>Ga0114976_10003287_pt1 | contig 10123 bp, 10 predicted proteins | sample S_130805_EF_Meta_FD_87319 | JGI IMG/M metagenome (GOLD analysis project Ga0114976, IMG submission 87319) | Freshwater microbial communities from Lake Simoncouche, Canada to study carbon cycling - S_130805_EF_MetaG | ecosystem: Environmental > Aquatic > Freshwater > Lake | place: Lake...
ATCATGCCGGAAGTGTCCGCCCTGATGCTGCCCAAGGTCATGGGGCCGGAACACATCAAGCTTCTGTCGGAAGTGGTTGCTGCGCGGGAAGCGGCACTTGGTATGCGCATCGGCCATACGCGCTTCATCGGCGTGGTGGAAACGCCCGATGCGCTGCCTGCCTTGCATGCGATTGCGATGGCCGATCCGCGCATGGCAGCGCTTGGCGTTGGTTCGGAAGATCTCTCAACGGAATTGGAAGCCGTGCCTGGCGCTGATTCGCTTTATGTCTATGGCATGATGGCCGTGGCGGCGGCGCGCGCAGCGCGCATCCTGCCGCTTGGGTCCATTGGCGTATTCGCGGATTTTTCCGATCTTGATGCCTATCGCACATCGCTCAGGCGGTCACGCGCACTGGGCTTCGGTTGCGCCGCCTGCATCCACCCCGCGCAAGTGGCTGTGGTGAACGAGGAATATGGGCCGGCGCCGGCGGAAGTGGAACGCGCGCGCCGGCTGATCGCGGCTTTTGACGTGGCATTGGCGGAAGGCAAGGGCGCGGTCGCCTTTGAAGGGGCAATGATTGATCTGCCCGTGGTGGAACGCGCGCGGCGCTTGCTGGCGCGCGCACGGTAAGCCCGCCATGCGCCGCCGAGGACTGATCTTCGCCCCCGCCTTGATCAGCGCCTCGGCACGCGCGCAGGCCTTCCCGGAAGTGGATGTGCTGCTGGTGTTGGCGATGGATGCGTCTGGTTCCATTGATGCAGATGAATTTCGCCTGCAACGGGAAGGCATTGCGGAATCCATCACGCATCCGGCGGTGCTTGATGCCATCGCCGCCAACCCGCGCCGCGCCATTGCCCTTGCCATGACAGAATGGGGCAGCCCGGGCGGTGCCGCGCTTGTCGTGGATTGGCATCGCGTGAGTGATGCGGCCTCAGCCCAGGCTTTCGCCAATGCCGTGCTGGCCGCACCGCGATCACGGCAAAGCTATAACGCCATCGGCGATGCTATTGCCCATGCCGCCGCGCTGATCGCCGCAGCACCCTATCGTGCAAGTGAACGCGTGATTGATGTGGCCGGCGATGGGCCGGATATGCGTTCCATCATTGCCGCTCCTGATGCGCGGGATGCGGCCGTGACGCAGGGCATCACCATCAATGGCCTCGCCATTGAAATCGCGCCGGTCACGCGCGGCAATGAACCGCTGCATGTGCATTATGAAAGCAATGTGATGGGCGGGCCTGGTGCCTTTGTGATGGTGGCTGAGACGCGGCGCGACTTCGCCCGCGCCATGCGCGCCAAGATGCTGCGGGAAATTGCGTAACTCCAGCGCCGCTTACGCAACCAGATACCGCGCCCGCAAATGATCCATGAAATCATTTGGATCAAGCGGCTTGCCCGTTGCCGCGCGCAATAAATCCTGAAAGCCGAGCAGCGATCCCTTGCCATGCACATGGGTGCGGAGCCAGCCAAGCAAGGGCGCCATATCACCTTCCGCCAGCGCGGCATCCAGCCCAGGTTCAGCGCTGCGCGCTGCCTTCATCAATTGCGCCGCCGCCATGGCACCCAAAGTATAGGATGGGAAATAACCAAAGGCACCGTCATGCCAATGGATATCCTGCAAGCAGCCCTTGGCATCATTGGGCGGGCGAATGCCGAGCAGCTTTTCCAGCCCGTCATTCCAGGCACCAGGTAGATCAGCCACCTGTAAAGTGCCTTCGATCATCGCTTTTTCCAGGCGGAAGCGCAGAATGACATGGGCGGGATAGGTGATTTCATCCGCATCCACACGAATGAAGCCGCGCGAAACGCGCCGCCAAAGCCGCGCGAGATTTTCGGGCGCCACAACTGCCGCATCACAGCCGAAACGCGCGCGCAATTCACTACCCAGAAAACGCAGGAAGGCATCCGAACGGCAGGCCTGCATTTCAACAATCAGGGATTGGCTTTCATGCGCGGCCATCCCCGCCGCTTCGCCAACCGGCTGGCGCGCATAGGCTACTGGCAAGCCGCGCTCATACAGCGCGTGTCCCGTTTCATGCAGCACGCCAAGCAACGCCTTTGCCACATCACCCTCATCATAAAAGGTCGTGATGCGCACATCGGTGGGTGTGCCGCCGCAGAACGGATGCAGCGATTCATCCAGCCGCGCATGATCATATTCCAAACCAATGCGCGCAGAGAGCGCTTGGCACAGCGCCTTTTGCGCTGCCACGGGGAATGTCCCCGTCAGAGGCACGGGCGCACCGCGACGCGCCTGGATTTCTTCAGCGCGCGGCAGAGCTTCCGCCAAAAACGCCTCATAAGCCGCGAAGACAGGTTCCACATCTGCCGCGGTGACGCCGCGCTGATAGCCATCCATCAGCGCATCATAAGGTGCCATGCCAAGCGCCGATGAAAGTGCCGCGGCGGTTTCGCGTTGCAGGGCAACAACTTCGGTCAAGGCCGGGCGCACCATGGCGAAATCGGCACGCGCCTTGGCGTCCCGCCAGATTTTCTCACATGCCGAATTGGCGCGCGTGGTCGCTTCCACCAGGCTGGTCGGCAAGGCGGTGGCGCGCGCATGGGTGCGGCGCATCAGGGCAAGGTTTGCGCTGTCCCAATCACCCTCAGCATCAGCCTGCGCGAGTTCTTCCGCCACCGCAGGCGCGGTCAGCATTTCATGCGCAAGGCCGGCAAGGGTCGCCAATTGCTCACCCCGCGCGGCGCCACCGCCTGGGGGCATCATGGCACTCGCATCCCAATGCAGCATGGCGGCGGCTTCATTCAGCGCGGCAATGCGCCCAAAACGACATTTCAGGCTGGCATAGGCAGTATTGGTCATTCAGGTCTTCTTCCGGTTCCGCCAAGCGAAGGCGACGAAAACGCCAATCAGGGATAGCGCCAAGCCATACCAGGTAATGGCATAGCCAAGATGATTGTTGCGCGGCCTTGGCAGGGTCTGTGCTGGCTCTGGCAGGCTGCCTGCGGGGCCGAGCAGCATAAGCGCATAGGGCGCCGTGCCAGGCAGGCCAAGCGCCGCGCCAATCGCCACAGGGTCGAAGTGATAAAAGCGCCGGCCCGCCACATCATCCTGCGCGGCGAAGCGCCCGGCGGCCTCACCAAAGCGGATATAGCCGGTGATGCGCTGCACGCCCTCAGGCCGCGGCAGGCCAGCCAGCCCATCCACGGGCACCCAACCGCGATCCACCAGCAGGGGCGGGCCAGAATCGCGCAGGAAAGGCACGATCAGCCGCGCACCCATCCTATTCGCGCGAATTTCAACGCCCAGCAGGGCTTCGCGTGCATGGTCGAAGCGCCCAACAGCCTCAAGCTTCGCATAAGGCACGGGCGAGTCGCTGAAAGGCGCGGGCGCGGCGGCTTCAGCAGCGGCAATACGCTCCAGCAGGTCTGTCTTCCACACCAAACGCTGCGCCTGCCAGGTGCCGAGCCCCAGCAGAATGATCAGAACGGGCAGCCCCGCCAAAGCGGGCCACAGCATACGGCGAGAGAACATCACAAATTCAAATCGTAGGGCGATGGCGCCATTGCAAGCCAAGCAGCAGGGCCTCGGCGGCGTGCACCAGCATCAGCGACGCCAACTCGAAAAATTCCTGCCACCGCCGGCGCTTCGCCCGCATCGGTCAAGGGTGTTTGATTTCAGCAAGCCGGCGCCGCCACGCGTTTCCATGGGCGGCGCCTGCCAAACTTCAGTGATGCGCGATTTCGCCCGCGCCCCACCAATAGATGCAGACAAACAGGAACAGCCAGACCACATCAACGAAATGCCAATACCAGGCCGCTGCTTCAAAGCCGAAATGACGTTCCGGCGTGAAATGCCCTTTCAAGGCGCGGATCAGGCAGACAAACAGGAAGGTCGTGCCAACAATCACATGGAAGCCATGGAAGCCGGTCGCCAGGAAGAAGGTCGAGGAATAAATGCCACCGCCATTAAACTTGAACGGCGCCATGCTATACTCCCACGCCTGCAAGGCGGAGAAGATCACGCCGAGCAGCACTGTGATGGTCAGGCCCCTGATGAGCCCCTTGCGGTCATTGTTCAGCAGGGCGTGATGCGCCCAGGTGACGGTGCAGCCCGACAGCAGCAGGATCATGGTATTCAGGAAGGGCAGATCGAAGGGATCGAAGGTCAGCGTGCCCTTGGGCGGCCACATCGCCACTTCAGCGCCCGAAACATGCACCGGGAACAGCGCGAAATGGAAATAGGCCCAGAAGAAGGCCACGAAGAACATGACTTCGGACGCGATGAACAGCGTCATGCCGTAGCGCAAGCCAATGCGCACGATTGGCGTATGCAGCCCCGGCGTGCGGCTTTCCTTCACCACATCGCGCCACCAGAAGAACATGGTCGCAAGAAGACCGGCGAGGCCCAGGAAGAAGACGCCGCGATTGCCGTAATGCGCCCAAAGGATAATGCCCAGCACCAGCGCGCCACCGGCAAAGGACCCCACCAGCGGCCAGGGTGACGGATCAACCAAGTGGTAGGGGTGTTTATTCGGCGGCGGCGCTTCGCCTTCCGCCGAGGTTGCCTGCGCGTGAGATGTGCTTGCCATTTTCAGTCCTGGTGCCTTCCTCGGTCGCGGGCTTAGTGCCCGAAACGGACGCCCGCATCAATCCTGAAACCGCCCCCGAAATCAAGCCCATCAGGCATGAAAACCGGGCCTAGCCGTCAATCAATTCTGCCTTGTTCCAGCCCGCCCAACATGCGGCCCCGCATTGGCAAGTGCACCGGCCTTTTTCGCATCTTCGATGGTGCGGAAGAAGCTATAGGAAAGAGTGATGGTGGTGACATCCCGCGTGCTAGGGTCCTCGGCGATTTTTGGGTCCACCCAGAAGGTGACGGGCATATCCACACGCTCACCCGGGGTCAGGGTCTGCTCATCAAAGCAGAAGCAGGCGATCTTGTGGAAATAGCGCCCGACCTTCTCCGGCGTCACATTATAGGTCGAAACGCCGGTGACCGGTGTCTCCGACCGATTAGTGGCGGAATAGAAGGCAAGGCCTTCTTCACCAAGGCGCAGCGTCACGCTTGGCTGTTCGGGGGTGAAGCGCCAAGGCAGGTTGGGGTGCGTGGTCGCGTTGAAGCGGATGGTGATTGGCCGATCACCCACGGCACCAGGTGCCGCCGCGCTGCGTTGCGTGGTGCCGCCAAAGCCTGTGACACGGCAGAACAGATCGTAAAGCGGCACGGCGGCGAAAGAAAGCCCAACCATGAAGGTTACAACCCCTGCCGCGGCTAAGCCGGTGCGGCGATTGCGCCGCGCGAGAACTGTCTTCTGTGCTTGCTGTTCCATGGCCTTCATCTGGGAAGCGCCGCGCCGCTGCTCAAGACCGCAGCAGGCGCGCGATGCCGATGAAATAGAACAGCACCGAAAGACCAACCAGCACCAATCCCAGCGCAATATTGCGCCCGCGGCGACGCTTTTCGAAAATGGCGCGTTCTTCAGGGGTCATGGCGAAAGGATCAGCTTTTCAGCGGCCAGCACAGCAAAAAGCGCGAAAAGATAGGTCAGCGAAAAGCGGAAGCATTTCTTCGCGGCCTTGTCGCCTTCAAGGCTGCGGCCTTCGGCATCCTGCGGTTCACGCAATACGGCGACCGCGTGGCGGATGAAATTCAAGCCAAGCAGCGCCGCCACCGCGCCATAGACCGGGCCGGAGAAGCCGATCAGCCAGGGCGCCATGCCAAGCGGCGCCAGCGCCAGCGTATAGACCAGGATTTGCTTGCGGGTTTCACGTGCGCCGGCGGTCACTGGCAGCATGGGCACCCCGGCCTTGGCGTAATCCTCATGTGCCCAAAGCGAAAGCGCCCAGAAATGCGGCGGCGTCCAGATGAAGATGATGGCGAAAAGAATAATCGGCACCAGCGTGATGTCGCCCGTCACCGCAGCCCAGCCGATCAGCGGCGGAAAGGCGCCCGCGGCACCGCCAATGACGATGTTCTGGGACGTGCGGCGCTTCAGCCACATGGTGTAAACCACCACGTAAAACAGGATGGAAAAGGCAAGCACGCCAGCGGCCAGATAATTGGTGGCGAAAGCCATCACCACGACAGAACCAACGCCAAGCAAAATGCCAAAGGTAAGCGCGGCGTCAGGGGCGATACGCCCGGCGGGGATGGGCCGGCGCGCGGTGCGGCGCATCACCGCATCAATATCCCGATCATACCACATATTGATGGCGCCCGAGGCACCGGCGGCCACCGCAATGCAAAGAATGGCGATCACTGCCAGCACCGGATGCAAATGCCCAGGTGCTACCAGCAGCCCCGCGACGGCGCTGAACACCACCAGCGACATGACGCGCGGCTTCAGCAGCGCGACCCAATCGCTCACTTCCGAGATATTGTAGGAAACAGGAAGGGGGGCCGCGCCCCCCTTGCCGTTTTCGATGACCGAATCGCTCATCGTCATACCATCCGTTGCAGCGCCTTAGCGCAGACGAGGAATTTCCTCAAAAGTGTGGAAGGGCGGCGGCGACGCTACTTGCCATTCCAAGGTCGTCGCACCTTCACCCCAGGGATTAGCCGCAGCCTTGGCGCCCGAGCGCATGGTCACCCATACGATGTAGAAGAAGAACACGAAGGACGCCACCGAGATCAAGGAACCGATGGAGGCGACAAAGTTCCACCCCCAGAAGGCCTCTGGATAATCCGGGTAGCGACGCGGCATGCCCTGATTGCCCGAAAAATGCATCGGGAAGAAGGTCAGGTTCACGCCGATGAAGGTCATCCAAAAATGGATCTTGCCGAGCGTTTCCGGATATTGCCGGCCGCACATCTTGCCGATCCAATAATAGAAGCCGGCATAGATCGAAAACACCGCACCCAAAGACAACACGTAATGGAAATGCGCCACCACGTAATAGGTATTGTGCAGCACCTGATCGATGCCCGCATTGGCCAGCACCACGCCAGTGACGCCACCCACAGTGAACAGGAAGATGAAGCCAATGGCGAATAGCATTGGCGTATCAAGCCGCATCGAACCGCCCCACATGGTTGCGATCCAGGAGAAGATCTTCACGCCAGTCGGCACCGCGATCACCATGGTCGCCGCCATGAAGTAGGCGCGCGTGTCCACATCCATCCCCGATGTGTACATGTGGTGCGCCCAGACCAGGAAGCCGACAAAGCCAATCGCCACCATCGCGTAGGCCATGCCGAGGTAACCGAACACGGGCTTGCGGCTGAAGGTCGAAATGATGTGGCTGATAATGCCGAAGCCCGGCAGGATCATGATGTAGACTTCCGGATGGCCGAAGAACCAGAACAGATGCTGGAACAGCACCGGGTCCCCACCACCTTCGGGGCGGAAGAAGGACGTGCCGAAATTGCGGTCTGTGATCAGCATGGTGATCGCGCCCGCCAGTACCGGCACCGCCAACAGCAGCAGGAAGGCCGTGACCAGCATGGACCAAACGAACAGCGGCATTCTGTGCAGCGTCATGCCAGGGGCGCGCATGTTGAAGATGGTGGTGATGAAGTTGGCCGCGCCCATAATGGAAGAAGCGCCCGCCAGGTGCAGCGAAAACAGCGCCAAATCCATCGCCGGGCCGGAATGGAAGGTGCTGTCAGACAGCGGCGGATAGATGGTCCAGCCCGCGCCCGGGCCTTCACCCACGAAAAGGCTTGCCGCCAGCAGCATGAAGGCCGGCACCAGCAACCAGAAGGAGATGTTGTTCATGCGCGGGAAGGCCATATCCGGCGCCCCAATCATGATCGGCACGAACCAATTGCCGAAGCCACCAATCAGCGCGGGCATGACCACGAAGAACACCATGATCAACCCGTGGGCCGAGATATAGGCATTCCACATCTGGCCATCAGAGAAAATCTGCATGCCGGGATACATCAGCTCAATACGCATCAGCAGCGAAATGCCAATCCCCACCACCGCCGCAACCAGCGCGAAGATGATGTAGAGCGTGCCGATATCCTTGTGGTTCGTCGAAAAGAACCAGCGGGACACAAAGCCCGGCTTGTGATCGTGGTGATCGTCGTGGTGGGCGTGCGAAGCGGTTGCCATGTTTTTCTTCCCTGAGCCGCGCCTTACCGGCGGGCCTCCGCGATCTGAAGTTGTTCCTGAGAAGCGGGCGCGGCGGCAATTTCCGGCGCGCTACCATCAGCCTGGGCAAAGCGCTTTTGCGCATCGGCAACCCAGGTGTCGAATTCGCCGCGCGGCAGGGCGCGCACGGCGATTGGCATGAACCAGTGATTCGTGCCGCAAATCTGATTGCACTGGCCGTAGAAGATGCCGGGGTGATCCGCGCGCATCCAGGTTTCCAGCGTACGGCCCGGGATGGTGTACTTTTGAATGCCAAGGGCCGGCACAAAGAAGGAATGGATCACATCATGCCCCGTGGTCAGCACGCGGATATTGGCACCAACCGGGATCACCAGTTCGTTATCAACCGAAAGCTTGAAAATCTGGCCAGGCTTCAGATCGGCTTCCTGGATCGGGTAGCTATCAAAGGTGAAGTTCCCGTGATCCGAATAGGTGTAATTCCAATACCACTGACGTCCCTGCACGGTGATCGTCATATCCGCATCCACCGCGCGGTCCTGGAAATACAGCAAGCGGAAGCCCGGGATGGCGATGACCAACAGGATCAGCACCGGGATCACGGTCCAGGCGATTTCCAAGCCCGTATGGTGACTGGTCGTGGACGGGACCGGGTTGCGTTCTTCGCGGAAGCGCCACACGCAATAGGCCAGCAGCACCAGCACGAAAATCGTAATGCCGACGATGATGGCGAAGACCATGTTGTTGAAGGAAGAAATACGTTCCTTCACCACCCCGCCCGAGGGCTGCAAGCCCATGCCCCAAGCGGCCGGCGCACCAACCATGCTCTCTGCCAGGGCAGGCACCGCCAGTACCAAACCCATCGCCAAAGCGGCCATACCGGCCATAAGCCGACCAAGGCCGAATGCGCGGCACTTTGCCATGAAAACCTTCATCAACCCATCCCTTATCGGTCGTGAAAATCACGCCGTTTCAAGATATTAACCTTCGATTTACCAAGGGCCGAAGCCCTGGGGTTTCGATTTAGGCCGGACCATAATCGGCGCCCCCGCACTGCACAAGAGCGGGAATGCACAAAAGCGGGATAATCCGCGCGGCGCTGCCTCAGGCCTCGCCCTCCGCGGCTTCTTCCTCACTGATGTGGTCAACCATATCGGCCAGCATGGACCGGATATGCTCATCACCCACCACGTAGAACACCTGCCGCCCGCGCCGATCCGCTTGTAACAATCGCGCCGCCCGCAACAGCCGCAAATGATGTGAGACGAGGGAGGCGGAAATACCCAGCTTTTCCGCCATTTCATTCACCGCCGCCGGCGCGTCCCGGCAGGCGAGGATGATCTTGAGGCGCGTAGGGTCGCTCATCAGCCGAAAAATTTCGGCCAATTCCACCACCATATCATCGCCAATCCGAAAGCGCCCGCGCATGGGATCATCGCCCTTGTTCCAGGTGCAACATGGCGCCGAGGCGTTGGTTTAGGCAAGGCCAAACCGATGAAAGGGCTTGACGACGGGGGCCGCAGGGCCAAGATAATCCACAGAATAAGTATCTGAAAAAAAAGGAATATATGCAGAAGTGAACAGGTGTTCAGCCATTACACGCCGCAGCCTTGGGCTTTTTGCGCTGACGCCCATCCCCGCGCTGGCCCAGAACCGCCCCCAGCCGCGCGCGCTGGCGACCGTTGGCATGGTGGGCGATCTGCTGCGCGACATTGGCGGCGACCGCATCCGGGCGGAAACCCTGATCAGTGAGGGGGTGGACCCGCATCTGTTCCGCCCGACGCGGGCTGATATCGCCCGCTTGCTGGCCGCCGACATCCTGTTTGCCAATGGCCATCGGCTGGAAGGCCGCATGGGCGATGTGCTGGCGCGCGCTGCCGCCAATGGCAAGCCGGTGGTGTTGGTGGCGGAAAGCCTGCCGCGCTCAAAACTGCGCGCCAATCCTGACTACCCGGACGCCGCCGACCCGCATGTCTGGATGGACCCGGTGCTTTGGGCTGAGGCCGCGGGTAGCATCGCCGAAGGCCTTGCCCGCCTGATCCCCGATCAAGCCAGCGTCTTTGCCGCCAACCTTGCCGCGCTTCGCACCCGGCTTGCCGCCCTGCATGACTATGGCGCGCGGG
>Ga0114976_10003289_pt1 | contig 10122 bp, 9 predicted proteins | sample S_130805_EF_Meta_FD_87319 | JGI IMG/M metagenome (GOLD analysis project Ga0114976, IMG submission 87319) | Freshwater microbial communities from Lake Simoncouche, Canada to study carbon cycling - S_130805_EF_MetaG | ecosystem: Environmental > Aquatic > Freshwater > Lake | place: Lake...
GAGCCCGCATCGAGCCGTGCGCAGCGCATCCGCGATGCGGTACACCGGGCCCGTGTCGAAGCGGTGGCTGCTGCGCTGGGGCGCGCGGCACGCTGACCCGCATCGCGGGCAAGCAGCCCACTCAGCGCATGGGCCGCGCAATCGGCAACGCGGTCTTATAGCGCACCTGCTTGAGTGCAAAGCTCGAGCGAATCTTCTCCAGCCCCGGAATCGGCGTGAGCTGCTCGAGGATGAACTTCTCCAAGGCCGCGATATCGGCCACCGCCACCCGGATCAGGTAGTCACTGTCGCCGGTCATCAGGTAACACTCCATCACCTCATCGTGTTCGACGATGCGACGCTCGAATTCGGCCAGCGCCTCCTTGCTCTGGCTCTTGAGACTGATCGAGATGAAGACCGACAGGCCGAGCCCGAGTGCCGCCGGGTTGGCGATCGCGACATATCGGTCGATCACGCCGGCGGCCTCGAGCGCCCGCACCCGGGTCAGACACGGCGAAGGCGACAGATGAACCCGCCGGGCGAGCTCGACATTGGAGAGCGCGCCGTCGTGCTGCAGTTCGTCAAGGATGCGCAGGTCGATCGAATCGAGTTTCATGATGTTCTTCAAAACAAACTTTAATCAGCATTTTATGCTGTGTATTACCCTTATGAACATCATTTCAGCATCAAAAACGGCCTGAATCCGATTACGCTTGTCCAATGCAACCCGACCGTACAGACCACCTCAGCCGTGCCAGCGACGGCACGATCGCGGACATCGATCCGCAGGAAACCGCGGAGTGGCGCGATGCCTTCGACAGCCTGATCCGCACCCAGGGCCCGCAGCGCGCGCGCTACATCCTCGATCACCTGGCGCTGCTCGCCCGACAGGGCGCAATCGGCTGGCACCCGGAGTTGTGCACCCCCTATGTCAATTCGATCCCGGTCGACCGGCAGGCGCCCTTCCCTGGCAATCTGGCGATCGAGGAGCGACTGGGCTCGCTGATGCGCTGGAACGCGCTGGCGATGGTCGTGCGCGCCAACCAGGCCTATGGCGAGCTCGGCGGGCATATCGCGAGCTATGCCAGTGCAGCCGATCTCTTCGAGGTGGGTTTCAATCACTTCTTTCGGGCCCGCACGCAGCAACACGGCGGCGATCTGGTGTTCTTTCAGCCGCACAGTGCGCCCGGCGTGTATGCCCGTGCATTCCTCGAGGGGCGCCTGAGCGAAGCCGACCTCGACCACTATCGCCAGGAGCTCACTGCGCCGGCGCATCGCACCGGCAGCGGCGCCCGCGGCCTGTCGAGCTATCCGCACCCCTGGCTGATGCCCGACTTCTGGCAGTTCCCCACCGGATCGATGGGCATCGGTCCGATCAGCTCGATCTACCACGCCCGATTCATGCACTACCTCACCGATCGCCAGCTGCTCGATTGCAGCGGTCGAAAAGTCTGGGGCGTCTTCGGTGATGGCGAGATGGACGAGCCCGAGTCGATGAGCGCGCTCACACTGGCCGCCCGCGAAAACCTCGACAACCTGGTCTGGGTGGTCAACTGCAATCTGCAGCGGCTTGATGGTCCGGTGCGCGGCAACGGCCGCATCATCGACGAGCTGGAGCGCCTGTTTTCCGGGGCCGGCTGGAATGTGATCAAACTGGTCTGGGGCAGCGACTGGGACGGCCTGTTCGCACGCGACCTCACCGGTGCGCTGGCACACGCCTTCGCCCACACGGTCGACGGTGAAATGCAGACCTTCGCAGCGCGCGACGGCCAGTACAACCGCGAGCACTTCTTCGGCCAGAGCGAGGCCCTGCGACAACTCGCGCAAGGCATGACCGACGAGCAGATCGATCGGCTCAAGCGCGGCGGCCACGACCTGGTGAAGATCCATGCCGCCTATGCAGCCGCTCACGCGCACACCGGGCAACCGACGGTGATCCTGGCCCATACCAAGAAGGGCTACGGCATGGGCAGTGCCGGCCAGGGCCGCATGACCACGCACTCGCAAAAAAAGCTCGATGACGAAGATCTGATTGGATTTCGAAACCGCTTCAACCTGCCACTAAGCGATGAGCAGGCCACCTCGCTGGCCTACTGCCGCCCCGACCCCGACAGCCCTGAGTCGCAGTATCTGCGCGCCCGGCGCGAGGCGCTGGGCGGGCCGATGCCGCGTCGCGAGACGGTGTGCGATCGGGTCGATGTGCCTGAGCTGAACAGCTACGCCCAGTTTGCGCTGGACGCCCAGGGTCGAGAGATGAGCACCACGATGGCCTTCGTGCGAATGCTGGGCAACCTGCTCAAGGCGCCGGGGCTTGGCTCCCGGATCGTGCCGATCGTGGCCGACGAGGCCCGCACCTTCGGCATGGCCAATCTGTTCAAGCAGGTCGGCATCTATTCAAGCGTTGGCCAGCGCTATGCGCCCGAGGACATCGGCTCGGTGCTCAGCTACCGCGAGGCCACCGACGGACAGATCCTCGAAGAAGGGATCAGCGAAGCCGGCGCACTCGCCAGCTGGACGGCCGCAGCCACCAGCTACAGCGTGCATGGCCTGGCCATGCTGCCCTTCTATATCTACTACTCGATGTTCGGCTTTCAGCGGGTCGGCGATCAGATCTGGGCGGCAGCCGACCAGCGTGCCCGCGGCTTTCTGATCGGCGCCACCTCGGGGCGCACGACGCTAGGCGGCGAAGGCCTGCAACACCAGGACGGCAGCAGCCATCTGGTGGCAGCGACCATTCCGAACTGCAAGGCCTGGGACCCGGCCTTCGCAGGCGAAATGGCGGTCATCGTCGATGCTGGCATGCGCGAGATGCTGGTCGATCAGCGCGATGTCTTCTACTACATCACGGTGATGAACGAGTCATATGGCCAGCCGACGGTGCCGCAAGCCGACCATGCCGACTTGCTGCGCGGCTGTTATCGGCTCAGCGGATGGCAGACCGCGCCGAGCACGGATGCCGAGAAGCAGGCGCCAGCCAAGGCGGGCGCCGGTGGCCAGTCAAAGAAGGCCGCCGTCACCCTGCTCGGCTCAGGCGCAATCCTGCTGGAAGTCATTGCCGCCGCACGCGATCTGCACGCGCAGGGCTTTGAAGTCGAGGTCTTCAGCGTGACCAGTTGGAGCGAGCTGGCTCGCGACGGCATGGCGTGCGAGGCCCAGCTGCTCGCAGGCGAAACCGCTGCGCCACCCTTCATCGCCAGCCAGCTCGCCGCCGCCCGAGGCCCGATCATCGCCGCCACCGACTATGTTCGGGCCGTGCCCGAGAGCGTCCGCGCCTTCATGCCTGAAGGCCGTCGCTACCTCACCTTGGGCACAGACGGATTCGGGCGCAGCGACACGCGTGCGGCGCTGCGGGAGTTCTTCGGGGTCGATCAGGCGGCGATCGTTCGGGCAGCCAAGGCGCTTCAGGCGTAGATCATCCGTACGGTCTCGGCCACACAGGCCGGCTTGCTCGCGCCCTCGATCTCGATCGTGACCAGGGTCACCAGCTGCAGCCCGCCCTTGCCCGACGGTCCGCCTTCGATCTTCTCGCACGACTGCAGGGTCATGCGCGCGCGCACCTTGCTGCCGACCCGCACCGGATTCGGAAAGCGCGCCTTGTTCAGGCCGTAGTTCACCGACATGGCCGCATCGTCGAAGGCCAGATTGCGCTGCGAAAACCCGGCGATCAGCGACAGGGTCAGATAGCCATGCGCAATCGGCGCACCGAAAGGCCCGGCCTTGGCCCGCTCGACATCCACATGGATCCACTGGTGATCGTCGGTGGCCTCTGCAAAACGCTGGATGCGGTCCTGATCGACGGTCAGCCAGTCGCTGACCGCGAGTTCCTTGCCGACCATGTCGGGCAGTTGAGCCATGGTGTAGTGCTGCATGCGGATGTCTCCTTCGAAGTGAATAGGCGTGTTGAATCAGAGATCAGATCCAGCGCGCAATCAGCGCAGCCAGAATCGACAGCAGGATGGTCGATGTCAGCGGGATCGACCAGTCGCGACCAAACAACCTGAAATTGAAGTCGCCCGGCAATCGGCCGATGCCGATGCGTCGCAACAGCGGCATTGCTCCCGAGAACAGGAACAGAGCAATCGCAATGGCGATGAACCACTTCACAGCGCACCCCGCCGGTCGCCCTGAGCAAATCCGATGGCTGTATCCGGCAGGCCTCGGCCCAGGGCAATCACCTTGAACAGCTCGCCCATCTCGGCTTCAGACAGCAGGGTCTGCACGGCGCCCAACTGGCGCACACCGTCGACCGTCCGGCTCGCATCCTGGGCAAACTGAGTCAGCGATTCCAGCAAACCGCAATTGATCAGAAAACGCGCCTGCGAGGTGTAGCCCAGCAGATCGAGCCCGGCCGCTGAACCAGCCTGCGCAATCGCGCTGAAATCCACATGGGCGGTCACATCCTGCAAGCCCGGGTCGGCCAGCACATCGGGATGCGCGCGATGGCGGCGATGCGCCATGAGCGTGCCCTGAGAACGCTGCGGATGGTAGTACTCTCGCGCCGGGAAGCCGTAATCGAGCAAAAGCAGCGCACCACGCACCAGCACCTCGCCCACGGTGCGGACCCAGGCCTGCGCCTGCAGGCCGATCTCCGAACGATAGTTCAAAGCGCCCTCGAAGAAGGGCTGCAGTGCAGACGCCGCCTGCCTGAGCGCTGAACCCGCTTCGCGGGTCTGCAATGCAAAGCCTCCCGACGCATCCAGGCCAACCCCCACTTCACTGACGGATGGCCCCTCGCATTCGAACAGGCGAACCGGCATGGCATCGAGCAGTTCATTGCCCAGCACCACGCCGTCGATGCGGTCAGGCAATCGATCGAGCCAGTGCACGCTCTGCGCCCATTGCGCGGGCAGACGGGCCAGCGTTTCGCGCTGGCGTTCACGCAGCGATCCCGAAACATCCACGATGAAGTAGCGGTGCGCAGGCGTACCCAATGCATGCAGGGATTCAATCAGCCCCGCCGCCAGTTCGCCCGATCCGGCGCCAAACTCCACCACCACCGGCTCGGTGTGCTCAAACCATTGCGACACCTGGCGCGCCAGACAGGCGGCAAAGAGCGGCGTGAGTTCGGGTGCGGTCGTGAAATCGCCGGCTATACCGAACTTGCGCAGCGGCCCGCTGTAGTAACCCAAGCCAGGCTCATACAGCGCCCGCTGCATCCAGTGCTCAAACGAAACCCATCCGGCCGATGCCTGAATGTCCCCGACCAATCGGGCGCTCAGGGCCTGTGTAACTGCCTGTGCAGCCGGATCGAGCAGATCGGCATTGGGCTGGGGGGCATTCGGATCAGAAGGCATGAGCCATTGTGCCGCAAGGCGCGGCGGGCTCGACTGCGCGCAGTCACGCCAAGCCAAGACGCGGGCGTACGCATTGCGCGCGGGATCGGCAGGTACACTTCGTCGCCATGAATCCACCTGCATCGCCTGACGCTTCGGCAGTCGCCTCGCCTCGCCCCGGAACCGCGCTCGTCACCGGCGCCGCCCGCCGGCTCGGGCGCGAAATTGCGCTCACACTGGCGCGCGCCGGATGGGACATCGCCGTTCACTACAGCACCTCCCGCGATGAGGCCCTGCAAACCGTGGCCGACATCGAAACCCTCGGACGCCGCGCCGTGGCGCTGCACGCGCGCCTGGAAGATGAGAAAGACGTGCTGGCCTTGCTGCCGGCGGCCACGCAGGCCCTCGGCCCGGTGCGCTGCCTGGTCAACAATGCCTCGCGCTTCGTCTTCGATGCGGTCGAAGACCTGAGTTTTGAGACGTTCACGCAGCACATGCTGCCCAACCTGGCTGCACCCGTGGTTCTGGCGCGTGAACTGCATCGCCTGCTGCCCGCCGGCGATCACAGTGAAGGCGTGGTGATCAACCTGCTTGACCAGAAACTCTACGGCCTGAACCCCGACTTCCTGTCCTACAGCCTGTCCAAGGCCGGGCTGGCGGCCGCCAACACCATGCTGGCTCAGGCCCTTGCGCCCGCAGTGAGGGTGGTCGGCATTGCACCCGGCCTGACCCTGCCCAGCTACCTGCAGGACGACGCCGCCTTCGCGCATGCCCATCGCACCCACGCACCGCTTGGCCGCTCCAGCACCGCAGAAGACATTGCGGCGGCGGTCGCGTTTGCAGTGGCCACCCGCTCGATGACCGGTTCGGTGATCATCGTGGACGGCGGCCAGCACATCCGGCCGCTGCCGCGCGATGTCAGCCTCATGGACAAGCCGCTCTCATGAACGGGCAGGCATCCGCAGGCCTGGTGGCGATGGACACGCAACAGGTCTTCATCGAAGGGCTTCGTATCGAGGCGCGCATCGGTGTCTTCGAGCATGAAAAGGCCGGCACCCAGCCGCTGGCGATCGACCTCGAACTGCAAGTCGATGCCGCGCGCTTTGCGCCCACCCACGACCGGCTTGACGAAGTGTTCGACTACCAGGGCGCGCGCGCAGCCGTGCTGGCAGTGGCTGCAGGCGGCCATATCCACCTGCTCGAGACCTTCGCCGATCGGGTGCTCACACGCCTGCTTGCCATGCCCGATGTCCACTCGGCACGTATCCGCATCCGCAAGTTCACCGCCTTTGAAGACTGCGCCGCAGTGGGCGTGGTGGTCGAGCGCAGCCGCACACCATGAACGCACCCGAATCCGTCGCCCCTGCCGGGCCGGTCAGCCGCGCCGCACAGCGTCAGGCCTTCGAGCACAACAAGCTGCACAAGCGCCTGTGCCGCCAGGTAGGCGAGGCCATCGGCGACTTCAACATGATCGGTGCGAACGACAAGGTCATGGTCTGCGTGTCCGGTGGCAAGGACAGCTACGCCCTGCTTGACATCCTGCTCACGCTGCGCGCCCGTGCCCCGGTGCCCTTCGAGATCGTCGCGGTCAATCTCGACCAGAAGCAGCCGGGCTTTCCGGAGCATGTGCTGCCCGAATATCTTCGCTCGATCGATGTGCCCTTTCACATCGAAAATCAGGACACCTACTCGATCGTCAAGCGGGTCATCCCGGAAGGCCGCACCATGTGCTCGCTGTGCTCGCGCCTGCGACGCGGCATCCTGTACCGGGTGGCCGATGAACTCGGCGCCACCCGAATCGCGCTGGGCCATCACCGCGACGATATCCTGCAGACCTTCTTTCTGAACCTGTTCCACGGTGGCAAGCTCAAGGGCATGCCGCCCAAGCTGGTGTCCGACGACGGCCGCCACATGGTCATCCGCCCGCTCGCCTATGTGAAAGAAGACGACCTCGAAGCCTATGCGCAGTGGCGTGCATTTCCGATCATTCCCTGCACCTTGTGCGGCTCTCAGGAAAACCTCAAACGCAAGCAGGCCAAGCTGATGCTGCAGGAGTGGGAACGTCGCCACCCCGGTCGGGTCGATACGATCTTTGCCGCATTGTCGCGGGTGGTGCCCTCGCATCTGATGGATCGCGAGCTGTTCGATTTCGCAACGCTGGCCGCTGACGGCCAGCCCAGCGACGACGGCGACATTGCCTTCGATGTCGATCCGGTCTTAGAAGCCCACGCGCCTGCGAACACCGCTGTGCCCGGCGAACAGGTCCTCACGTTGCAGCGGACCATCGCCGCAGACCCGACCTGAGCGCAGCGTGAGAATCAGCCGTTTGTCACGCATCGCCTATGTCGCCTGGCGATTTGGCCTGGACGAGATCGCCGCATCCGGCGCGCAGGCCACCTTGCAGTCGCGCTGGATGCTCGGCGCGATCCGCGCAATGCGCATGGGCCGCAAACTCGATGCACCGCGCGGTGCGCGCCTGCGCATGGCCCTCGAAGCACTGGGCCCGATCTTCGTGAAGTTCGGGCAGGTGCTCTCCACCCGCCGCGATCTGCTGCCGCCCGACGTGGCCGAAGAACTCGCCCGCCTGCAGGATGATGTGCCGCCCTTTGACTCCGCTCTGGCGATTGCCGAGATCGAGCGCGGCCTGGGCCGAAGCATCGAGCAGGTGTTCTCCGAGTTCGATCCCGAGCCGGTGGCTTCGGCTTCGATCGCGCAGGTGCATTTCGCGCGTCTGCACAATGGCACCGAGGTGGCGGTCAAGGTGCTGCGCCCGGGCATGGCCAAGGTCATCGACAACGACCTCGATCTGCTGCGAACGGCGGGTGCCCTGGCCATCAAGGTCTCTGCAGATGCCAGGCGGCTGCGCCCGCTGGAGGTGATCGAGGAGTTCGATCACTACCTGCATGACGAACTCGACCTGATCCGGGAAGCAGCCAACGCCAATCAGTTGCGTCGGAACTTTCGCAACTCAACGCTGCTCAAGGTTCCCGAAATGTTCTGGGACCACTGCGCGACCAACGTGATCGTGATGGAGCGCGTGCGCGGCATCCCGATCGGCCGCATGGACCGCATGGCTGAAGCCGGCATCGACCTGAAAAAGCTCTCGCGCGAGGGCGTCGAGATCTTCTTCACCCAGGTCTTCAAGCACGGCTTCTTTCATGCCGACATGCACCCGGGCAACATCCTGGTCGGCGACTCGGGCGAGGATTTCAACCGCTACATCGCGCTCGACTTCGGCATCGTCGGCACCCTGTCGGATTTCGACAAGAACTATCTGGCGCAGAATTTCCTGGCCTTTTTCCGCCGCGACTACCGGCGGGTGGCCGAGCTGCACGTGGAGTCGGGATGGGTGCCCTCCGACACACGGGTCGAGGAGCTCGAAGGCGCCGTGCGGGCAGTCTGCGAGCCCTTCTTCGACCGGCCCCTGCGCGAAATTTCTCTGGGTCTGGTGCTGATGCGCCTGTTTCAGGCCTCGCGCCGCTTCAATGTCGAGATCCAGCCGCAGCTGGTGCTGCTGCAAAAAACTCTGCTGAACATCGAGGGACTGGGCCGTCAGCTGGATCCGGACCTCGATCTGTGGGTCACCGCCAAACCGATCCTCGAGCGCTGGATGAGCGAACAGATCGGGGTGCGCGGCTTTTTCGACAAGCTGGGTCAGGAGGCCGGCCAGTGGGCACAGCTTTTGCCGTCGGTGCCGCGACTGGCCCACCGCGCACTGGCGCTCGCAGCTGAGCGCAGAGACGATCCACCCTACGAGAAGCTGCTGCGCCAGATGATCCGCGAGCAGCGTCGCACCCGCCGAACCCTCTGGCTGGGTGTGGTGGTGGTCCTGGTCGCGCTGGGCCTGCTGTGGTGGTGGTTGCTGAAAACTTTCAGCTGAGCCCCGCGGTCTGCTTCGGCTTGAGGCTTGTGAGCAGATCAATCCAGCTTTGCAGTCGATTGAGCAAGTGCTGCTTCTGCTTGGGCGTGGCCTGCGACAACAGCGTCACCGCCATTGCATCACCGGCGGCCAGAGAAGACTCCACGCCAGCTCGTTCAGGGCCTTCTCGAACCTGTACAAAGCGGTTCAAGTGTTCGTTCACCCATTGCGTGGCAATCGCCTGAGGTGGACGTTCCGTGCGGATGCGCTCCAGGATCGCGACCAGGTCCTGTTGTCGCGCCAGGCGCTGGGCGAACCACTGGTCTTCGGAGGGCGGCGCCTCGGCAGCCAGTCGACGCGCGGTCTGCTTCTGGGCTGATGACAGATCACCCAGCAAAAACTCGGCACGCTCGATGTATCGCTTGGCTCGAACCTCGATGCGTTCGGCGCGATCGGCAGGCATCCATTCGCGGCGCATCTTTGCATTGTCGCGGGCAAATTCGGCCTGCATCCGGGCCAGTTGGGAGGCCTCCAGCGTGGCCGCAAGCTCCGCAATGGCAGGCGCCGCCTGCTCGGGAATCGGCCGCAGCACCTCGAGCACCTGTTCGCGCCACTGCCGCGCATCGGCTTCAGTGACCCCGCCGCTTGCGACCCGCTGCTTGATTCGGGTCAGGAACTCGACCTCGGCATCGATCTGCGTGCGCCGATGCCAGGTATGCAAGGCTTCCAGATGATGCGTGACCTGGGCACGTTGCACCGAGTTCAGTGACAGGTAGGCGTCGACTCGCCACAGGGCGATCGTGGGCAGGTTGTCATAGCCGATACGACCGATCGCAGCACAACCGGCCAGCGCCATCACGCAACCGAACAGCGCAATCCGCCACAGGCGTGCGAGCAGTGCCGTGCTAGAGTCGGCCCGCCTGAAAAACGGTTTTTCCCCAAAACCCGCGATCACAACCTCCTTACGACACATGAACGTCGTCATCCTTGCGGCGGGCATGGGCAAGCGGA
>Ga0114976_10003293_pt1 | contig 10119 bp, 11 predicted proteins | sample S_130805_EF_Meta_FD_87319 | JGI IMG/M metagenome (GOLD analysis project Ga0114976, IMG submission 87319) | Freshwater microbial communities from Lake Simoncouche, Canada to study carbon cycling - S_130805_EF_MetaG | ecosystem: Environmental > Aquatic > Freshwater > Lake | place: Lake...
AGAGAACACACAAACCCGCGAAATTCATCGTTCTAGTTATCCACAGTTTTCGCTTTTTTTTGGTTATAGTTATCCACATGAATGACCTGCGAATTGAAACTGTTCAGATTTCCACTTTGACCTTTGATCCCACGAATGCACGAAAACATGATGGGAAAAACCTTGATGCCATCGTCGGTAGCCTGAGACTTTTTGGGCAACGCAAACCAATCGTCGTCACACCTGACAACATCGTTGTTGCTGGCAACGGCACGCTCGAAGCAGCAAAGACTTTGGGCTGGACTGAGATCGTGATTGCAAGAACTCCAATTGGTTGGACATGGGATCAGATCAAAGCCTTCGCGCTTGCAGACAATCGAACTGCAGAACTCGCTGAATGGGATGACAAGATTCTTGCTGACCAGTTGCTTGAGTTAGATGCAAATGGATGGGCATTGGAAGAATTTGGATTCGAAGCACTTGAGCCATTTCCATTCCCAGATGAGAATGAAGATGATCCTTTGTCTTTTGACGATGCACCGACAAGAGCAAAACTTGGTGACGCTTGGAAACTGGGTGAACACACTGTTGTTTGTGGTGATTCAACCGATGAGAAAACCCTTCAGAGATTACTCAATGGCAATCAAGTTGATGTCGTTTTCACTGATCCACCTTACGGATTCAACTATGTGAAGAAATCTGATGGCGAATCAATCATGAACGATGGAGCAGAATTTGAAACTGTCATCAAAAATGCTTTGAAGAATGTTTCATGTGACACCTATTTTGTTTGTGGCGATGCCAAAACAACAAAGCCATTCTTGTCTGCCACTTCCGATCTGGGTGAACCAAAATCTCTGATCGTCTGGGTAAAACCAATCCAACATCGGATGCACAAATTTGAACCATGCCATGAATTCATTTGGTACTGGGGACACAATGGAAATCCTTTTTATGGGGCAAATGTTTTTGAAAGCAAGAGAGAAATTCAGAAGTACCATCCGACAATTAAGCCTGTTGAACTTATTGAATACTGCTTGAAGTCAGTTGCTGAAAAGAAAAACGTCTTGGACTTATTTGGTGGATCAGGATCAACTTTGATCGCTTGTGAAAAACTTAGACGGAATTGTTTTATGATTGAACTAGATCCAAAGTATGTTGATGTGATCATCAAACGCTGGGAAGATTTAACTGGCAAGACTGCTGAACTGATCGAGGACTAAAAATGGCTCCCCGTGGCAGACCACCAAAACCAACTGAGCAAAAACGATTGACTGGAAATCCTGGTAAACGTGCGCTTCCAAATCAGAAGGAACTTGTCTTGTTGCCTTCTGCCTACAACATTCCAGAACCACAGAGACCACTCATGCCTGCTGGTCGAGAAATGTGGGATCGTGTCTGGGGCATGGGACAAACATGGTTGAGTCCAAATACAGACATTGAAATTCTTCTGATGACTTGTGAACTGATGGATGAACGCTGGAACTTGCGTGCCAGAGTGATGAGAGATCAACGACCTGAAGAACGCAAGCAACTCAGAGACTTGGACAAGCAATTGGTTGCAAACTTGTCGCTACTTGGATTCACTCCAACTGATCGTTCTCGATTGGGAGTTGCAGAAGTCAAGCGAGTTTCAAAACTAGAAGAATTGCGTTCGCGTGCCAATCCAAATTGATTCATGGCCGCCAACAATTGTGACTCCAGTGAACAAAGCGGCACTGGACAAATCACGCGGCTGGGAAGTTTCAGAGTTTATTAACACTTTTGCTATTCAAACAAAAGAAACTGTTGCAGGTTATTCAGGCGACCCAATGACTTTGCGTGATTGGCAGATTGAATTGATGAGAAATCTTTTTGCAGTTGGCGGGGATGGAAAGTTCAAACACAGAACTGCACTTGTTGGCATGGGTAGAAAAAATGGAAAATCTGCAATTGGTTCAGGGATTGCTCTTTGGTCTTTGATCATGGGGCCGCATGGTGGTGAAGTTTATTCTTGTGCTGCAGACAAAGAACAAGCACGAATTGTTTTTGGTGATGCAAAAAAGATGATTGAAGCAGAACCTGAACTGTCAGAAATTTGCAGAGTTTATAGGGATGCAATTGAAGTTCCTGCAACTGGTTCGGTGTATCGCGTTCTTTCATCTGAAAGTTATAGCAAGGAAGGTCTTTCAAGTACGCTCGTACTTTTCGATGAGTTGCACGCCGCACCGAATCGAGAACTCTGGGACACAATGCTTTTGGGTATGGGTGCAAGGCGTGAACCGATGGCTGTCGCAATCACAACTGCAGGAGTTCGCTCTGACTCAACTGGTCAAGACTCAACTGCATATTCTCTTTACCAATACGGCAAAAGAGTTGCATCAGGTGAAGTTGATGATCCAACATTTTTCATGGCTTGGTGGGAAGCACCAAATGAATCTGATCACACACTTGAAGAAACTTGGAAGTTGGCAAATCCTGCTTATGGTGATTTGAATGATCCTAAAGATTTCGCTGCGATGGTCAAGAGAACTCCTGAAGCAGAATTCAGAACCAAGAGATGCAATCAGTGGGTGAGTTCTCAAACTGCGTGGTTGCCTAATGGAGCGTGGGAACCATTGGTCGAAGAACGCGAAATTGATGATCAGGTTCCTGTGATTCTTGGATTCGACGGATCGTTCTCTGGTGACGCTTCTGTTGTCATTGGAGTGACTCAAGAAGATCAGCCACATGTGTTCATGGTCAAGGCATGGGAAAAACAACCAACTGATGACGATGATTGGCGCGTTGATTCTCTGGATGTTGAAAACACCATCATTGAGTTCTGCCAGACTCACAATGTTCGAGAGATTGCCTGCGACCCTTTCAGATGGCAAAGAACTATGCAGGTTCTAGACAACGCAGGTTTGCCAGTTGTTGAATGGCCTTCTACTTCTGCAAGTCGAATGGTTCCAGCGTGTGCAAAGTTCTATGATGCAGTTGTGTCTGGAAAACTTACGCACGATGGCAATCCCCTGCTTGCAAGGCACTTGATGAACGCTGTTGTCAAGACTGACAGATTGGGGCCAAGAATTGTGAAAGAACATCGTGGCTCGCCACGCAAGATTGATGCGGCAGTTGCTAGTATCATTGGATTTGATAGAGCAACTGTTTCGCGTGAAGAACCCGTTGTTCCACAGTTCTTTAGTTTTTAGGGAGTTTCGTGTTTGCCACAATCCTGCAATTGATTGGTCTCACTGCAATTTCTTTAGGTTTAGGATTTTTCAGTTTGCCAATGGGAATTGTTGCTGCTGGCGCAAGTTGTTTGCTTGTTGGTCTAGCAATTGAGAAGGGTTAATCATGCTTGGTAATTTGACGGGTGGCAATAAAGAAGAACGCGCCATAAGTTTTCAGTCGGTTTGGGGAGCAGGCGATTCATTCGCGTTCACCACTGAAGCAGGAACAAACATTGACCAGCAAACGTCAATGCGAATCAATGCCTTCTATGCCTGCGTTCTACTTATCTCAGACACAATCTCAACATTGCCAGTTGATTCTTTCATTCGTCGTGATGGTGATCGTGTTCCTTATCGACCACAACCATCATGGATTCAAAGACCAGATGTTGATCTTTTAAGAACTGAGCACTATCAACAAGTTCTTATTTCACTTCTTCTTGATGGCAACGCTTTTGTTCGCGTCTACAGAGACAATTCAGGGCAAGTTGCAAACCTTGTTGTCATTGATCCAAGTCGTGTCGAAGTAACTCGCACGCCAGTGACACGCGAACTGATTTACATCATCGACAGCAATCAAGACTTTCCTGTCTATGCACAAGACATGTTGCACATCACTGAGATGCGAAAGGCAGGCGACCTTCGTGGAATGAGTCGTGTGTCTGAACTTAAAGACAACCTTGGTCTCTCATCTGCATTGCAATCATTTGCTTCACGTTTCTTTGGTCAAGGAGCAACCACTTCTGGAATCATTGAAACTCCAATGGGTCTCAACTCAGAGCAAGCAAAGCAATTGGTCGAAGGCTACGATGGCAAGCATCGTGGCTTCAGAAAAGCACACAAGACTGGAATTCTTACTGGTGGAGCAAAGTTTGTTCGCACTGGCGTGAATCCTGACGAAGCACAAATGCTTGACTCACAAAAATTTGCTGTTGAACAGATTGCTCGTATTTTCAGAGTTCCACCACATATGATTGGTGTCACAACTGCTGGCGCAATGTCCTACAATTCAGTTGAGCAACAAAACATCAACTTCGTCACTCACACATTGCGGCCTTACATCGCAAAGATGGAAGATGCCTACAGCACACTTCTTCCACAGGGCGCATTCATTCGTTTCAATGTTGATGGATTGTTGCGCGGCGATTTCTCTACAAGAATGCAGGGCTACTCAATTGGATCACAAGCAGGATTTTTGTCAGTCAATGACATCAGAAGATTCGAAGATTTGCGACCTGTTGATGGTGGCGACGTTTATCGGGTTCCTTTGGCTAACGTGGATTTGGGTGCTGCTTCACTCGTTGAAACCGACAAGCGCGTCACGATGGCTTCGAAACTTATTCTTAGTGGTTTCGATCCTTCTAGTGTTTTGGCTGCTTTAGATTTGCCAAAGATTATGCACACAGGAGTTCCAAGTGTTCAATTGCAAAGCGTTGCTCAGATTGATCCAGAAGCACCTGAAACTGTTTATGGAGTGAACTGATGGCTATCACTTCAGGACAAATAACAGTTGGAACTAGCAGGGTTCAAGTAGATGGTTCTTCAGCGAATCCATCCCGCCTTCACGTTCACAATAACGATAACACCGCAGATTTATTTTTAGGCAATGATTCAGTTACAACTTCAAATGGATTACGTTTATTAAAATTAGACAGCATCGAATTGACTTTGAATGCAGGTGAATCATTGTACGCAGTTAGCGCGGCAGGCTCACACGCAGTTTCTTGGTTAAGGCAGACACAAGACTAATGCCGTACTTCATAACAGACGAAGCACCTGACTGTTCAGGTTGGGCAACTATCAAAGATGATGGCGAAGTCATGGGCTGCCACACCACTAAACAAGATGCCATTGATCAAATGGTTGCGATATCAATTTCAGAAGATATAGAAGTTGGTGGTGAAAGAATTGAGTCAGGGCCACTAGCAGTCATTGTGGACATTGATGGAACACTCATCTCAGGTGGTCGGTTGATTCAAAAAACCTATAACTACATTGATGACATGCAAGACACAGAAATCTTCATTGTCACTGGTCGTAATGACTCAGAGCGTGAATCAACAGTTGCAGAACTAGATGCTCTGGGCATTGATTATGATCGTTTGTTTATGAATCCAAGTAGTTCAGCACAAACCCCAGAGTTCAAAAAAGCAACTGCAGAAAAACTGCTTAAAGAATTCAATGTCATTATTGCTATTGACAACAATCCTGCGAATCGCAAGGTTTACCGCGAACTTGGAATAACTGCACTAGATGTTTCTGATGTTCCAGATGTTCCTAGCAATCAGAACAATGCAGATGAAGAAAACTCACGCGTCATAAATCAAGCAGCACCTGCTTACATGAGAGCAGCCGCAAGACGTGGACTCGCTTACTATGCAGAAGGCAAAGGCGGGGATGGTCTCGTTGAAAAAACTATTCGTGATGCTCGCCTGATGGCAGATGGTCAAGTCTCAGATGATAAGTGGATTCGTATTGCTGCTTGGATTGCTCGACATTTAGTAGATCTGGATTCACCAAATGCAAAACCAGACTCTGACAATTATCCATCAGCAGGAGTTGTTGCACATCTTCTCTGGGGATCAGGCCCTTCAAAGCGTCAGGCAGAGCGAACTTTGGAATATGCTCAAGGCGTGGTCAATCGGATTCGGGAAGAAGAACGAACTGCCAACGATATTCAAAATGAGAAATGGCGATCAATCGCGCTAAACTTAAACAAAGACGAAAGGCAACAAATGACAACAACAGTAGAACGCCGTGTGAGTACAGTTGAGTTCGATGTTCGCAATGGCGAAGCATCTTCAGATGGAATGAGTTTCACTGGATACGCCGCTGTTTTCAATAGTCCTTCTGAACCACTTCCATTCACTGAAGTAATCAAAGAAGGTGCTTTCAAGCGTTCCTTGAAGTCACGCAACGAAGTTAAGTTATTCATGAACCACAACACAGATGTTGTTCTTGGTTCAACACGGGCTGGAACTTTACGTTTGTCTGAGGATTCACGCGGGCTACTTGCTCAAGCCGATCTTCCAGACACTTCTGCAGGCCGCGATCTTTCAGTGCTGATGAAGCGTGGCGATGTTTCTTCCATGTCATTTGGTTTCAGCGTTCCACCCAAAGGCGACGCATGGAGCAAAGATGGAGCCACACGCGAACTTCATCAAATCCGTTTGCATGAAGTTTCAATTGTCACTGGATTCCCTGCCTATGAAGCAACAAGCGCATCAGTTCGTTCTTTGGACATTCTTGCAACTAGAACTGCTGTTGATGTCGATGCTCTCTCTGATGCAATCACAAGACTAGAAGCAGGCGAGACTTTGGAAGCAGATCATGCTGATCTCATCACTGAAGTTGTTTCCAAGTTACGCGCTGAAAAACCAGCAAATCTTGCACTACTTGAATTGAAGCGCAAGCAACTCGATCTAATGGCAAAGGTGTTCTAATGAATCATGATGAAATTAAAAACGTATATTTGGCCGCTGTTGGTAATCCTGAGTCTGGGGTTTTTGTTGATTTCGCCGATGTTATATCTGAAGCCATAATTAAGGCTTTTGGGTCAGAAGAAGAAAAGACAGTTGAACCTGTCAAAGAGATTCGAGTTTTCAAGGTCGCAGAAACTCGATAAGATTTTTCCAAAGGACAGACCCGCATCAGGGGAAGGATGTGGGTCTGTTTTTATTTGTGCCATAATTAAGATACGCAATTGAGTGGAGCCACCATTGCTGCCTGTCGTGGAGCCACGCAGAATTCAATATCACATCCAATCTAAGACTTTAGGAGTCCACTATGTCTGACTACATTCGTCAGCAAGCGGAAGCACGCGCAAAGGCTTGGGAAGAAGCAAAGGCTCTTCTCGACACTGCAGCAGCAGAAAAGCGCGATCTTTCAGCAGAAGAAAACCAATCGTATGACCGCATCATGGTTGATCTAGATCAGCGTGCTGCAACAATCGACACCATCAAAGCACAAGCAGAGCGTGAAGAACGCGCCGCTGAAGCCATGAAGGGTTTCGAAGCACAAGCACGACCAGAAGTTTCTGTTCCAGCAATCGACGAATCAGAACTAATCCGTTCCCTAGCACGCGGCGAAATTCGCTCACACTCATTCGAGAAGCGCGATGTCACCAAGGGTTCAACTGGCGCACCAGTTCCAACATCCTTCTACGATCAGGTAATCATGCTTGCTCGTCACGTTGGCCCACAGTTGGAAACATCCACAATCATCAACACCGCAGGGGGAGAAAATCTCCAGATACCGTCACTAAGTGCGTATTCTACGGGTACGGTCACTTCTGAAGCCGCTGCAATTGGTGAAAGTGATCCAACCTTCAATGCCTTCAAGACTCTTGGTGCATTCAAGTATTCATTCCTAACTCAGATCAGCCGCGAAATGGTTGAAGATGCAGGCGTGGACATCCTTGGATTCCTTGCTGCTCAGACTGGCAACGCTCTTGGTTACGACGTAAACACCGCTCTTACAACAGGAACTGGAACAGTACAGCCAACAGGCATCGTAACTGCTGCAGGTTCAGGCGTAACTGGTTCAACTGCTGTTTCTGGTGCATTCACCGCTGACAACTTGATCAACCTTGTTTACTCTGTAGACACTGCTGGTCGTCGTATGGCTGGCACTGGTTGGCAGATGAACGCAACAAGCATTGCTGCTGTTCGTAAGTTGAAGGATACCGCAGGTCAGTACCTGTTCAGTCCATCACTTTCAGCAGATGCACGCGACTTGCTTCTTGGTTACCCAATCTACGAAAACCCAAGCATGGCATCACCAGCAACAAGTGCAAAGTCAGTTATCTTCGGAAACCTTTCTTCGTACTTCGTTCGCACCGTTGGTGGCTTGCGTCTAGATCGTTCCGACGATTACGCATTCCAGAATGACTTGATTACATTCCGTGCAACTATGCGGGTTGATGGAAATCTAATTCAGACTTCACATGTGAAGTATTTCGCTGGAGCCGCTTCCTAATTCGATTAGGTAAAAATGTAGAACCCCGCAGGAGCGCAGGCCCGCGGGGTTCTACTTTGTCTTTTTTTAGTGGATCATGCACAAGCCTAGAAAATGTCGTGAAGCAATTTCTTGCATTGCAGACTTCTTGGTTTTGTGTTCTTCGGTTATTGCTGAGTCAAACCAAGTTGGAATCCACTCACCATTGAGTTCATAGCAATCTTCTTTTTTGTAAGCATCCCATCCAAATTCAAGATCAGGATGTTTGTAATAAACAATCTGACAACACTTCATGAAGCACCTGCCTTTTCTGCATCGACGATTGCTTTGATTAGTTCTGTGACGTACTTTGCGCGAAGTTCCATGGTGTCTGACTTTATGACTTTTGCAATTCCCATCCAAAGGTCGTGATCATTTAGATCAGTGCGTTCAGACAAGTGACGTGCAATGCGATCAGTGTGTTCAACTGCTGAAAGTTTTTTCATTATGCATCCCACTGATCACAGTTTTTGCAAAATGGTGTGCAGTTGCTTGTGCAGCAATCGCAGAATTCCATTGTGCTGATTCCGACAAGTGACTTTTTTGTTTCTGCATTCATCAATGTTGAATGTGCTTCACAGATAGCAACCCAGTTACCACCTGCATCACAGAGACCTTCATCTTTGGCCTTTGCAACATATGCTTTCATTTCCTACTCCTTTGTTGTGTTGGCGAACCAACCTGATGAATCTATTGTCCCTAATTATGTATAACAATGCAAGTCAATTTGGAACATTGGATTTCCTGCGTGTCTATTGGGGTTTTCATGCTTAATCAGATAGATTCAAACGACTGCGACAAGGAGCAACATGACAAAAGAATCTGGAATGCGAATTGGCTGGGTTTCCAATAGTCCATGGGCGGGAACAGGATATGGAACTCAGACGAATGCTGTAACTCAAAGATTGAAAGCAGCAGGTCATGATGTTGCGATCTTCAACAACTATGGTCTTGAAGGTTGCAACAACGAGTGGAATGGCATTCCTGTTTATCAACGTGGTGCAGATATGTATTCAAACGATGTTGTTCCAGCACACATGCACCACTGGACTACGAAAAATCCTAAACAACCACATGTCTTGATCACTCTCTATGATGTGTGGGTTTTCAAAGGGCCACGATGGGCTGATTGGAATGTTGCTTCATGGGTTCCAATTGATCACATTCCAACTCCACCTTCTGTTGCAAAATGGTGTCGTCAAGATTTTGTGACTCCAATTGCAATGAGTCAGTACGGACAAGCCATGTTGGAAAATGTTGGGATTGAATCTTTGTATGTTCCACATGCAATTGAATCCACATTCAAACCCATGAAGCGTCACAAAGGAACAACTGGTCGTGACTTCATAGACATCGATGAAGATAAGTTTGTTGTTGGAATGAACGCAGCCAACAAAGGCGTATCACCTAATCGCAAAGCATTCGGTGAAAACATTTTGGCCTTTTCAATGTTCGCGCAAAAACATGACGACGCAGTTCTTTATCTTCACACTGATCAATTTGGTTCTTTGGGTGGAATCAAACTGATGGAACTCCTAAGTGCAGTCGGACTCAAAGAACATCAGTTCAAGTTTGTTGATGCTTACGTTTATCGAATTGGGATCGATCAGCAGACACTCGCCACCATCTACACGGCAATGGATGTATTGCTTGCAACTTCTTATGGCGAAGGTTTTGGAATTCCAACTATTGAAGCGCAGGCTTGTGGCACTCCAGTGATTGTTTCTCAGTTCGCCGCATCAACTGAACTTGTTGGTGATGGTTGGCTTGTAGATGGGCAACCACTTTGGGATGCTCCACAAAGTTCATGGTTCCACATGCCATCAGTGCCACACATCCTTGAGTCACTCGAAGCAGCCTATGAACGTGGTCGTGGTCGCTCACAAAAGGCTCAAGATTTTGCAAAGGCTTATCAGGCTGACACTGTGTTTGAAACTCACTGGAAACCGAC
>Ga0114976_10003294_pt1 | contig 10118 bp, 9 predicted proteins | sample S_130805_EF_Meta_FD_87319 | JGI IMG/M metagenome (GOLD analysis project Ga0114976, IMG submission 87319) | Freshwater microbial communities from Lake Simoncouche, Canada to study carbon cycling - S_130805_EF_MetaG | ecosystem: Environmental > Aquatic > Freshwater > Lake | place: Lake...
AAATAGTCAAGAGCCCACACACAAGGGCGGAAGATAATATTTCCAGAATTAATATGATGGCACGCATCCATAGTCATTAAAAGATCCTTGTTAGATGGAAAAAGATCCTTTATAACATCTTCAATACGAGACTCAAGATTTGTAATATATACATCCGCATCACTACACCAGATATAATCGTATTTACCAGTCTCCATTGCTTCACGAATATACTTTGAATAGAAGCCGATCTTGGACCAAGGAATCGGGCGCTCACGATCCCAGAACTCTTCACCTGCTAACACATAAGTGTATCCGTGCTTCTTACAATAAGCCTCCTTTGAAGCAAGACAATCCTGGAGTTTACGTCTGTAATCTGCGCCAATACATAGTGTGAGAACTAGGATTCGCGGATTCTGTTCCATTATTTCCATTAATGAGTTGTGGGTTTAGACCCGTTTATTACAAAATTGATATTAACAACTACCAAAATAATACACCAAAAAACTATGGCTACATTTTCAAATTGTGGGAAATATAGATTTAAATTATGGAGAACACATGGAGCCTCAGACGAAAACCAAAAGCCAAATATTTTATTCATAATGTTAAATCCGTCGACTGGATCTGAAAATAAAGATGACAAAACAATTAAAATACTTCGTTATATTACAGATAAATGGAATTATGGAAATATATATGTAGGAAATATATACCCATATTGTTCGTCAAAACCAGACACACTAAAAACACTAGAAATTCCTCACGAAATTTTAGAAGAAAATATAAATCATATTCGCCAAATGGTAACTTTATGTGATTTAGTAGTATATGCTTGGGGTACGAAAGGTCCGCTTGGAGAAAAACAGACAGAACCTGAATGGTTGAAAACGATTGTTAACAAAACAGTATATTGTATTGGGACCTCAGTAAAAGGTGTTCCTAAACATCCTTCTCAATGGGGTGATTGGAAGAAGAGTATTCCAGAAACTCCATTACTATTTAGATAAATAATCCCCCTACTAAACCCAAAAAATTGAACCCTTTTATCCCAAATAAAACTTTCCAGAAATGGTTTACACTTATTACCAAAATGATGCTGGCCATTTCGTATGCCCCAATTGTAACGTAGTTAAGAAAAATCAGAATACAATGCACTATCATTACAAGACACACGACGATGATCTCAAGTGTAAGCATTGTCAAGAGCGATTCACTGAACTGCGAACTCTAAATACACACATTCGTATTAGACATCCTGACGACACCAAAAAGATCTCTCTAGATTGTCCTCACGAAAACTGTGATAAGAAATTCGATAATAAGGGGAATCGCAGAATTCACTATTTCCGAATTCATCTAAAAGACATTGTAGATAAACTCGTTGATAAGCAAGACACAGGATACACCTGTAAGGGTTGTGATAAAGAGTTAGTTAGTCAAACAGCAATATATTATCATATTGGTGATTGTATAATTTTACCGGACAATGATAAGCGTGCCACAGAAGTTAACGAGGTGATGGGGTAGATACATCATCCGCTAAGAGTTTTAAGTGATAGCCCATTGCTGCGAAAGTAACAAGAAGAAGTGCTTCGTATATTGCTCTTGGAGCAGTTTTTCCTTGTACACCTATTCCAATAAGAAGAGGACCCACTATAAGGACATGAATCGCATTTACCCACCAATAAGTAGACCCTGCCATATATTTTGTAACTCCCTTATAGCCTTGGTATAAGATCAGGAATATACCAAGAGCAATTAATACATAGAACATTATTTCAGGCATAGCAGAACGAACAACAGTTATATATAAGAAAAATGGTACAACGCCAAGTAAATGGAAAAGGTGGAGTCCTACAGATGGTGTTATATTAGAAGACATATTCTGTTAGAGCACAACATTTTCAAAGAGACTATCCGCGTGTTCAATAGCACCTTCCATCCACGCCTGACGGAGGCTGAAACTTTCCCCACATATAAATATTGGTTTACCAGGAAATGGTGTATGGGCTTCAACTGAGGCGGCACGCACATCATAATCTCCAGGGAGCCAGTATGAGCAACCTGCTTTCCAGGGATGTGCCTTAAAAAATAGCGGCTCAGGAATAGCATCATTCCATAAAAGTTTTCTCAAACCGGCCATAATTTTTTTAGATAATACGTCTTCTCCTTCCTTTTCAAGTACTCGCATCCATTTCTCAGCATAAGGTCCATCTGTATAGGAAACCATTGCTACAGATGGCCCCATAGGTATGAAATAGCGAATCCCATCTGCTTCCACAACTTTATTGAGACCTTTGAATGGTGTCCCTTCAAATACTCCGTAGGTGCGAAGTAGTGGACGCATTGCTACGCGATCGAGAAGTGGTAGTCCAGCACCACGCAAAAAAGGCAATTCACGCAAAGCCGATATGTGAAGTGCTAATATAATAGCCTTGGAGGCCACAAATGAGCCACCCTTTAGAACTTCAACAAGACGCTCATTAACATCAATATTTGATACACGATGACGTTCCAGAATTTCTCCACCAAGTGATTCAAATTCCTTCACCATACATTCTATAAGGGCACTAAGCCCTTCTTTACAAACTCCAAAACCTGATGATGAACTCATTTCACCACGAAATACTTCCAGAGCCCAGTCAGCACGTAATGTATCTATTTCCGAATCGTAAGGAAATTCTGCGACGAGTTCAGCAGTCTTTTTGGCCCCAACAATCTGTATGAGTAACTCCCTTATAGTATGATTCCGTTTCTCCGAATCACTTGCAGCGGACAAAATACTTTCAATCATAGGAAGATAAGTATTTTCAAATATACTTGGCCGTTGCTTAGCACCATCCTTGAATTCTAATTCATCACCTATAGGGGAAAATGTTAGGCCATAGCGACGTAGATACTTCATAACAAGAGGATGATTGTGACGATGAATTCGTCCTGCTCCATTCTCCCATTGAACTTTACCGTGTCCAGGAACATTGTGTGTGTATGTTACAACACGACCACCTGTATATCCAAATCGTTCTAAAATTGTGACAGTTGCCTGTGGATATTTTTTCTTTAAACGAATACCAGTGTGTAGGCCGGCAAGGCCGGCGCCGACAATGATATAATCACGCTCTTCGCGCATCTCTAACTTTAGTTAGATTGTTCGTGAGCCAGTCAACAACCGCTTGAACGCTCCCTGCGCCAGTCAACATATTTTTGTTAATGATTCCATCTTGAATGAGAACAAATGCTGGAATACTTCGCAGACCACAGTATCCAAGAGTATAATCATTCTGGTCAACATCACAATAGTACCATTTAACACCTGGTGTTAAATCGGCAATTTTGTCTTTATCAAGCCGTTGGCACGGGCCGCACCATTCTGCGCCAAATGCTACTGCAACAAGTGGCGCATACTCATCAAAATAACCTTCTTGTGTAGGTCTATTCGGTCGGAGGAGTCTTTCGAATATTTCCTGGTTTTGGAGGGGCGTCATTTTTTTTGGTGGGCTCATCGGTGCTTCTAGAGCGTACTAAGGATAGAATTGCTCCGCCAAAAACGAGTAATCCGAGTGTGAAAAGTAGTGCGCTGTCTGAAAATAATTGCGTGCTGATGATGCTGCTGCTGCCGCCCTTTAACACACCTTCCGCAGCCTTTGAGACTAATGCTGCAGGGCTTGCAGCCTCTGCTAAACGATTTGATACATTCGCAGCGATGCTAGGAACAGCACTAATAGCAGGCGGAACAGCCTTCGCTATCTGTACACCTGCACTAACAGTGGGAGCAGCCACTTCCAGAGCAGCTTGTACAGGAGCAATTGCTGCTACTGCAGCATCACCAACTCTACTCGGTAATTCCGCTACTCCTTGAAGAACTGTACTAACAGGTTGCGCAACAATACTTGTACCAACACCTATAATTGTATTAACTGGCTCCATAACAGTCTCCACAATCCCTTTTTCTCTACACGCAGGTAATGGTTGTGTTGGAGAGCCAGGTGCTAATACACCCGCAACAGATTTGTACTGATCTACAAAATATGTAAATGGCCACATACGATATGTCCCTTTCTTAAAAAGATCATCAGGTTTAGCAAAAGCCCGATAAATGTTAAAACATCCCCAAAAAAATCCAAGAGGCCATAAAAAGAAAATAGCAGATGTCATAAAACGTAGTCCACCACCTGCGAAATCACCCGCTACAAAGAAATCTAAACCAAATGGTAACCATACCAAAATACAATATGCTATAAAACGCCAAGGTGAAATAGCATCTTTACTAACAGTCTCTCCAGATTCCAGCAGTTGTCCTGCTCCAATTCCTGTAGGGCCATATATAGGAACACTGAAACCAAACTGTTTTACAGTATCTCTATCGGTTGTTACTTGTAAAATATCATAAAAGTACCATAAACCAAGAGTACAAATATTAATAAATGTCTTTGCTAAGGCCGTAATAGGAGACCTTAAAAAGAGATGGTCAATTCCAAAGAAACCTGTTATTGGTAAAATTGTTAATAATTGTAGAACCCAAAGGTTATTCATTTTCTTATTTTCCCAGAACGCTCCCCTAGTATAGAAGAAGGGTCTAGGCTCTTCAGGAGCAGCAGACATCTAATAAATTAGACAGTAAAAAGGAGTCCGCCAAAACCCTCAATAACGCGGAATACATTATGATTAATTGCGTAGACTACACAGTGCGCATTACCACGAGGAGGTGTTGTAGTAGTATTTAGGTCAATCTGGAATACCATACTATCAATTCTACTCGCATTAACTGACCCAGTCGGTTGCGCATCTTCAGGCCGAAGCGCAAGAGAATATGAGTAGATAAACGATTCAGCAGGAACACAAGTGTGATGCTGAAATGGTTGTACAAGACGGAAATATCCTGCGTCTCGTTTGTAGAAACGGTCAAAGCCGTCAAACTGTATTACAGTTCCAGTAATTAAGTCTGTACGTATACCGGTTTCTGTTGTACCGAGACTACTATAATTGAACCACTCCTTGGCTTGTTGTACAGAATCACGCTGAATATACCAGAAAAACTCCTTAATGGGATTGTTAAATTCGACAGGGACTGTAACAGTTGTCGCAGCAGCAGGAATAGAAATAGGTGAAGTATATTGAACCTGTTCAATCAGATATTCGTGTGCAGTGCTAACAAACCGACGGCGTTCTTCAGTATCGAGATACACGTAATCACCATATAACATAAGATCAATCGGATTCGTTGTAGGGTTTACAGGTGGTATACAAGGAATTATAGGATTTAATACAGCAGCAGGGTCAGGCAGCACAAGTTCATTAAGAGTCCTTAGAGTGATATTAATACGGAGTTGGTGATACTGTAAGGCAAGTAGCGGCAAATAAGACCCAGGATTGCGGCAAAACCAGAAATGTAAGGGAATATAAAGTTTATTGAAATTTACAGAAGGATTGTAATTATCAGTTTTACCAATCATATTGTAGAACCCCTGTTTTTGAGCATCACTCATTGTGTAGCGAGTCCAGATTTCCATCCATTCGCCTGTTTGCTTATCAATCTCCTTTTCACCGACCTCAAATGTAACTTCTTTTATAAGGGCGTGGCCGATTGTATTGACCCAATTAACAGGAGTGACTCCGTCAGAATAGAATAAAGCCGGTAGTGTAACTTCTAAAATTACTGGGCCGAGCAAATCGCCTCGGCGTGGGATATTACAACTAATTCTTTTTCCAAAACTGGGAGTGCCGTCAAAATACATAGGTTGTGACTCTCGCGCAAAGTTTGTATAACGACGATATACCATTTTGAACCAGGATACTTGAGGATTTCCTGTAAGGAAAAGGTCTTGCTTGCCTTTAGCGACAAGTTGTAAAAGTCCACCGCCTCCTGGCATATCTAACTTTGGAATGTAATTTCAGTTCTAACAATTTCCCTACTAAAAGACAGTATGGCATCAAGTCAAAGATCTCTTGATATTGATATTGTCACATTACGGCGTATTTATGCGCGTGATACTTGTAACAAGGCTATTCAATCAAATTATGCGCTTTTAGCCGATGGTAAGGGAGGAACTTATTGGAGCACAGTTGTAACTGATTCTAGAAGTAGTGGGAGCGTCAACTCTTTTTCTAATATTATTTCATCAAACTTTAGCAGTGTTAATTTAACTGCTTTATCAAATTTCTATAGTCGCAATATTAATCCACTTGTAGGACAAAGTATATTAAATTTAACAGCAACAAATATAACAACATCTGGTAATATAACGGCTTCTAGTAATATAACAGCACAAGGAAATTTATCTGCGGATAATACTATATTTTCACAAAATGCAGTATTTAATCAATTAACAGTTACATCTGGTATTCAAATAACATCTTTAAATGTGTGTAATATATTTATAAATAATAATGGTCAAAATATAATAAGTTACAATAATTTTTCAAATATATCTGGAGAATTTGTATTTAGACCTGCGTCAAACATAATGGGGGCTTACTGTTTTATTCGTTCTCCTTCAAATGTATCAGTAATTCCTCCATCAATTCTAACAAATGTGGCATCAAATACAATTATACCATTTAATGGAAACTTCTTTGTAGTTAAAAATATGGGTCCTGCGAATATTACTGTGTATCAGAGCAATTTTGATGTATTTCCTGTGACAGTTATACCTGCTACATCGGCAACATTCTTTTATCCAGGAGCACCCTTTGCTTATTGGACAGTAATGTAAAAATATATAGAGTTTGTAGTATGGCAGCGGTACCTGGAATTCTACGCCGCTGGAATCCTGGAATTCTCCCAGGAATTAATGTATGGTTAGATTCAAGTGATAGAGCCACAATTAATTCAAACACAGAAGGAAAAATAAACTCTATTGTTGATAAAACTGCTAATAATACAGTTCTTACACAACCTAATACAGCTAATAAACCATCTGTAGGGGTAGATAGTGGTGGCAGAAATATATTAAGATTTGGGAATAATCTTTTTTTACAAACAAGTAATTTTCCATTTAATGGCCCAACATCTAATTTTATAAATGTAAATGTATTTACAGTAGATACTTATGTGAGTGGTGAAGAAAATCATTTATATTTTTTATCAAATATAAATACAAATTTTGGTTTATCTGTTACACAAAATACTATAACAAGTACTACTCTACAAATTGATACACGAAATTGTAATACAAATATTACTACATTAAAATATAATTCAAATAGGAGAGATTTAGAAAATTTAAATATTTTAATTAATGATCCACGAACTGATACAGGTTTTAATAATACTGGTCTTAATATTAATAATTCATTAAATAATTTTACTTTAGGACGTACATTTGAATCAACTGAAACAACACCATTTTTTTTCAAAGGAAGTATGTCAGAAATGGTATTTTATAATCAGCCAAATCTTAATTTACAACCCCTTGAAGGATATTTATCCTGGAAATGGGGGTTACAAGGTTATTTATCTAATACGCATCCTTATAAATATAGACCTCCTAATTAGACTGTTGAACCTAAACATTTCAGACAAAGACATTATTAGAAGATGGAAGCGAAGCATCCAATCACAGGTGCTCCTATTCGTATTTTACGCACAGGAGCAAATATTTGGAAGCAACATAAATGCTTACAATGGATAAAGAGACATACTGTAAATTCTGCTAAATCAACACCATATGATACTATTACAGTAAATTCTATTGACGTTGATGTAAAATATTATGTTTTCACGGACACATACATAACAAATAACACAACAACAAGTACAAATCAACTACAGAAATTTATTGAGCAAAATGAGTTCAAACTATTCTTACTATCAAAACAGGTTATTAATCAACTTGCATTATCAACTCCCCCAAAAAATTGTATGATTCTGGAAGAACTATACTTAATTTATCCATCCTTACAGGAGTGTTGGAATGGGTCTGACGCGCATGCAGTGTATCAGATCGCTCAAGTTCTTCGCTACAATGTTCTCAGTGGATTCAAAAAGGCGGAGAGAATTCCACACACATATATAACTTATTCGGATGAGGCTCCGCAGAAGATTTGGCTTATTCAACAGTATTATGAACCAAAAGAGGCTAAACGTGCGCGAGAGATTCGATATTGTCTTCAGAAGAATCTTGATAACAAGTGGATTGATAAGATTATTATATTGAATGAACATACTTGTAAATTGCCACCTAATACAAACACCACAAATACCCCAAATAAGATCCAACAACGTGTTATTGGCCGTCGCCTACATTATTCAGATGTCTTAAAAGAGATTTTGGAGAATGTTCCGAATGATACAATTGTTGTCTTTGCAAATAGTGATATTTATTTGGATGATACAATTTCAAAACTATGGAGTATCGATCTTAAAGATAAGTTTCTAGCGCTTCTTCGTTACGATGATGACCCAAATGCTCCGCCAAAACTCTTTGGTCCACGCTCAGATAGTCAGGATACTTGGATTGTTGCTGCGAACTCTGTGAAAAGTCGTGACTGGGGAGATTTCAAGGAGTTTGAGATTCCTTTTGGAAAGTCTGGGTGCGATAATGCGATTGCGTACGAAATGATGCGAAAGAAGTTCCTACTTGCGAATCCGGCCCTTTCTATTCAGACAATTCACTACCACCGTTCAAATATCCGAAACTATGAACCAAAGGATATTGTTGAACGTCCTTGCTTCGTTTATATCGACCCTACACCAATTCAGGAGTTTCGTGCGGAAACTGAATTGACGCAATATAAAGTGGCTCAACTATTTTCTGAACAAGGACCAGCAACTACAAACACAAATCCAATATTTCAAAATGTGGAAAATCTGAAAAAATATTTTGGCGCCCAGACCCGAACCCAAGGCCAGGCCAAATATGAAAAACAAAATATTTACAAAATCGAAAATGTAAATTTAACAAATATGGGACTAGTATATGGATATAATACACTCTATATGGGTGTTTCCGAACAAATGAAACAACTCTGGTCCGAATCAAAAGTTGGATCGTTGACACCGAGTGCGGATTGTCCAGTGGCAATAGGAATTCCAATGGAGCAGGGGATTCATACACGACCAGAAGAATATATTCTCTTTTATCTTTCTCGTGTATTGGCTATGAGAGATGCGACCGCAAGCGCAACCGCAAACACATACAAAGCCGCATTCTGGGGTCCAAAAGAGGAGAAGTATTTAGAAATGTTCTCTTGGCCTGAGAAGATCCCCTTGCTTCCCAGAGATGATATTCAACAAGCATCCTGTAAGGAAGTATATATGGTTACACAAAATTCTAAGACACTTTCATTTACAGATGTTGCTACTCTTCGTAAACACTTCATATTTTCGGAAGATGAAAGTGAGTTGAAGGCTGTTATTGTGAGTGATGAGGTCTTGAAGCCTATTCAAGAGGAACTTCAAACTATTCTTGAACAGAGGGGCTATGATGTGTGGATTCTTGATTCATCCACTGTTGATATTTCCTATATACATAAATATTTCCGCGGCGCACAACTCATTATTGCGCACACAGAGAAAAAGACTGTCTATAAGCGACTTGGATTCTCATGGATTATGCCTGCGGGTGGAAAAGTAATTGAAATTCAGGGTGAAGATTCTAGCGCATCCCAAATATCTGCAGCCTGCGGACACAGCCATATAATAATTCCTGTAGGGGAAAAGAAACTTGTTCAGAAAATTTTGGCGGCAACTATCGAGAAGCCTATATTACATTTGCCTTTTGGTCACGAAGGGCTCCATAGTCACGCAGGAGATTCATTCCGTGAATTGGCATCTGCTTGGGCGTCTGAAGGTTATGTACATTTTCAGCCAACGAATGAACCTTTTTGTTCAATTGATAATGTTATTTTGTACGATAGGCCAACTTATAAGTGGTTTGATGCGCAGCCGTCTGACAACCCAATACTTGTTGGAAATCCTAAGCCACGTGTTGGAAGCCAAAGAGTTGCTCCGTGGATTTTCTGGGGTCGTCATCCAGTGGCCTTAGAAGCGGCTTCCAAGAAGGTATTTAAGAGAAATGTTGCTAATCGTTGTGTTTTCATAGGAAATATTGAGAATTCTACACAGAAAGCAAACAGACCTGAGAGTTGGAAATTGGCTTGTGATGTCTGGAGGCTCAATACAACTCAATTGAGCC
>Ga0114976_10003299_pt1 | contig 10106 bp, 11 predicted proteins | sample S_130805_EF_Meta_FD_87319 | JGI IMG/M metagenome (GOLD analysis project Ga0114976, IMG submission 87319) | Freshwater microbial communities from Lake Simoncouche, Canada to study carbon cycling - S_130805_EF_MetaG | ecosystem: Environmental > Aquatic > Freshwater > Lake | place: Lake...
GACAGGGTGATGGCCGCACCACTGGCCGCACTCACCCGCAGCTTGTCACCCACGCCCAAGCCGAGGTCAGCAGCCAGTTCAGTGCCGATCAGCATTTCAGTTGCAGACAAGCGACTCGTCCCCCTCACGATCTTGTCGCTCATGTCGACGATCCGGAAATAGTCGGTCGGATCGATGCCAGCGATCGAGATCGAGCGGCTGGCACTGCCCCGCACAGCCAATGCCGACCCGCCTGCCACCGATGCGACCACCAGAACCTCGGGCATCGCGCGGATCTGCGCAGCAATCGACTGCCACTGGTCGATCGACCTCACACGCTGCAAGGGCGCCTGAATCATCGATCCCTGCATTGCCTGAAGGCTTGAAGCGTCATCCCGCAGCACGGGTCTGGGCGCCTCAGGCGACGGCACCAGCTGGATGTGGGATTGAGCCGAGAGCACCCGTCGAATGAAGTTGGACTGCAATCCGGCCAGCAGTGCCGACATGAAGACGATCACACCCACGCCGATCGCCACCGCACCGAGAATGAACAGCGTCTGGAGTCGCCCTTCGCGCAGGAAGCGAATGGCAACGATCCACTCGAATGGCAGCCAGCCGAGATTCACGCCTGCCCCACTCAATCCGACGCTGCGACTGGCGCAGACCGGATGCGATCGCCGTCATGAAAACCCGCCCCGGCCGGCGCCACACGGTCACCCTCCTTGAGGCCGGCCAGCACTTCGGTGTGACCCCCGCTTCGGGAGCCAATGCGTATGGGCGTGCGAAGCAGGCGACCCGCCTCATGGCGCAGCACCCAGGGCGCGTCGCGATCAGCGTCGCGCAGCGCCTCGCTGGCAATCACGATCGCATCCGCATGCCGGGCCACCTCGATGCTGACCGACACCGTCATGTCCTGACGCAGATAGGGTGGAGGCCGCGACACATCGAGCTTGACCTCGACCGCACCCGTCTGGGCATTGACACCGGGATTGATGTACACGAGTTGCGCCTCGAATTGCTCGGCCGGATAGGCGTCGGCCGAGGCCCGCGCGCGCTGGCCAGGCGCCAGCAAACGCAGGTTCTTTTCATCGATCGCCAGCACGATCTGCGTGCGCCCCGCCGGCGACAAGGTCATCAGCACGCGCGCGGGCTGAACCACATCGCCGGCCTCGATGTTTCGTGCGATCAGCGTGCCATCGACCGGTGCGGCGATGACTGCATAGCCCGCCCGAACACGCGCCAGCCGGGCAGTGGCTCGGGCCTGGGCAAGCGCCGCCTGCGCCAGCTCCTGGTCGCTGCCATGCAATGAGGACGCATCGAGCTGTCGGGTTGCCACGGTGACCTGCGCCGCGGCCAGGTCGGCCGCCTTACGGGCATCATCGAGTGCCGCCATACCGATAAAGCCGCGCGCCTGCAGGGACTCGAGCCGTCGCAACTGGGCGGTCGCATTGCCAAGGTTGATGCGGGCTTGCAACACCGCCTGCTCGGCCAGTGGCGCCTGCAGCTCGCGCACCTGGCGCAAGCGCGCCTGAGCCAGGCTGACACCGTGCTCGGCTTGTTGCACGGCCGCGTCCAGTTCGGCCGATTCGAGCTCGATCAGAACAGCATTCGCCTTGACGAACTGACCTTCGCTCACCGGAACCCGTGCCACCACGCCGGTGATCTGCGAGCCGACATCAACCCGATGCGGGGCCTCGATTCGGCCGCTTGCGACCACATTCAGCACGAAGTCGGTCCGCACGGCCTGCAAGAGCGACACGCGGGGCCCCAGGATCAGGCGCACAGACAAGGCTGCGGCACCGATCACGAAGACCGCCAGTAACCCGGACTTCCAGCCGGGACGCAATGCACCCGCCAATGCCACTCCGCTTGATGCGGCGCCCGGCCACTCGCCGGACAGACCGTGGCATCAACTGTGCGCTCGCGTCACCGCCGGCACGCTGATCGGACTCAAGACCGGCTCAGGCTCAAGCCGGCTTTGGGGAATCAGGCAATCGGGTAGGCCGGCGCGACCGACAGGCCCTTGATCTGATGGCGCTCGATGAGTTGCGCCACCAGGCCAGATGCCTTGGCCTCCTCGGCAAATGCCCGCAGAAACGCAGCCCCTTCGACATTGGCTTTTTGAGTGCCGATCGACTGCTGCACAGCGGTGAACTGTCCGTCCAGGATTCGGGAACCGGGCATCTTCTGGACATCGCTCAGCAACCGAGGCCGCAAACTGGCCATGGCATCGAGCTTGTCGCGGATGAACATCTCAAAGGTCGCATCAAAACCCTGCTCATGCACCAGGGTTGCATGCTTGATATTGCGAACCAGCCACAAGTCGTAGGCGCTGCGCTGCATCACCGCGATGCGGATGCCGGGCTTGTCGACATCCGAGATGTGCTGCAGCGGCGAACCGGGGGGTACCAGGTAGGTCGCTTCGATCTCGACATAGGCGGCGCTGAAGCTGATCTTCTCGGCGCGCGCCGGTTCGGCGCCGATCAGGCCGATGTCCCAGACCTGGCTGTCAGCCGCATCGGCCAGTTCGCCCGGCGAGGCGAATGGCACCAGCTTGAGCGGCACGCCGAGCCTGTCTGCGATGGCACGGGCCATGTCGGGTGCCACACCGGTGTGCTGACCCGAAGCATCCTTGCCTGACACCAGCAGGAAATTGCTCAAGTTGAGTGCGGCGCGCAGCGTGCCGGTCGGGGCGAGTTGCTTGACGATTTCAGGAGACATGACGGGAGGCCTTGAAGGGGTCGAGCGCCGCATTCTAGGCAATTTCACCGGCCACACACTCCCGTTGACGCTACGGCTGGGCCCACCTAGAGTGGCGCGCTTCGCCTATCAGGCTTGATGTTGCCGCCATGAGTTCAACTGCATCCCCCGCCTCCTTAGCCTTGCCGACCTTCATGACGCTGCATGAGCTGGTGAAGAAGGCGCGCCAGAAACTCAACCATGACGACTGGGATTACATCGTCGGCGGCACCGAAACCGAGACCACCTTGCAGCGCAATCGCATGTCGCTGGATGCCATCGCGTTTCGCCCGCGGGTGCTGCGCGATGTCAGCCGGATCGACACTTCGACTCAGTTCCTGGGCCGAAGCCTTCGACTGCCGCTGATGATGGCGCCAGTCGGCAGCCTGGAACTGTTCGCACCCGAAGCGGCCAGCGCTTCGGCACGGGCTGCGCAGCGCTTTGACATCGCCCACATGCTCAGCTCGGTGTGCGCACCCGGCATGAAGGCTTTGTCAGAAGCGGCGCCCGAAGCACTGCGACTCTTCCAGCTCTATGTCTACGGCGATGCAGCCTGGATCGACGATGTGATTGCACAGGCGATCGAGACCGGCAATGCGGCGTTTTGCTTCACTGTCGACACCGCGGTCTACAGCCGACGCGAGCGCGACATCGCCAAGCGCAACATCCGACGCTCGGTGGTGCCCGGGCGCGAGTTCCAGGCTCAGTTCAGTTGGAAGGACATCGAACGGATTCGCGCGAAGCATTCGATTCCGCTGATCCTCAAGGGCATCGGGACGGTCGAAGATGCGGTCATGGCGGTCGAGCACGGCATCGACATGGTCTATGTCTCGAATCACGGCGGCCGTCAGCTCGATCACGGCATGGGCTCGATGGACGTGCTGCCCGACATTGTTCAGGCGGTTGCCGGCCGCGCGAAGATCATCGTCGACGGTGGCTTCAATCGCGGATCCGACATCGTCAAGGCGATCGCCCTGGGCGCAGACATGGTCGCGATGGGCCGCATGCAGTGCATTGGCCTGGCCGCCGACGGTGAGGACGGCGTGGTGCGCATGCTCGAGTTGCTCGAGCAGGAGGTTCGAATCTGCATGGGCCTGCTCGGCGTGAACACCCTGGCCGAGCTCAACCCCTCGTACGTGCGATCCGCCTACACCACGGTCCCCGCTCATGCACTGAGCGCATTCCCCTTGGTGTCACTTGCAGACGGATCGCTGTACTGATCTGCGCTTGCGTCAGCGCCGCTTGGAGAGGTCGTTCTTCATGCTGGCCAGCGCCACCGCCAGCGCTGCGCCACCCAGGGTCTTGATCAGCCCGGAATGCTGCGCATAGAAATTCGCCAGTCCGTCAGCCACATTGGGCTGCTGTTGCTGCGCCTGCTCGACCACGGCCTTCACCTCATCCTTCGACAGGGTTGAAGCCTGGGCGGGCGTGACCTGCGTACTGCCGGGCGCCAGCAGCTTGCCCAGCACGCCGCCTGCAGCCGAGGCCGCCAGTGCCGGCCCGAGCGCAGCGATCACCTGATTGAGCGCGCCGGCCTGCTGCTGACCATTCGATTGGCCAAACAGCTGGGCGACCATGTCGCCCATCGGGGCGGTCTGGTCCGACCTGAACGTCTCGGCGATGCCTTGAGCCAGTTCATTCGGGGTCGAGTGGTGGGTCACCTGATCGAATTGCTGATCAGTGACCTGTTGGGTCCGGGCGATTTCCTGGAGCAGTTGATTGATGTCCATGAGTCAGACCTTTTTGATGTGTTTTCGAAAAATTTGAATCAGTCCTGATTCGATCAGCGGGCTTTGCTGGCGAACTTGCGATACAGGAACAGCAGCAGCATCGCGCCGAGGACCGACATGATGAAACCGGCCACGTCGCCGTCGCGGTACCAGCCCAGCGCCTGACCCAGATAGGTGGCTGCAAGTGAGCCGCCGATGCCCAGCGCTGCGGTCAGAAAAAAGCCGCTCGGACCCGCGCTCGGGCTCAGGAATTTAGCGACGACGCCTGCAATAAAGCCGATCAGAATGGTCCAGATGATACCCATGGCAAAGTCCTCAAAGTGGTCGGGGCAATCTGCCAACCTTAGCCGAAATCACGCGGACCAGCCATCGCGTAGCGATGGCGGCCGGTGCGAACAGTCCCTCGATGTCGGGTTCAGTCGAGTTTGAAACCCTGCGCCTGGATCGCCTCGACCAGCCGGTCACGGCCCGACAGGCTGCCCGGCCCGGCCACCCGCTGACTCGACTGCACCGACCAGGGCACCTCCTTCATCGACTGGCTGCGCTGGAACGCCTGCATCAGCGCGTCGTATTCGCCGACCACCTGCGCCTCGACCTGCGGCGGTGCGGTGTAGGTCTCGCGGCTCAGGATCAGCGACTGAGGCAAACGGGGCTTGATCGATGTCGGTCGTTTCGGATCAGGCGAGCCCACCGTGAGGCCGAAGACCGCAAAGACATTGCTCGGCAGACCGAGTTCAGCCGCCACCTGCTCGGGCCGATTACGCATCGCCCCGATGTAGCTCGTGCCCAGCCCCAGCGCCTCGGCGGCCAGCACCGCGTTCTGAGCAGCCAGCGTCGCATCGATGGCCGCGACCAGGAACATCTCCATGAAGCGATTGGCATCCGAAGGCGAACCGATGCGCTGCGCCGTGCGATCCAGCCGCGACAGATCGGCGAGCCAGATCAACAGCAACGGCGCTTCGCGAATATGCGCCTGGGAGCCGGCGCAATCGGCCAGGCGCGCCTTGCGCTGCGGGTCCTGCACCGCGACCACGCTCCAGGTCTGCAGGTTCGAGGAGGTGGCCGCGGATTGCGCCGCAGCCATCATCAATTCGATGGCGCTTTCAGACACCGGCGTATCGAGGTAGGCCCGCACCGTGCGGTGCGACAGCATTTGAGCCATCAATGCTGCGGCCTGCTCGGGCGCATGGACAGGTTTTGCCGAAGGGCCGTAACGATCGTGCCAGAGTGTGTCGAAAGAGGTCATGGATTCGGCTGCCTTTGAGTTGAAGGAAGGTCGCTAAGATACCCCCACTGACAGACAGGCTTGGAGACCGTCAAAATGATTTCCATCGGCACCCGTGACCACGGCGCAATGCGCAGACGCCCCATTGACGTTCGCGGCGCGCAATTTCATAAATCAGAGTGGATGGAGTCTGGAGATGATCCGGCCCTCTCACCCACAGTCTTTCTGGTGGAGCAGCCTGCCAACACCACGCTGGTGCCGCACTTTCATCGACAGAATCAGTTCCAGTTGTTCGTTGACGGCGGCGGCAAGCTCGGATCGCATCCGGTCGAGACCGTCACCGTGCACTATGCCGGCGCCTATACCGGCTATGGTCCGCTCGTCTCTGGCGATCACGGCATCAAGTACTTCACCATCCGCCCAGTGCTGGAGTCCGGGATGCTGGCGCTGGACGACGCTCGAGACAAGATGGTCCGTGGTCCGAAGCGCCATGAAAGCGTGGGCCCGATTCCGGTTCTCTCGGACGCTCAGCGCTCGGACGCTGGCCATCAGCAGGGCGAGCGCTTCGTGCTGGCCCTGGCCGATGATGGACTCGGTGTCGGTGAGCTGTGTCTGGCGGCAGGTCAGAGCATCTCTCTTGAGCGCCATCCAGCCAGTCAGGGCGTCTTCATCGTGGTGCTGTCCGGCGGACTCCAATTCGGTGAGCGCTCACTGGGCGCATGGGAATCGGTCTTCGTGTCGGCAGACGAGCCCTGGCCGCAGCTCACGGCAGGCCCTCACGGTGTGCAATGCGTGAGCCTGCACTGCCCGCCGAAACACATTGCCTACGCCTGAGTGCAAACCATGTTCAAACACCTCTCGAAAATCGCCCTGCTCGCGGCGGCACTGTGCGGGCCACTGGCCGCATCAGCCCAATCCGACTGGCCGACAAAGCCACTGCGCATGATCGTGCCCTTTCCACCCGGTGGCGTCACCGACATCGTGGCGCGGGCGGTTGGCGCAAAGCTCGGTGCCGAACTCGGGCAGCAGGTGGTCATCGACAACAAGGCCGGTGCCAGCGGCGCCATCGGCGCTGAACTCGGCGCCAAGGCTGCACCCGATGGCTACACCCTGATCATGGGCAACATCAGCACGCTGGCGATCAACCCGGTCACCTTCGCCAAACTGGCCTACGACCCGCTCACCAGCTTCGACCCGGTGAGCATGGTCGCAGTGCAGCCCCTGCTGATCGCGATCAACCCCGAGGTGCCGGCAAAAACGCTGGCAGAACTGGTGCAACTGGCCAAGTCACGGCCCGGGCAGCTCAGTTACGGAACAGCTGGCAGTTCGATCCACCTGGCGGTCGAGCAATTCAGCACGCAGGCGGGCATTCGCATGAACCATGTGCCCTACAAAGGCAGTGCGCCGGCGGTGTCCGATCTGGTGGGCGGCCAGATCCAGGTGCTCTTCGACCCCTTCTCCAGCCTCTACCCACAGGTGAGCGCCGGCAAGGTGCGGGCGCTGGCGATCTCGACCGAAAAACGTTCAACGGTGGCGCCAACGATCCCGACGGTCGCCGAGCAGGGCTACGCCGGTTTCGATGTCAGTTCATGGCAGGGCATCGTGGTACCTGCAGGGACGCCGCGGCCGATCGTGCAACGTCTGAACCGCGAACTCGCCAAGGTGCTCGCCTCAGCCGACATTCGAGAAAAATTCGCGCAATTCAGTGCGGTGCCCTCGGCCACCACCCCGGAGCAGTTCGGCCAGACCATCCGGGAAGAGATCGCGCGTTGGCAGAAGGTGGCACAAACCGCCGGAGTCAAGCCAGAATAGATTGCTCGGCATCCGGCCGGCGCACTTCACTTTGAAAGGGACTCCATGAACATCGACAAGGCACTGATCAAGTCACACGAAAAGATGAATCTGTCCGAGCTGGTCAATGCGCCGGTGAGCGCACTGCAAGGCGTGAGCGAAGGCGATGCCGAATTGCTCGCCAAGGCATTCAATGTGAAGACGATCAAGGATCTGGCCAATCTGAAATACGTGCGCTGGGCCCAGGCAATCGTGACCCTGGCTGATACCGAGGCCTGAGGTGACGCAGTAGCAGGGGCCGCACCGGCCCCTTCGTCGTATCGAGCGCCCGATCCGGGCGCTTTTTTTTTCAGCTTTGGTTACCATGCCGTCACCACACAACGACCGACGCACTGCGTCGGCACTGGGAGACACACATGACGCATCGTTTCGAGCGACGCGCACTGCTGCTGGCTGCGGCCGGCATGGCCAGTGGGCTGACCGCTTCCAAATCATTCGCGCAAACCACCGCCAGCGGCTATCCGAACAGGGCCGTCAAGATCATCGTGGGCGCCGCACCAGGCGGGCTTAGTGATGCCTACGCGCGGCTGTTCGCCGAACAGTTCACCGCCCGGTTCAACCAGCCCTGCGTCGTGGAGAACCGCCCCGGTGCCAGCGGCATCATCGCCACCGAAGCGATGATCAAGTCACCAGCCGATGGCTACACGCTGCTGTCGACCACCACCGGCATGCTCTGGCAGACACGCGTGCTGTATCGCAAGCTGCCCTTTGATCTGGCCAAGGATATTGCCCCGATCACGGTTTTCCCCTCAGGTCCGCTGATCGTTGCGGTTCAGGAAAAAATGGGCGTGCGCAATCTCAATGAACTGATCGAGTACACGAAGAAGACGCCCAGCTCGATGGGTTCGTACGCGGTCGCCTCCTATCCGCATGTGCTGGCTGATTCACTGAACCGGCATCACGGCTGCCAGATTCAGGCGATCCAGTACAAGGGCGAAGGTCCGATGTGGGTCGAGATGGGCGCAGGACAATTGCAGGTCTGCGTCGGGAGCTATCAGGCCTTCGCCACGGTGAAGGACAAGGGCGTGCGTCCAATCGCCACCACCGGCCCGATTCGAAGCCCCAAGCTGCCGGATCTCCCAACGCTCATTGAACAGGGTCTCAAGGCACCGATTGCACGCCTCGAAGGGGGGCTGTCGCTGACTGCAAATTCGGCTGTGCCCACCGAGATTCTCGATCTGCTGGCCTCAGTCGCGGTGGCTGGCAACGACACGCCGCGGGCTAAGGCCCTGCGTGAGAACTTCGCGATCCCGGATGCGACCAAGGGTCGCGCCGAAGCGCTTCGCCAGTGGCGCGAAGATGCGCCGGTATGGATCCGCGAAGTCGAAGCACTGGGCGTCAAGCTCGATTGATCAAGGAGACCTGACATGACTCAATACACTCGTCGCTCGCTGCTGCTGGCCACTGCCGGTATGGCCGGCAGTCTGGCCGCCCCGCGTGCCTTTGCTCAGACCGCCAGCGGCTATCCCGCCAAGGGCATCAGGATCATCGTTGGCTTTGCACCGGGCGGGCTCACCGACGCCTACGCACGCCTGTTTGCCGAACAGTTCACCGCGCGCTTCAACCTGCCGGCCGTCGTCGAGAACCGGCCCGGCGCCGGCGCCAACATCGCGATCGATGCGGTGGTGAAGTCGCCGGCCGACGGCTACACCTTGCTGGCCACCACCACCGGAGCGGTGTGGCAAAACCGCGTGCTCTACCGCAAGCTGCCCTTTGATCTGGCCAAAGACATCGACCCGATCACTGTGTTCCCATCTGGACCTCTGATCGTTGCGGTGCCCGACAAGCTGCCTATTCGCAACTTCAACGAACTGGTCGAGTACACCCGCAAGAACCCATCCATCATGGGCTCATATGCGCCAGCGTCGTATCCACACATGCTGGCCGAAGCGCTCAACAAACTGGGCGGCAAAGTCGAAACCGTTCACTACAAAGGTGAAGGGCCGATGTGGGTCGACTTTGCCACCGGCCAGCAAACGGTCGCGGTGGGCAGCTATCAGGCCTTCGCCACCGTGATGAACAAGGGCGCGCGCGCGATTGCCGCCACCACCCCCACCCGCTGCCCTAAGCTGCCGGATGTACCCACCCTGCTGGAGCAGGGCTACAAAGGCGAGCTGGCCAGTCTGGATGGCGGTCTTGCACTGACCGCGCGAACAGGTACGCCCGTTGAAATCCTGGAGCTGCTGTCCAAGGTGGCCGTCGATGGCAATGACACGCCGCGTGCTCGCAACCTGCGGGAAAACTTTGCGATTCCCACGGCCACCAAAGGCCGGGCCGATGCCCTGCGCATGTGGCGCGAGGACGCCCCGGTGTGGATTCGCGAGGCTGAGGCGCTGGGTGTGAAGCTCGACTGATCAGTCGAGCTTGATCTTCGCGTTCTGGATGACCCTGGCGTACTGCGCGATTTCACGGCGAATAAATTCGCCGTAGGCAGCCGGGGTCATCGGCGATGCTTCAAGGCCCATCTGCACCAGCTTTTCCGCAATATCCGGCATGGCAAGGATGCGGTTGATTTCCCGGTTGAGTTTGTCGACCACCGCGGGCGGCGCGCCAGCAGGCGCGACCACACCGTACCAGGTGCC
>Ga0114976_10003303_pt1 | contig 10100 bp, 6 predicted proteins | sample S_130805_EF_Meta_FD_87319 | JGI IMG/M metagenome (GOLD analysis project Ga0114976, IMG submission 87319) | Freshwater microbial communities from Lake Simoncouche, Canada to study carbon cycling - S_130805_EF_MetaG | ecosystem: Environmental > Aquatic > Freshwater > Lake | place: Lake...
ATAGATTATATTTCCAGAAAATAATATTCTATCAGAATAGATATAGCATGCCCTGGACTAACGCTTCCATTGTACTGAACAGTAGAGATGCAACCGGTGGCGTTCCACAGAATGGAAATCTCTACAACAACCTCAAGTTCAATGCAGAGAACCAGAACATCATACAGGGACAGATTGAGAGCATCTCCGTAGCAGAGGTAAACTTCCCCTATGACATCCCCAACGTGCAGGCGGGGTCCAATACATTTGTATTATTTAATGGTCCATTGGGGTCTCCTGGCCAAAATGCCGGTGTTAATGTGACAGTAGATCCCGGCTTCTATACCGGAACAGAACTGGCGGAGGCTGTAACTAATGCGATGATTGCTGCCGGAGCAACTGTCGTTCCCCCTTTTCAGGCAGATGATATGCCCACATGCATCTACAGCACTACTACCAACCAGTTTTCTTTTGTCCCCCCAGTAAATGCTGAGGAGTGGATCATAGCCAGTAGCTATACATTCCCTTATGTTTTTGTTTTTGAGGGAGAGCCAGCTAAAATCAGTGGTCTCGGAAAAGACATCTTAAGCATAATGGGTTATGTTAAAAACAATGCATATGTACCCACTCTTACTGGCCCCGCTCCAGCACCACCTTCTACCACCGGATATATTGTGAGCGGCGCAGCTCCCCTCGCTTACACTCAGTACATTGACATCTGCTCCCCGCAGCTCTGCAAGTTCCAGTTCTTCCGTGATGGCTCCACAACCAATCTGGCTCGCCGGTCAGATGTCATCTGCCGCCTCTACATCTCCAACAACGTGGCGACACAGGAGGAAGAGGGAACGAGACCGTTCGTCATCAACCGCCAGTTTTTCAACTCCCGGGTAATGAGATGGACAGCCGACAATGCAGTAGGCACTATCGATGTGAATCTGTACGATGATGCGGGCCAACCCCTCACCACCACGTGGGCCCCCCGCCCCTACCAAATCACCTTCAACTGCTATGAAACACCGAAGGAGGATCCAGCCAAGAATGTGCAGACGTATTAGCGCTTCTTCTCCTTAACACTCTCCAGCACACGCAGCTGCGCTTCTGCCTTCGCTTTAGGGAGGGGCTTCTCGGAGTGCCGACGGCCAGTAGATATAGTTTCCACAAAATAACCACCGGTTACTTTGACGAGTCTATAGGGCATTCTAGTAGCGTAGTAGAAAATATTTAGAACACGAACTCAGCGCTGCCACGGCTCGCCATCCAGCTGCAGTTCAGCACATACTCGCAGTGCACCGTGTACTGCTTGGAGCCCACGGGCATGATGCCGGACAGATTCATCACGGAGTTCATCACCGGCACACCGTGCACCAGCGCCACCTCCTGGCTGTCGCCGTTCGTGTGGGGCTGGGACAGGTCAATCTCGCACCAGGCATCCGCCCAGGGGGTCGCAGTCCACACCGTCGCAGGAGCAGCAGGAGCCTGCAGGTCGGAGTAGGTCACCACCGGGGGCTGGCGGCGGCGCAGCAGGTTAGTCAGCAGCCAAGAGCCGTTGGCGCTGTCCAGGTAGATGAGACCATTGATGGCAAACGTCAGCTGGCTGGGTGCATACGTCTTGTACACAGACACCCTACCATCCGCATCGGGGCTCTGGTCAGCGTCCAGCGTCACCCACACACGGAGCTTACGCAGGTCGCCCGCCTTGCAACCAGTCAGAGAAATCTGGAACTGGCCGTTCGCCCCCACAGACACGGGGAACTGCACCTCCTCCTGCGTCCAGCCGTCAGGAAGGGGGATGGTCAGAGCGTGCTTGCTCATGTCAAAGCGACGGGCCACCAGGTCGCCAGCATCCTGCATCGTCACCTGGGTGAAGTTCACCGTAGCAAACTCCAGTGAGGTGGGCACCACACCGCCAGTCACAGCCGTGCTCTGGCTAATCACACGGCCAAAATCGGCCAGGTCAATCTGCAGCTGCACGGGAGCCGTCAGCACATCGCTGGGGAAGGGCAGCGCACCACCGGACAGGGCGGGGCTGCTGTGGGGCAGACGGAGATAGACGTAGGCAGTACGCTTCCCGGCATCCGCCCAGTCAGCGGGGGTCAGCAGCGCCTGGCCACCCAGAAAGAACATCTGCTGCTTCTTGCCGGAGTCCTCGCACAGAGACAGCGCCTGGATCAGGTTCTGCTGGCCACTGATATAGTAGAGCTGGCTGGAGCCATACCTGTACCCAATACGGCGCAGCATAGAGTAGCCCCACCCCTCCTGCAGCGCCAGCCCAGCAGCGTTAGATGGTGCGGAGAGGCGCAGAGTCATAATCACCTCAGCCAGCCCCTCGTTGGGGTTAAAGGTCACCGTAGAGGAGGACCCGGAGTTCAGAGACGGCAGTGCCACAAAGAAACGGTTGTCCTCCACCGTCGCATGCGACTGCAGCTTGCTGTTCTCCTTGTTGGCATAGTATGTATCGATCTCCATACCGGGACGGATAGACTGCTGAACGTTCAGAGCAACGGCACCTTGCATTATATTGGGTAGTTAGTTTTTATTTTGCGGGAATAATATATTTCCCCTTATTATAAGATGCCTCGCCACCTCCACCCAGACGTTCACCGCCCCGTCGCCGATAATGTTGCACATGCTGCGCCCAAAGCGGCCAAGCGGAATAGGGGAATGGATACGCCCCACGAGGGGAAGCCCAGCCATTCTCCTCAGGCCTCTTCTCTTCCGGGGAGCCTCCCCGTCATTCTGGATGTGGGTCGCCGGGGCGGCGCTATTGTTGGGATTCCGGGAATTATCTCCTCCACTACCACTTCACCGGAGACTCGCCAGCGCCTCGTAAGCGGTATTCTGGACATGTCCGACCGTGGTGCGGCTGAACAGGGGCCCGTACACGCCGTCATGGGGAACGATGCCACTGCCTACAACTCTGGCATGGTGCATCTGCGTGGCAGTCGCTTTTAGGAGTTCGCCAGCTCTTCTGCCGTCAGCTCAGCTATACGGTCCCGAAAATACTCCATTACTTTTGGCTTCCCCGGTGCCTCTTCGCAGAGAAGAGCAAACGCATCTCCATTAGACACCTCATTCTTCCCCGTCTTCGTGCCATGCCGGGACTTGGTACGCCCCTTCTTATCCACCTTATCATTAGCATTAGCAGACATCTTCTGCTGACTGACGATGAAATCGTTAAGGAACTTGTTCTGGTACGACATCTATTCCATTCCGATATTTTTTCTCGCTCCCTTAAATTAGAGTTTCCATGGCATCAGTACCGAAGGTAGATTCTAAGACACTTGGTATTCCCATACGCCGTCTTGATAGTATCTCCACACCAGAGAATGGCTGCATGTCATTTGGCCTCGTTGGCTCCACCCGATCCGGGAAGACGGTTGCATTATTATATATCTGGGAAACATGGTTCCGGAATAGCCATATTGGGGTAATGGCCACCGGCTCTGCACAGGCAGACATCTATAAACCCCTCCAGAAGACATGCGCAGTCAGCCCCAGCTTCTACGCCGAGCTCATTAAAGAGTCCATGTTGCTGAACCAGAAGACCAAAAACAAATATAAGTTCCTCCACATCTTTGATGACATGTTGGACGGCAAGAACAGCAAGGCGCTCTCTAAGCTGCTCTGTATAGGGCGCAACAACGGAATGAGCACCATTATCTCTGCACAGGAGCTCACCATCTTAAATGCAGTGGGGCGCACCAATCTGAACTACATGCTGCTCTTCCGGCTGAATTCCATGATGGCAGTAGAGAAGGTAGTAAGAAACTATCTAACCCACATTCTCCCGGGGAAGAACATTGATGAGAAATGCAAACTCTACGTAGCACTCACGCAGGACCACTACTGCTTCGTCTGCGACTTCCTCGCCAATGAAGTGTTTATGACAAAGATAGATTTGGCAGAAGTACCTGGCATGGTCAGTTAAATAATATCGCAAAAATAAAATATACTGAATAACTATAATGTCCAGTGCACAGGCCTCTTCCGCATTCTCGGCAGATGCTCCCCGCTACGGCTCCGAGCCTGCATCCGCATACTATGCTCTCCGTGATGACAACGGCAGCACGGGCGTGGATTCCCTGGTGGTGGGTACGTCCAGCCTCACTGGTGATGTGACACTGGCCGCCGGCACGGGTATTACTCTGACCCCCAATGGAACCACCGGTGTGACGATCACTGCGTCCGGTGCTGGTGTCGCCTCCGTCGCTGGCACTGCAAACCAGATTACCGCAACCACTGTCTCTTCCGCTGTGACTCTTGCACTGGCTGCACCTTCCCCGGCCCCCACTGCCGGCAGCTACAGCAACGCCAACATCACCGTAGATGGTCTGGGGCGTGTGACTGCCGCCGCAAACGGCCCCGGCGCACTCAGCAACGTCGTCGCATTTGACATCAGCTCCAACAACATCCCCCTGCCAACTGGTCCCACTGCCGGTGCCTCTAAAAGCATCGTTCTGCTCACGGGTCTGACTACCGGCTCCGCATACTACATGAGCTTGAACTTAGTCGTGGGTGCGCCTGCTGGTGGTGTGACTGGGTGGTCAGCGGGAAGTGGTATGCGGTTTAGCTTCGTCGCAAGTGGTGGTTCAAATGCTGCGATCCCACGTATCTTCCCCGCAACCGACGCTACATACAATCTCACATCGCTTCCACCTCTATATGGTGCATATCTCAGCAGTGTTAGTAGCGGTTCGATTGATGGCACAGCTTACCTCGTGCAGTGGAACGGCATTATTCAAGCGCAGAGCCCCAATCTGGTTCTGTTCGTCAACAACTCGAGCAGCACTGATACTACCGCCATGAATCTAGTCTGCAGCCGGACGAATGGTCTCAACTCCTACATCCAGTTTCAGCAGCTCAGTTAAATATCTATCGCCATTTATTTTATACTTGGAATATAGATATGGATACTCAGACTATCGGTGGGTTCTCGTGTGATGCTACGACACCATCGGGCAATAGTCCCTACTATCAGCTCACATCACCACCTACGGCACCTATCTACCAGCCCCTCGAATGCGAGAGCCTCTCAGCACAGGGACCATTCCCCTACTACGCACTCAACACCTCCCCCGACATAACCCCAGTCCAACTCCAGCCTCACCCCGACACAGGTGTAGTACCCAACCCCAGCGGTGGATCGGAAGCTGGTGGCCCCCTCTTCTTCCCAGTAGGCCAAACCACCTCCCAAGCATTCAGCGTGGGCCCCTACGGTGGCGCTGCACCCGTCAGCTCTGGACAGGTGGGATATGGCATCTCCGCACTTCAATATGCTAAAAACTCCTCCTACTTTGTCCCGGCATCTAGCACTATACCCCCGGGACAGCCCCCCAGCGAAGCACCATATGGCCTCGCACTCGCCGCCCCCGCCATTACTGACACGATTCCCGTCATATTCAGCACGGCTGGTATTGTGGGCTCACCCACACTTATCTATGAGATTTTCTGGCAGCCCGCCCAGTTCCCCTCCGAGTTCTGGAGCAGCGCACTCGCTCAACCCATTCTCACGCCAAACGGTCCTACTACTGACTACACGGCGAGTGCTACTAACCTCTCATCTGCAACGATATATAAGATGTATGCAAGTGTGCGCAATGGGTTCGGCGCTCAACTCTCTCCCGTCACAACATTCAGCACTCCTGGCGGCGGCGTGCCTCCTGGTGGATCGCTCAGTACGCCGGCGCAGGTGCCGAGTGGAAATAACTCCACAGTCCAGGTGCAGTTTTTTACGACGGGCCTGACCGGCAATCCCTATCCCGCTCTCTACGTAGACTGGGGCACGACAACTACGCCCACTACTCGTGTCTTAGCCAATATAGTTCCAGGCACCCCAGCTACATACAGAGCCAGTGTGTCTGGGCTCACACCAGCAACCGACTACTACTTCAAAGCAGTCGCAGACAATGGAAACGCCCCCGCCATTACGACTGCCGTCGCAGGCCCCTTCCGCACCGGTGGCAGCAATTCTCCCTCTTCAGCACCCCCTGCACCAGTCGTCAGCGGAACCCCAACCATATCCTCCATCAGTGTCACAGTCAATGTCGCAGGCATCACTGGTACTCCCACCCCAAGCTTCATTCTATCGTATGGCACCACTATAGCGTGCTCTGAGTCATTTGGACAGATGACCCGGAATGGCAACGTCGCCTCCGCTACAGTGACGGGGCTCGCCGCCAACACAGCCTACTACTTTAGAGCCACCGCCACCAACGGTGTACCAACCGACAAGCCCGGCATCATCTCCGCCCCAATCTACACCGCCGGAACACCTGGTGGCACCCCCCCTAGAGGTAATGCAGGGCAGTTTACTCCATATAAAAATGCGACCGTATCACCAAATCCCAGCGATACGACTATCTCACTCATCTGCAATCCCGCAAGCATTGTAGGCAGTCCCAACCCCCAGTTCAAGCTTCTGTATGGCCTCACTAGCGACCCCGTAACCGATCCCAACGCACTATCAGTTCCCATTAACGCCTTCCCCATCCTCCCCGCCATTACTGGGCTCATTCCCGCTACGAAATACTATTTCCGTGCCGTAGCATTCAATGGTGTCTCACCCGATTTTTTATCTGGCATCGCCAACTATACTACTACTGGGTCTGGTGGCAATACACCGCCATCTGGGCCACCCACCGTCCCCGTTGTATCCACTCCCGCACCTACATCTACAACCATTACCGCAAGCTTCAGCGCTGCAAACATAACTGGGAGCCCAACGCTGGCATACACTCTGGGCTTTTCGGATGTCTCTGGCGGCCCCTATCAGTTCGCCCCAGCTCTGCGTGACGGCACGACTGACACGTACTACGCTACTATTACGAATCTGACCCCATCAACCCCCTACTACTTCGTCAGTAAGGTGTCCAATAGCTTTCCACCGGACCAAACCAGCGCACAGTCTGCCCCAATCTCAACAACGGCTGGTCCGGCCCCCACTAGGCTGAAAACAAATCTGGTCACCCCCTTCTTGCTGCAGGGGCCACGGTTCGGCGCAACACCCGGTGCATGGACTGCGATTGACTACTATATTAACAACGCCGCAGTAGGTGCGACGTATCAGGTGGGCGGAACGACAGCAACTGGTCAGCAGATATTCGCATCGATGTATGCCGGTACAATAGGTGATGCTGGTAATGCCACTGGCTCCACCCCCCCATGCCAGTATGCCGGTGCGTGTATCGCCGATCAGCCCTTCGCAGCGCTCGGTGGAACGGGAGCCGCCAACTATTCGGACGTATACTTGAAGCTTGTCCAGCAGCACATTAAAGGGAGTGGTAGAGTCTTAGCATGCTGGGGTGGCTTTTATGCAGATATTCTGGGGCTCTTTGGTCCCTACGTTCCGAAGGGATTTCCAGGCACTACTCAGCCGACAGCTGTAGAGGTGGTGAAGTCGTTCCTCTATAACTACTGTGGCATAACCGCCGGCAATACCAACCCCCTCGGCTGGGTACGAACGAACGCAAGTGGCAATAGCGGCTACACGTTCAACTATGATGGGCTCATCTTAGACTTTGAAAATGTAGGAAATGGCAACCCCCTTAACTCCTGGCCCTACCCACCCCCCCCAACACCCCCAGATTCCAAGGAGCTCATTCAAAATCCCATATACCCCCCCTACATCCAAGCTCTCGCCGATATTCCCGCTGCATACTACGCCATAGCGCCAACTCTCTTTCTCGGTAATGCACCTGTCTCCCTGTCTCTGGTGCAGGACGAAGGCCAGACGAACATCTGCGCTTCCAATACGGCACTTGGCACATGGTTCGCCTTCCAAACCGCTACTGTGGCACCTACTGCCGGTGCATATAACCCAAGCCCCAGCGCCGCACTCAACCACCCCAGCCAGCTCTGCTATTTTGATGACATCTTCGTCCAGTTCTATAATGAGTATGCAGACTACTACCTGGGCGGTAAGTACTTTGCAAATCTCCTCGCCTGCTGGGGCTACGTGGCACTGGAGGCGCAAAAGCTGGGTAAGAAGAAGACAACAATCAATCTGGGCCTCGCCAATGGCGAAATCTTACCTGGTGGCAGCCCCCCCTGGAAAGCAGCTGCACAGGGACCCACGCCACAGCTCAACAACCAGAGCGGCCCCCCGTACACCTACTGGTTCCCTCAATACTGCAAAGCGTCTCCCCCCAACAACACGAGCAATACTGCGTATGACACATGGCCCGACACGGGTGTCGCTAAAGACCCCACCAGCGTCGCTGTCGCCATAGCAACCGCAAATACCATCCTGCGCACTGCACAGAACAACCAAAATCTTCAACCATCTGATTGGCTGTCCGGTATGGGCTTCTGGGCCGGCGGCGGGGCCACCACTACTGCTAAGGCAGTCTATACCTCAGGCAATCCCCTATCGCCAGGCAGCATTCTCCCCGCTGGCCAGACGTACTGCTGGTCCGATGCACAATATCCCGCCCCCGACCCCCAATGGTTCGTCGGCAGCACATTCAATGTGCCAATCAATAGCACCTTGTAAAACTAAATGAGATAATAATGTAAAGCCTGGTTAGATGTTTTCTAAAACCCCCACACCAGACTTCTCTCCACGACCCCGCCACATCCAGACATCTATATCACCTCCGCTCCCAAAACAGCTAGTGCTCCCAGAAAAAATCATCATCTCAGAATCTGCCAAACTTCCCATTGCACCCCCACCCCCCATTATTACCCATCAGGCGGCACCGGTGGTGGCTCCAAAACTCATCACACTCAGCCAACCCCAAGCCATCCCCCTTGCTGCTCCCCCCGTTTTTCTGCCAACCAGCGCATTCAGCCCCAGTTTAGAAACATTTACAGGGAAAGACCAATCGTATTTCAAGCTCTCCTCTGCACCATCTGAAGGAGCAAACTGGTGGCAGTTCCCCGCAGGAGGCGCTGTAGAACTGAGTGGGAACGACATCAATATGGGCGGGGGAAATGTTTATCTAGCGGGGGAGATATATACTAGTACTTTAGCTGCATCCACCGTACAGGCCTCCTACATCTCCTCCACATCTGGCTACATCTCCTCTCTCAATACACGCATCATTACTCTAGACAATGCTACGCTGACGACTGCAGGCGGCTCCGAGCTTCTTCTCAATGGCATTCCCATCGCCACCACCTCCAATATCTCCTCCCTCTCCGACTGGTCGCTCGATCCAGCCATCAGCTCACTCAATATGAATGGCAATCCCATTCTAGGCGCATCTGACGTTCAGGTGAGCTCCATTAACGGCGGCGGCATCAGCAGCTTCTCCGCAGCAAACTGGTCAGCATATCCCGCCGTCCAATACGTAGATTTCAATAGCTACAATCTATCTAACGTCAGCACCATCAATTCACTCCCCTACCCCCCACCCGCCTCTGGAGTGACATCTCTAAATGCACAGACAGGCACCGTCGCAATAACATCCGCCGGCAATACAGTAACTGTCACAAACCCCACCCCCGGTACAATCAATCTAGAAACGGCAGCCGGCAGCGGCGCAGCATCATGGGCAAACTTTCCAGCAATCAGTACAGTGCTTGTCCCCAATCAAGATTTCAACATGTCCAATACAGCGGGGGGGCTGGGCACCTTCAATACTGCCCGCATCAATGCTAATGTAGAAATCGGCGCACTCTCCAATGCCCCCTTCCGACCCACCTTCAATGCCTACCCCGACTACTTCAACGTGGGCTCCATCGTCTCTCCTGCACTGGGCATGACCTTCACTTCTCTCGGGGGCGTGAATATCAATTCCGCACTCGGTGTCTCCCTAGCAGGGGGTGGGGGCGTAGCCATAACCGGTGTCGGCGGCATCAATCTACAGGGAGGTGGTGCAATCAACGTCGCATCTGGTGGCATTCTCGTCTCAGGAGGGGGCATAGCCATCACAGCAGGGGGTCTAGCCGTCAATGGCGGGGGGCTCCTCGTCGCAGCAGGGGGCATGTCAGTGACAGGTGGTGAAGTGACATTGCCCAGCGCATCTACTATCATGGGCACCTCTTCATCACCTGGTGGCGAGATGACAATGTATGGAAACAATATTAAGCTCCTCCCCTCTGGCCCAGCACAATCAGCGCTCTTAACCGAGAATATTGGCTCCACATCATTCACCAATACGATGCGCATTAGCGGTGTA
>Ga0114976_10003307_pt1 | contig 10096 bp, 10 predicted proteins | sample S_130805_EF_Meta_FD_87319 | JGI IMG/M metagenome (GOLD analysis project Ga0114976, IMG submission 87319) | Freshwater microbial communities from Lake Simoncouche, Canada to study carbon cycling - S_130805_EF_MetaG | ecosystem: Environmental > Aquatic > Freshwater > Lake | place: Lake...
CGATGGAAGTCTTATATTTCGGATTGCTGGGATTCTAAGTAAAATTTCAAAAAACTCTGAAATAATTTGGTTAAATTCTAATAACTACCACCATAGCATTGACTTTGACATAGAAGGTAATATTTGGAGTCCAAATGTAACAAAGGGCTACTTCAAAGACAATAAATTTTTAAATGATAATGTAAGAGATGATTCTATTTCAAAAACCTCTCCAGAAGGTAAGTTATTAATTAACGAATCGTTCTCAGAGATTTTAATTAATAACGGCTTTAAATCTTTATTATTAGGTCAAGGAGGGGCTGATAATAGGGAAGGATCTAGAGGTTTAATTGATCCAATACATATAAATAAAATCTCCCCAGCATTAATAGATGGTAAATTTTGGAAAAAAGGCGATTTACTTATTAGCGCAAGGAATTTGAGCACAGTATTTCTATATCGCCAGAATACTAGGGAAATTATTTGGCATCAGACTGGCCCTTGGTTAAACCAGCATGATGCAAGATTTTTAGGAACTCATCAAATTTCAGTTTTTGGAAACGATGTTGTTCTATTTGGGAATAAGTTCAGAGAGTCCCCGTTTCTTAATAAAGGTGATTCAAACCAAGTTTATATATATGATTTCACCACAAATCAAACAACGAAGCCTTTTGAATCAGAAATGTCTCGGAATAGAATTCATACTATCAGTGGAGGTAAGGCGCAGGTTTTGCCTGATGGAAATTCTGTCTTTATTGATGAAAATGATTATGGAAGAAATCTTATGCTCTCAAAAGATAGCCTACTATGGTCTAGAGTAAACTATATGGACGACAACATAATTGGCAGGATTAGTTGGTCAAGTTATCTAACTAAAGATGAAGCGTCAAAAGCAATTGAGGCTTTTAAAGTTGAAGTTAAATAGAGCTTTGTTTATACATTAAGAGATGATTTAAAAGCGAGGAGTAAGGTTGAGGAATTTATACATTTTTATTATTAAAACCGCTTATATAATAAAATTAAAATTAATCCGAAAATGATTCCAACAAAATCGGCATAAAAATCAAATAAATCTCCATCTCTCCAACTACTAAAGTATTGTGTGAATTCTATAAGTCCGCCAAAAAATAGCAGACCAAAAACGACTTTAGTAATTTTATCTTTATAGGCAATGTATCCCAAAAACATTAGCCACAGAAAAATAACAGCGTGTTGCGCTTTATCCCAAAAATTAAACACCATATTAGATGGCAAAAAATCAGAGGGTAATAAAAATATAACTGAAAAAAAACAAAGCATTCCCCAAAACAATAGCCTAAGAAAAAGAATCTTATCTTCAAATATTAATCTAAAATTTATAATGATTTAAATATCCCTTTAAACATTCAGGCGGCTTTGGTAAGTCTGAAAATATACTCCAAGCAATTGTAGATTTTGGAAAAACAACAACCCATGCTGTAACAAAAATAGCATAAAAGTAAAGCCCTATAGATTGATGCTCTACATACCACTCTTCCAACAATCCCTTATATGGAGTTATGCATTCAGCATAAAAAGACAAGGGGTTCGTCATATTTGTTAACATTTCCTCTTCGGAACGAAAGATAATCGAACCAATCCCAGATAGACCGGGGCGAACTTGCTTTATCAAGTTCTGTGTGCGAGAACAATATATTCCAAACGTTTCACTGGTAAATGGTCGAGGGCCGATAAAGCTCATATGGCCCATAAAAATATTCAATAACTGCGGCAACTCATTTATCTTAGTATTACGTAAGAATCTACCAGCTGGTAGTATTCTTGGGTCATCTTTCACTGTAATGGTTCCAGTAAACATATTTGGACTATTTTTCAGCATCGTAGCAAACTTATATAAGTAAAAAAAATTTCCCCCCTTACCCATACGCTCCTGTAGATAAAAAACTTCACCCTCTCCAGAAAACTTCAAAAAAATAATTATTGGAATTAACAAAGGAGTTAGGACGGCAATCAAAAGCCCAGAAATTAAAATATCAAAGAAACGCTGCATTTTCACATCCTCGTATCAAGATATTTCCCAGTCTCTTTATGACAAAAATTAGGTACCATATAGTTAAATAAATCAACAATTTCATGTTTACTCCAAGAACCTTGGATTTTTATTTTTTCTATGCTTTCAATAAAAAAACGGAGTTTCGCCTCATCAAAAGTTGGCTCATTCTTAATCACGCCAATATTATTAAAGCGCGCCAAGTCTAATTTCTCATTTAGAGTATAAAACTCTTCAAAATCTTTTTCACCGGTGGTGTCACTCTTGAAAAAATAACAAGGCCACTTCATCTTTGGAATTAATTCATCCACCCTATTTCTAGCTTCATCTTCAGATTCGCATTCCAACACCTCATAACCGAAAGAGTTTAAATATGAGGAGGCTATTTCTGAGAAAGTAATTAAATTCAGCTCTGCATTTAATTTGGGGAAAAATATATCTCTGTTTTCCCCTAATAAACAAGAAATCAAACATAACTCACCTGCTTCTTGGGGTGTTACAAAATATCGCCTAACATCATTTGGGGCTGATATTGGCTGTCTTTTTGCAATACGTTGATTAAAACCATGAAGTAAAGATCCATCAGAGAATGCAACATTGGCAAATCGAGCCATAGATATTGGCTGAACAAGACTTTCTCTCATTAAAAATTGCTCCATGATACGCTTACTAGCACCCATCATATTTACAGGGTTGGCTGCCTTATCAGTTGATACACAAAAATATTTTTTCAAACCTTGTTTATTAGTTAGATGAAGGGTCTTTAGAGTATTAAATATATTTACCTCTATCATTCGCATCAATGTAAACGGATCTTTTTCACTTCGTACATGTTTTAAAGCGGATAAATTAAGAACGTAGTCGTAAGACTCCTCGGCATCAACTAGAGCTTTGAATTCAAGCCCACCACAATCAATTGCAAATGTACGAAAATCACCGCTAGAATAACCAATTGTGCTTCGAATCTCACGTACTAACTCAACCATGTTGTTTTCACTAATGTCGACAACATGCAGAAGTTGTGGGCCTCTTTTAAAGATCTCTTTTGTTACTGCCTGTCCAATTGAGCCGGCCGCACCAATTACCAAAAATCTCGAGCCCCTTATCTTTTCTAAAAGACTTTCATTTATAGATGATATGTCTGAAGAAAATAAAGGGGTAGTTCGCCCAATTAACTGCAACAGACGATATTCTGGAGTCAATTAATAGCCCCTAACAACGCAAGGGTAACTTCATCTACTTCATCAATTCTCATTGTGGGGAAAAGTGGCAGCGTAAGCTGACGTTGTGATATTTCAGCCACGATAGGGGCATCAGTGGGTTTAAACTGGCCTGCATAAGCTGTAAAGTCCCAAAAAGGAGGATAGTGAATGCTAGATTGGATACCTTTTTGCTTTAGTTTTTCAATTACTTCCTTCCTATCAACCTTCTTAGGAAGTAGGATTGGCAGTATATGGTACGAAGATAAGCTCATGGCACCATATGGCTGACTAAACGGTATCAATACTTCTGTACCCTTAAGATTATCTCTATATCTATCTGTTAAATGCTTTCGACTTAGATTACTACTTGGCAACTTATCCAACTGCACCAGACCAATTGCGGCGCGTACTTCATCCATCCGATAATTTAAACCTGGCTCGATTACATCATAGGTAATTGCCCGCCCCTTATGTCTATCAAGAGTTAAGGTTGTCATTCCATGTGAGCGCAAGTATCTGAGGCGCTGATTTAACTTTTCATTAGTTGTCGTTACCATACCACCTTCCCCAAGCGATAAATTTTTATTGCTAAAGAAAGAAAAACAGCCTATATCCCCCCACGCACCACAACTTTTCCCATCAATGGATGCCCCTGGTGCATGCGCAACATCTTCTATCAAGTGAATTCCACGATCTGTACAAAGTTTCTTAATAGAAGGCATATCGCAAGGATACCCAGCATAGTGCACAACTATTACAGCCTTAGTTTTAGCAGTGATTTTCTGTGCAATAGTTTCTGCTGTCATGTTCCAATTATCTAAAGACCCACAATCGGCAATAATTGGTGTAGCCCCAACTAAATATACAACATTGGCATCTGCCACAAATGTTAACGCGGGAATAATGACCTCGTCGCCACTTCTAATATTCAAAGCAAGTAATGCCATATGAAGAGCAGCTGTACCATTAGATACTGCAGTAGCATAAATACTAGATCCAAGAAAGTTACCAAAGGATGATTCAAATGAAGAAGTTTTTTCGCCCATAGTGAGCCAGCCGCTTTCAATTACCTCACGAGCAGCATCTGACTCCCTACCGTCAAAATTTAATTTAAATAATTGTATTTTCCACATATTTCTAAACACTCCTTAACATTGAGTTGAATTTGTAGTAACAACTTTTTTAAAACAATTTGGTTTGTATCAAAAATTCAAGTTTAATCTAATTTAACGAATCACAAGTTTAAGTCTCAAATTTACATTTTCTTACAAAATATAAAATCTAACTCATTTAAATAATTAAAAAAATCCAATTAATATATTATCCTTGTATTAAATAATAGTACATTGGCGAGATAACCCACGAATCAAATCGTGCCCATCCCAGATCAAACTAAAATTGGTGGTCTGTCCTATTGGGACCACACGATCGATCCCCAGAAAGCGTGCTTTGCGCATCAGACCATCGAGCTCTACATTCTCAAAGCCAAAATACGCTAGAGTTTGGTACTTACGATTTACTGCAACACTTAATTCCCCGAAATCATGTGTTGCATACTCTAGAAAATAACCTGCGGCAGACCTGTGTTCATCTAAATCAGAACTCAAACGATTCAACATAATACGCCATAATTTGTTGTCTTTTCGTGGCCTCAAATGAACTCCCGCATAGTCATCTGCATGCATACAAAGCATGTTTAACTTATCTATGGTCGCTACAGCATCAATTTCGTAGTTGAGTAATTGCGCTTGTACATCGGTCCAAAAGATCTGCTGTGCGGCCTCTATCGTCTTAGCATCGCCTAGCCAAACAACCAATCTGGGAGCAGAACAAGCGTTTTGATCAAATAGATAGGTATCGTTGTAAAAACTTCGTACCAACCCCTTCAAGTCCTGATGAGCAAGGACTGCTTCAGCCTTAAACACTGCAAATGAGTAACGATCGGCAAAGCATATGTCATATGCTTTAGCGGACATCGTAGCTCGTCGAACTTCGGAGATGGTGGTATCTCCACCCCAAATAACCCGGACATCAGCCAAGCTTGATAAATATTGATTGATTTCCAAATCCCTTGGATAGCGAACCACGCACAAGCGTTCTCGAATTAAACCAAATTCATACTTATCAAGTACGTGTTGTATCGCTAGGCAAATTATGTCGACCTGAACAAAGTCTTTGCTTGAGACTCGAACGACATTGGCGTTACCCGACAACATACCTGCCAACATTGAGTATGCAAAATTAACAGGAACATTAGATGGGGCGATGTGAAAAATAACACCTCGTCCTAAACGAAGGCTAGCATCGAGATATTGACGTTGCAGACTAAATAAATTCGCCTTGCGACAAAAGAAGGCAAATGTCGCTACATCAGGATATTGTTTTATTTGACTATCGGACAATAAACGCTCAGAAACTTTTATCCAAAACGATAAAACAGTCTCAGAAAAAATCTCTAATGGTTGTGTGTGACCAAACTTTGACAAGCTTGTGTATTGACCAATCAAAAAATCTATCTTACTAGACAGAGCTTGCATAAGTATCGCTACATCCCCGTATTTCAGCTCTTTGCAATCGTCCTTCAATTCGAAAATATTTACCGAACCTGCCACACAGGCAATCATCTTCACCTAAACATACACCCTCGTCCTCTGTAAGCAATGAATGACCTGGGTAACTACGCGGCAAAACCGACAGCACTTGAATAATTCCTTTTTCACCAATCGAAGCAACTGAAAAATCTTCAGCACGACGAATTATCACATCTGAGAAATTTGAAGTGTGCAAATTACCTTGTGGACATTCAACATATATGGTACCTGTTTGTTCAACCATTCCGTAGTAATCATGAACATTTTTTGGAGAAATTCCGCAAACCTTGTTCAATCGCGCTTTGAACTCTGCCTTTGATACGGCTTGATCGGTCAATTTTTTAAAACCGCCGCCATGAATCAAGATTGCTTCTGATAAATCAGGTCTAAAACCTGAACGCTCCAAGGCTTGAACAAAATGCAACCACACCATAAAGGTGAAGCCAAACAACATAATACTTTTTCCAGCATGCTCAGCCAAAAATACGCTCATTGCCTCGACGTCTATCTCCATGTGCTCGTTAAACGCGTACAACTTTTTACTTCCGAACATCGAAAATCCTAAAATTCCCGCCCCCCTTGCTGAAAATAGTTGTCGATTCTTCACCACCTCTGAAGTATCCAAAATAACTAAAGGCAAGCGTTGTTTGCCCACGAAATCAGAAACAATTCTTGTCAAAACTTTTGTTTGCAGTGCTGAAGTGTCCCGATCAAGAAATATTCTAGAAACTGCCTGTCCCGATGTACCTGAAGAAGTCATGGTTTTCACTATGTCTTGCGAAGCAACACTGCGCAACTCCATAGATTTGAACAGTCGCGTAGGCAAAAAAGGAATATCCTCTAACGTTTGAATATCTTCGACCTTTAAACCCATGGCTACAAGAATTTGCTTGTAGCGTTCACAGTGCTGGACGTGGTGCGCTGTCAGTGCCTTAAGCGGAGCAGTGAACACCGCTGCCTTTTGTGCTTTAGGCAACGAAAAAGGTGCCACCTCAAACAATTCGTCGAGGGTCATTTCGCCGCTCCAGTGAGACTTCCGTATTGCACTTTACCTGCAGCAGATCTCTGAATTGACGGCACTGAAAGAACTTCAAAGGCACGACGGTTAAGCCCAGTTTTATCAGCCAAAAAAGCTCGCATTGGCTCTCGCATCCCATCATCAGTCACATAAACACGTATCAAATCATCCACTCCTGTGCATGCACAGTCTGGCGTAATTTGTTTTGCCAAACTCTCAATTTCATCCAAACCGATACGGTTGCCAAACACTTTAACAAAGCGACTAGTACGACCTTGCAAGAAATAAAAGCCTTCCTCATCATAGCTAGCCAAATCACCTGTTTCTAGAACACCGCCGCGCACATCACCCAAGGCCAAATCTTGGGCACATTCCGCGTAGCCCATACTGACGTTAGGTCCACGGTAAAATAAATTACCGATTACATCGCTCTCAGCGATTAACTGACCGGAATCATCCAATAAGAAAAATTCACCACCTGGTATAGCCACACCAATACTCCCTAATTTTTCCTCAGCTTTTTCAAAGGGAAGATAACTCATGCGTGCGGTGGCCTCTGTTTGCCCGTACATAACCACAAAAGTCTTTTGCTGCTCTTTTGCAAATTTCACAAATTCATCGATAACGTCCCGCGCTAGCTTACCTCCGGCTTGAGTCATAGTCCTCAATTCTGGCAAATCCATTTCAAAAAAGCGCAAACGCTTCAACATCTCATATGTATAAGGCACGCCAGCTATAGAAGATGCGCTCTCCGCTTTAGCAAAAGTCCAAAACTCCCGTTGCATTATCGATTTGCTAGTCACCAAAATCGTTGCTCCCACAAAAACATGACTATTGATGACCGATACGCCATATGAGTAATGCGAAGGAAGAGTCGTAATTGGTCGCTCATTACAATTCAAATCCAAATATTCGGCAATTGAAGCAGCATTAGCCCAAACATTGCGATAGCTCAAACGCACTAATTTTGGGCTACCGGTGCTCCCGGATGTAGAAAGTAAAAGTCCTAAATTAGGATGAAGTACAACAGCATGAGAGGAAAACTCGACCAATTCATAGTCACCTAGGCTTATAACTGTTCGTGACTTCTCCTCAGACAAAGCATGGTTTTTTGGGCAAAACACATATTGCGGCTGATAAATATTCAAAAGGCTTTGTAACAGTTTTTTATCGGTTGCTGCATCTAGTAACAAAGGAACAATTCTTCCCGCAAGAAGTGCCATGTAACCTGCAATTGAGCTTAAAGAATTGTTTGATAAACAAAAAACAAGAGATCCAGGTGCTACAAAAGAGTTTATTCGTTGCGACCATTCGCAAACTTCACCATAATAGAACAAATGACCATTATCAGATTCAATAAAAATACTGTCTGCAAAAGTCTTGATTTTTTCAAAAAACAAACTTAGCACCCATTTGCATAAAATTTACATTTATCTGATACCAAAATGCACCTTAAAAGTAATAGTCCTTACATTCCACCATCAGCTCGAATCACTTGCCCATTAATAATCGATGCATTATCGGAGGCTAGAAAAACAGCAATTTCTGCAATCTCTTGCGGCTTAGTTATTCGCTTTATAGCAGATCGGGAAAAAATCCCTTCCGCAGCTTTAACCCCCATTTTTTCAGCCATTGGGGTATCAACCAAAGCAGGTGCAATTGTATTAACACGAATACCATATGAAGCTAATTCGTTAGATAAGATTCGTGTGAACTGCATCAATGCAGCTTTGCTTGAGCCATAGGCACTATAACCGGAAAAATTATCTAAACCTGCAATTGAGCCTATATTGATAATTGCGCCATTTCGTTGTCTCATCATCAACTTCGATATATATTGTGTGATTTGTACCTGTGCAAAAAAATTCACTTGAAAGGTAGATTTGAAACTCTCTATGGAAGTCATACCCAGTAGCGCTGATGTCATAGTGCCTGCATTGTTTACCAAAATATCTACTCGGGTTTTACTTAAGTGCAAGCCATGCATAGCTTGCTTGATTTCATCTTCATTCATAAGATCAAAGCACAACATATTAACTCGAACTTCATGCGTTTGTGCTAAGAAATCGAAATGTTGTTGTAAAGAGTCGCTCGAAGACCGAACACAGGCGATAACATCAGCTCCAGCAGAGGCAAACGACTCAACCATCTTAAAACCTATTCCTTTAGAAGAGCCTGTAATAAGAGCCGTCTTACCTGCTAGTAATTTAGAATTTGACATTATATTTTTTCATCAAAATATCCAAACCTTTTTCATATGAGGATAAATCAATGATGTCATCCGTCTCCATCATGATATCGAAAGCCTCTTCCAATGCAGAAATCATCGCCATATGCCCAACTGAGTCCCAAGCAACAACTTCCTGATACTTTAAACCTTTGAGTTGACTACTTGAAATTTCGAAGCACTCACAGAACACTTTTTCGTATTTTTCAACATTATTCATACTTAATTCTCCCAAAAATTAATACCTGTTTGGCTTTCGAGCAAACTTTTTCACTAAATCATAATGCATTATAAGTCGAACGCGTCCGTCGCTTAGCACTATGCGATCGACCATACTAGCACCATTTAGCTCACTAAACTTCACCACGGCCTGATTGTTCTCATCAACTTCAAAGTGGACACCTTTCACACCTAATATGAATAGTAAGTGTAAGTGTGAATTATTTAAAACTCCTGCCCATATAGACTTATTGTTCCGAGGATCCCATACCCAAAATTCAGTTCTTGCGCCCGATACTGAAACATATTTTTCACTGCCTTTTCCATGTGTTGACAGGTATCGCGAAATTGCATCCAGAAGTATTTTTGGATTCATCAAGATCGAAGGCAATAGGGCTAAAAAAAATCTCATTTTATGCTTTCCCATGTTGGAAAACTGTTTTTCAGCATCCAATGTTCCACTTGCAAAGCCGTAAATCACACCATCAAACTCTTCGGCACAAACAACAACAGAATTTGGGTCATCCAATAAAATTTTATAGTATTGAACTAGAAAAAATTTAGACACCTTGGAGAAGAATCCTTTTGACAGTTTATCTCTGGATAAATAGTGAAGTTCAGCGATCGCACTGCTGTCGCTAGGCTTGGCTAATCTAATTCTCAATTTATTACCTCAATATTGTATTAATTTTTTACAAGCTGTTCAACGAAATCGGAGTACTGATTATATTGAAGCTGCGTATCATACTTAGCAACCAATGCTTTAGAACGATTTTTAAGTAAAGAGAGCTTTTGTGGCTCTTTAACCAACCTTTTAAGCTTCTCCATGAA
>Ga0114976_10003308_pt1 | contig 10096 bp, 9 predicted proteins | sample S_130805_EF_Meta_FD_87319 | JGI IMG/M metagenome (GOLD analysis project Ga0114976, IMG submission 87319) | Freshwater microbial communities from Lake Simoncouche, Canada to study carbon cycling - S_130805_EF_MetaG | ecosystem: Environmental > Aquatic > Freshwater > Lake | place: Lake...
GAAGGCAATTGATAGTAAAAATTTGTCGAGCCTAACTGTTGCTATTCCAGGTAAAACAACAACAGCGAATCTCTTGCTGAGTATTTTATATCCTAAGATAAAACAAAAAAAGGTGTATTTATTTTCTGAAATTGAAAATGCCGTATTAAGTGGTGAAGTAGATTTGGGATTAATCATCCATGAAAATCGCTTTACCTATCAACAAAAAGGATTGTTGAAGTTTGCCGATTTGGGCGAGAATTGGGAATTGGAAACTGGTTTACCAATACCTCTTGGCTGCATTGCTGTTAAACGCACTATTCCTGAGGAAGTTAAGGCTAGAATATCGGAGCTTCTAGCTAAAAGTGTAGAATATGCATTTCAAAATCCTAATGAATCGAAACCCTATATTCACAAATATGCTCAGGAAATGGACGAATCAGTACAACAACAGCATATCCATCTTTATGTGAACAATTTTTCAATAAATTTGGGCAAGGAAGGCAAGAATGCAATTCGCGAATTGTTTCAGAAAGGTTCAGAGCTCGATCTGCTACAAATACCTATTGAACCATTATTCATAGATTAAATTATAATTGTAAAATGATAGTAATTACAGGAGCCGCAGGTTTTATTGGAAGTTGTTTGGCAGCGTTGATGAATGAACAAGGCTTTACTGATTTAGTATTGGTGGATGATTTTTCATTTGATAAAAAGAAATCGAATTATTCAACAAAAAAATACAATCAATTAATTGAACGCACCAATTTTATTTCTTGGTTAGCAATAAATGCACAAGAAGTAGATTTTATTTTTCACCTCGGAGCAAGAACGGACACAACAGAGTTTGACAAAGAAATTTTTGAAACATTGAATGTTCAGTATTCTAAAGATGTTTGGAATGCTTGCGTTCAATTTAATATTCCCTTGGTATATGCATCCTCAGCAGCAACGTATGGTAATGGTGAACTTGGGTATGATGATAACCATCAAACAATACCGAATTTAAAACCATTGAATCCTTATGGAAATTCAAAACAAGAGTTTGATTGTTGGGTTTTAAAGCAAACTACAACTCCTCCGTTTTGGGCTGGCTTAAAATTTTTCAATGTATACGGACCCAATGAGTTTCACAAAGCGAGAATGGCTTCTGTGATTTTTCATTCTTATAATCAGATTCAAGCAACAGGAAAAGTAAAATTATTTAGATCGCATCGTAACGAGTACAAAGATGGTTGGCAACTGCGTGATTTTATATATGTAAAAGATCTTATCTCGGTTTGTAATTTCTTAATGAAAAAAACTGCACCATCTGGAATTTATAATCTTGGTACAGGTAAGGCGCGCTCATTTTTTGATTTAGCAACAGCAACTTTTAAAGCTATGCACAAAGAAGTGAATATTGAATTTATCGATATCCCGACTGATATTAGAGAGACCTATCAATATTTTACAGAAGCGAATATGCAAAAGTTGATTGATGCAGGTTATATAGAGCCGTTCACATCATTAGAAGATGGTGTTACAGATTATGTTACTAATTACTTATTAAAGAACGCTTACTATTAGGTCATGGTTAATATCAAAGCTATTCTTGATTCGAAAGTATTTCGTTATTTCATTTCAGCTGGAATTGCGACTTGGGTTGATATTACCGTTTATTTCTTAGCGTATAATTATATCTATCAAAAAGCAGATATCGATTTGTTCGGTGTGCTTACAGTTTCTGCACCAACCGCTTCATTATGTCTCTCGTATACGATGGGATTGCTTACAAATTTTTTAATTACTAAGTTTTTGGTTTTTAGAGATTCAGATCTTGAAACATACAAACAGTTATTTCGCTATTTAATGGTAGCCATGTTGGTGTTGATGTTGAATTATTTCTTGATGAACTTTTTGATAAAACAATTAGAATGGTTCCCTACCATTGCACGTGCAATTTCTGCTTTATCAATTGGAATATTGAGTTTCTCAATACACAAAGCATTTTCTTTTAAAGTGAAAAAGAAAACGGATGCTATAGTTGATCCTTTAGGTTAACTAAAAAACTTCGAAGTTTTAGCAAAGAATTTTCTAGTTCCATTTCTTTATTCAATACTGGACGATTCCCTTCCAACTTCTTTCTGGCACCTTCTAGTGTAAAGCCTTTCTCTTTTACTAAATGATAAATCACTTTTAGATTTTCTACATCTTCAGCAGTGAAAAGTCGATTCCCTTTTTTATTTTTCTTCGGCTTAAGAACATCAAATTCTTTTTCCCAAAAACGAATCAAAGAAGTATTCACATTAAAAAGTGTGGCAACTTCACTAATACTATAATATAGTTTTTTGGTTTCTTGGTCGAAATCGATGGTTGGCATTGTTTAATCTGAATAATAAAAGTCTAAATTAAACTATTAATCGAAAGATTGATTCTTTTGTGAAGCAATCTCACGCACTTTTTCATAATCTTCGGGCGAAAGGTCGTTAAAGAAGAAGTTAATTGGATCAATCTTCTGTCCATTTTTTACTACTTCATAATGTAAGTGTGGACCTGTAGATGATCCTGTGCTTCCAACATATCCAATAACATCACCTCTCTTAATCCGCTGACCAGAACGCACATTAAAACGACTCATATGCGCGTACAAAGTTTGATAGCCAAAACCATGATTGATGATAATATTATTACCATATCCTCTGCCATTAAACTCCACGCGCGCAATTACTCCATTTCCTGTAGCATAAATCTCAGTGCCAAGCTTTGCGGAAAAGTCTAAGCCATCATGCATAATATACGTTTTATAAATAGGATGAATACGAAAGCCAAAACCTGAGGCAAGACTTTTCAATTCTTTATTTGAAATAGGTTGTATGGCAGGAATAGAAGCCAGCAATTCCGATTTCTGCTTTACCAAATTAAAAATCTCATCATACGATTTACTTTGAATATAAAGCTGGCGGTATAATTTATCGAGCTTACGAGAGGAGCTAACCATCAATTCAGAATTGTCGTATCCTTCCAATTCTTTGTAACGATTTACTCCACCAAATCCCGCACTGCGCACCGTTTCCGACAAAGGCTCAGCCTCAAATATGATTCTATAAACCTGATCATCTCTTTTTTGTAAATCACCCAGTACCGACGAAGCCAATTGCATACGTTGTTCTAAGAGATCATACTGTAAAGTCATCTGATCCAATTCACGTCTAAGCTGCTTTTCTTTTGGTGAATCGAGGAAAGAATAAGCAAAAAGCAGTGTTAAAGCACCAAATACCATGGCAGATGAAAGCCAGCCAAGTACACGTAATAATCGCTTTCTCAAGCTAATTACGACTTTCTCGTATTTTAGAGATTCGGTATTAAAGTGATATTTTGCCTTACGCATCGTGTATTTTCTAACTTTGCAGTTCTCGACAAAAATAATAGATTTAAGCACGTTAAAAATTACAATGAGTACTCTTAGTTCATCTGCAATCAGACAAGCCTTCCTCGACTTTTTTCAATCAAAAGGTCATACCATCGTTCAATCTGCACCAATTGTGGTAAAAGACGATCCAACATTGATGTTCACCAATGCTGGTATGAACCAGTTTAAAGACATCATTCTTGGCAATATCATTCCTACTTCTACACGTGTTGCAAATACCCAAAAGTGCCTGCGCGTATCGGGTAAACATAATGACCTTGAGGAAGTTGGAGTTGATACCTATCACCATACCATGTTCGAAATGTTGGGAAATTGGTCGTTTGGTGATTATTTTAAGCAAGATGCAATTGCTTGGGCTTGGGAGTTATTGACTGAGGTATATAAACTCCCAAAGGATAGATTGTATGTTACTGTTTTTGAGGGCGATAAGAAGGAGAATTTGGCTTTTGATCAAGAAGCTTATGATCGTTGGAAAGAATTTATTGCTGAAGATAGAATCATCAATGGCAATAAAAAAGATAACTTTTGGGAGATGGGAGAGATGGGACCATGCGGACCTTGTTCGGAGATTCATGTGGATTTGCGTTCGGATGAGGAGCGGAATAAGATCGATGGAAAGACACTTGTAAATATGGGTGACCCTCGCGTTGTGGAGATTTGGAACAACGTATTTATGGAGTTTAACCGTAAGGCAGATGGAAGTTTAGAGCCATTGCCAGCACGACATGTTGATACAGGAATGGGGTTTGAGCGTTTGTGTATGGCTATGCAAGGAAAGGTTTCGAATTATGATACTGATGTTTTTACTCCAACAATTCATTTTATTGAGTCGGCAACTAATTTAAAGTACGGACAAAATGAAAAGTTAAATATAGCAATGCGCGTTATTGCTGATCATATCCGTGCAATTTCTTTTGCTATTGCAGATGGTCAGTTACCATCGAACAATAAGGCGGGTTACGTTATACGTAGGATTTTAAGAAGAGCAGTGAGATATGCATTCACGTTTTTAAATGTGAAGGATCCATTTATTTATAAATTGGTAGCAATAATTGCAAATCAATTCAAAGATGTTTTCCCAGAATTAAAAGCTCAAGAAGATTTTGTGGCTAGAGTAATTCAAGAAGAGGAAATATCATTCTTGCGTACACTCGATCAAGGAATAAAAAAGTTTGAGGCCTATACTAAAAATCCAATAGAAGGAGACTTTGCTTTTGAATTATACGATACTTATGGGTTCCCTATCGATTTGACACAGCTTATTGCTCGTGAGAATGATAAAGATGTAGATATGGATGGATTCCATAAATGCATGGAACAACAAAAGAATCGTTCACGTAAAGCCACCGCCGTTAGTGCCGATGATTGGGTAATTGTTCGTGATGAAGATAAAGTTGATTTTGTTGGATATGACCAATTTACCTGCGATGCAGAAATAATTAAGTTCAGAAAGATTAAGAAGGGGAATAAAGAACAATATCAAATCGTATTAAACAGGACACCTTTTTATGCAGAAAGTGGTGGTCAGGTAGGTGATACTGGATTTATTGAAACTGCAAATGAAAAAATTGCCATTACAGATACTCAAAAAGAAAATAATTTAATTATTCATTTTGCAGACAGCTTACCATTAAATGTTGAGCGTACTTTTATTGCTAAGATTGATACCAGCAAAAGAAGTATGATTACTAAAAATCATAGTGCTACACATCTGTTACATGCTGCTTTGAAACAAGTATTAGGAAATCACGTTGCTCAAAAAGGTTCGATGGTGAATGATGAGCAAACACGTTTCGATTTCTCACATTTTGCTAAAGTTTCGGATGATGAAATGGCGCAAATTGAACATATTGTTAATACGAAAGTAAGAGAAAATATTGCTTTAAATGAGCAAAGAAATGTTCCTATTCAGCAAGCAAAAGATCAAGGTGCTACAGCGCTGTTTGGTGAAAAATATGGTGATTTTGTTCGTGTAATTACATTCGATAAAAATTACTCAGTAGAGCTGTGTGGTGGAACACATGTAAAAGCTACAGGTGAAATTGGTTATTTTAAAGTAATAGCCGAAAGTGCAGTTGCAGCAGGAGTTCGTCGTATAGAAGCCATATCAGCAGATAAAGCAGAAGCGTTTTTTAATCAACAGTCAGCAGATTTACATCAAGTGAAAACACTCTTAAATAATCCAAAAGATATTGTAAAAGGTGTAGAACAACTACTTGAAGAAAATCAAAAGCTATCAAAACAGATTGAATTATTTTATGCTGAGAAAGCGCAAGCTGTAAAGAAAGAGTTGTTAAATAAAATTGTAAAAGTTGGCGACATAAATACCATTATTCAAGAGGTAGATTTGCCTGCAGATGCTATCAAGAATATTTCGTTTGAATTAAAAAATCAGATTACTAATTTATATTTGGTTTTGGTTACTGCAAATGGTGGAAAACCACATTTATCAATTATCATATCTGAAAATCTTGTTGCTGACAAAGGCTTAAACGTAATATCTATCATTCGCAATCTTGCAAAAGAAATTCAAGGTGGAGGAGGAGGACAACCATTCTACGCAACTGCCGGTGGTAAGAATGCAGATGGAATTCCTTCGTTACTACAGAAAGCTGCGCAGGTTATCGGCGAATAATTTTTAATTTTTAATTTTTAATTTTTAATTATTAATTATTAATAATTAATAATTAAAAATTAATAATTAATAATTAATAATTTTTAATTTGCTAATGTGATGGTCATAAACGAAAATCAGATCCGCGCAAATCATTTTGCCAGAGCGAAGCGTTGCATAGAGCTTGTCGAAATGTAGATGGCAGAATCCGTGTCATCTGCGTTCCATTAAATCAGTATTTAGTTGTTAATATGCCAAAGACAGCAATCTCTTCCGATGATTTTACTTTTTTCGAGCAAGTATATGCTGTTGTTCGATTGATTCCTAAAGGACGAGTTACTTCTTATGGTGCTATTGCAAAATATCTGGGCGCTGCAGGTGCTGCACGTATGGTTGGTTGGGCAATGAATGCCGCACATACTGTAAAGCCTAAAGTTCCAGCACAGCGTGTAGTAAACCGCAATGGATTATTAACTGGCAAAGTACATTTCGGGCCTATGAATGAGATGCAACGCTTATTAGAAAAGGATGGAGTAGAAGTAGAGAATGATCAAGTGTTAAATTTCAAGGAAATATTTTGGGATCCTTCAATAGAGTTGGCTTTGTGAGAAAATCATTTCTATACCAATTTCATTTCTATAAATTATAAATAACTCCCTCTCCTTTGGAGAGGGTAGGGGTGAGGCTTTAATATTTGGAATTTGAAATTATTGGCATTGTGATAAAATCATTTCGACACCAATTTTAATCCTATAATTGAACCAATCAACAAGCACAAAAAGATCAATCTCAGAGTAGACGAAGGCTCTTTAAAAATCAAAATTCCAATTAGTGCAGTTCCAGCAGCTCCTATGCCTGTCCAAACAGCATAAGCAGTGCCTAAAGGAATATGTTGAGAGGCCTTATTAAGAAGTACAAAGCTTAAAGTAATGCATACAGCAAATGCCAATGACCATTTCAGATTTGTAAAATTATTGGAAAGCTTTAAACAGGTAGTAAAACCAACTTCAAAAAAGCCAGCTAATACTAATAATATCCAATACATATTTTTTTTAACAAAACTATATTAACCTTGTTCAACTTCAAAGAATTACTTTTATTGTGCTTATCTTTGATTATTAAATATAAAAACTCTAAATCTTAATTAAATGAAAAAATCTGTTTTTAAAGGAATGCTAATTGCGTCTTTGGCATTTACGACTTGCTTCACAGCCTTCAGTCAATCAATCAAAACTCCAGCACCAAGTCCTGCACAAACTGTAACGCAAGCATTCGGATTAGGTGAAATTAAAATTGAGTATTCTCGTCCAGGAGTGAAAGACAGAGTAATATTTGGTGATGTTGTTCCATTCGGAAAAGTATGGAGAACAGGAGCAAATAGTGCCACTAAAATTACCATTGGCGACGATGTAAAAATAAATGGCAATGCAGTTGCTGCTGGTACTTATGCTCTTTACACTATGCCAAATTTAAATGAATGGACAATTATGTTGTACAAAGATTTGACATTAGGTGGTGATGTTGGATCATACAAGCCAGAAAATGAATTGTTGCGTTTCAATGTGAAGCCTACTATGACGGCTGATAAGATGGAAAATCTTTTGTTTAACGTAAATAACATTACAAGTACAACCTGCAATTTAGAGTTAATTTGGGATAGAACAAAAGTTTCAATTCCAATGTCGACAGAGATTGATGCGAAAATTATGAAGCAAATCGAAAAAGAAATGGCTCCTGGAGATCGTAAACCTTACAATACTGCTGCTAATTATTATTATGATAATGGCAAAGATTTGAATCAAGCTTTGATCTGGTCTACTAAAGCAGTTGAGAACAATCCTGATGCATATTGGATGAGTCATACGAAGGCGAAAATTCAATTAAAGTTAAAGGATTATAAAGGAGCAATTGCCACTGCTGAAATGTCGAAAGCAAAAGCAGCTGCTGATCAAGATGATTCTTACGTTAAAAATAACGACAAACTTATTGCTGAAGCTAAGAAAGCAATGGGTACGAAATAATCAAAAAAATTATTTAATACAAACCGATGTTTCTCGACGAAGCATCGGTTTTTTTATGTTGTAAAAATAAAATCTGCGAAAATCATAATTGATCTTTTTACCTGAGCGAAGTCGAAGGCGTTATCCGCGTTCTAATTTTGTCTTTATTTACAAGCGAAATTAAGAATGTCATCACCACTATAAAAAAACAGCCAACAACTAAAAAACTAATTGGTAAAAAAAGTAAAGACATAATCTATAATAAACCGATGTTGCTAAGAGGAGCTTTGGTTTTTTTTGTGTTCTATAATCAAATCTGCGATGATCTTAATAAATCAGTGTCATCTGCGTTCTATTACTATTTTATTAATTATAAATGATATTAAGTAAGTTAAAACCACCATACTAAAACACCCAACAACATTCAACCACAAAAACGCCATCACATCAAAATACCAAAGCGAAATAATCAATGCTTCAGTAATAATTGCAGCAATAAATACAGCATTTCCTTTTGCCGATTTATAATAAAATGCGACTAAAAATATTCCTAAAATAGTTCCATAAAATAAAGAACCTAGAATATTCACGGCTTCTAATAAATTCCCCATTTTACTAGCGAGCAATGCACTAATAATGCAAAACAATCCCCACAAAATGGTGATGATTCTAGAGATAGAAAGTTGTTGTTTATCGTTTTTATTTTTTCCAAATGATCGTGTATAAACATCTACCATTGTAGTAGAAGAAAGTGCGCTTAATCCGGCAGATAGCGAACCCATTGAAGCTAAAAAAATAACAGCAATAAGCAGCCCTATCATTCCTTTAGGAAGATGCTGCGTCACAAAAGATAGGAAAATATAGTTTGAATCATTCGTGTCAAGTGTTGGCTCCTGAAGTTTTAATTCAGCAGTGCCAGCTTTTCTTAATGAATCGGCAGACTTTTCTAGCAATCTTACTTCATCAGTAAGCTTTGTAACTTCTAATTCTTGCTCACTTTTGAGTGCTTGGTTTAAAGCTAATACCTTTTCTTTCTTCTTACTATTTAATAACTGAAAATTTGAATCAATCTCTCTCAATTTTACATTTGTAGAATGAGAGTACTTATTTGCAATTTCCTTATTAAATGAAATGGGTAGCGTATTGAATTGATAAAATACAAACACAACAACTCCAATCAATAAAATAAAAAATTGCATTGGTATTTTTATCATCCCGTTTAATAACAAGCCAACACGACTTTCAGTAATGCTTTTAGCTGTTAAATACCGTCCTACTTGCGATTGATCAGTTCCGAAATAGGATAATTGCAAAAAGAAACCACCAATTAAACCTGACCACAAATTATAACGATTGTTCCAATCAAAGTGCGTGTCAATAACTTTCATCTTTTCCATTTTACCAGCAATTCTTAAAGAATCAACAAAGCCAATACTTTCAGGAAGTAAATTCAAAATGGTGAAGAAAGCCATAATTAATCCACCAAATATGATTAACATCTGCAACTTTTGTGTGTAAGAAACAGCTTGTGTTCCGCCATAATAAGTATAAACAATAACTAACGTTCCGATTATTATGGTTGTATAGGAAATGGGGATATTTAATATCGTGGATAAGATAATACTCGGAGCATAAATAGATATTCCTGTGGAAACTCCTCTTTGTATTAGGAACAGAATTGCAGTAAGTACTCTAGTTTTGTGGTCAAATCGCTTTTCAAGATATTCATAAGCTGTATATACTTTCAACGAATGAAAAATAGGAATGAAAGTTATACTCAAAACAATCATTGCTAATGGCAATCCGAAGTAGAATTGTACGAAACTCATTCCGCTTGTAAAACCTTGTCCGGGTGCCGATAAAAAAGTAATAGCACTAGCCTGAGTTGCCATCACTGAAAGACAAATATGATACCACGGCAATGATTGGTTAGCTAAGTAATAGCTCTCCATCGAGTTTTGGTTACGACTTTTATACAAGCCATAAATTACGATGATAGCAAGTGTAGCAACTAATACAATCCAGTCTAATCCACTCATGAAAAGTAATTAGTTAGATAGTAAAAGAAAATTATTTGAGCTAGCAAAAATA
>Ga0114976_10003309_pt1 | contig 10096 bp, 9 predicted proteins | sample S_130805_EF_Meta_FD_87319 | JGI IMG/M metagenome (GOLD analysis project Ga0114976, IMG submission 87319) | Freshwater microbial communities from Lake Simoncouche, Canada to study carbon cycling - S_130805_EF_MetaG | ecosystem: Environmental > Aquatic > Freshwater > Lake | place: Lake...
GACCTGGGCGACCGCGCCAGTAATCCCGCATAAGTTCCATGGCGCAGCCATTGATCCGCTTGTTTGCACAAGCTGCAAACAAGGTCCCCACTAGGTGTAATTCATCGTCAGAAAATTCACGCATATGCGCGGTATTCCTCGAGAACTTGGTCTGTTAAACGCACGCAGAACGCACGCGGGCAGTGGCTTCGTCTGTTAATCTTGCAAATGCAAGGGAAAACGGCTGATGGTCAAGAGATTAGAAGGCTCCTGCTCTATCCTCTGAGCTACGAGGGCAATACCTCAAAACTACCGGAGAATTTGTGTCTGCGCCGGGCAGCTCGCAGCGGTCAGCTCTCCGCAGGTTGCGCCGAAAACACGTAGTCGCGGAATGCGGGAGTGAGGCGCAGGATGAGCGTCATGAGCACGATGATGGCAAACCCGCCGAGCAACGGCGGGAACCAGAGGGCAACCAGACCGGCTGCGAGACCCGCGTAGACGTCACCGAGTCGGGGGCCACCGTTGACGACGGCAAAGAAGATGCCCTGCATCCTGCCTCGAATCGAATCGGGCACGACGGTGAGCAACATTGCGGTGCGAAAGATGGCGGAGACTTCGTCGGAGGCGCCCATGCCGGTATACGCCAGACACGCAAGTACGAGAGCGATGACGCTCACGCCGGAGAAGTTTTCGACACCCGCCGGCAGAAGACCGAGTTGCACGAGAAGCAGCGTGACACCGAACAGGATTACGAAGGCGCCATAAATCTGAATGGAGCGGCCGATCGCGATGCCCTGCCGGCGAACGTGTCGAACACGACCACTGAACAGGCCGGTGAGAAACGTGCCCGCCGCTCCGGCCGACATGATGAGTCCCACGGTGATCGGCCCGCCACCGATGATTCCCGCCGCGACGGCCGGTAACAGCACGTAGGGTCGACCGAACGTCATCGCCACGATGTCGGCCACAAATCCGGCACTAATTTGCGGTGCGCCACGAAGAAAACGAATACTCTCAACGAACGATTCCCAGCCGGGTCGCACGACGTCGTGAAGCGGCGGGATGCGCGGCAACTGCGCGATGCCCAAAAACGCGGTTGCGCTGAGCGCCAAGTCGGCGGCGAACGTCCATTCGTAACCGACCGTCGCGGCGAGTACGCCGGCCAGCGCCGGTCCGACCATGATTTGAAGTCCAATAGAGAGTCCGCTGAGGGCGCTCGCCGGCGCGACAAGTTCCGCGGGCAAAAGTCGGGGGATGATCGCACTGCGCGTCGCTCCGAGGGCAATCGTCGCCATCGCCCCGATTGTCGTGCACACGTAGAAGGGCCAGACCCACACGTGTTGTCCGGCGGCGAGCAGTCGCGCATCCACAATCGTCAAGATCAACAGCCCACTCGTCGACGCGAACAGGATCACCGCGAGCCACATCAGCAGGAGGCGCCGGTCGAAGGCGTCGGCGATCATGCCGGCGAGCGGCCCAGCGAGCGTTGCCGGTACGAGGGCAATGCCGCCTACCAGTGCGACGGCAATCGTGTCGTGAGTGATGGAGTAAATCTGAAGCCCGACGGCCACGATGGTGAGTTGGATGCCGAGCCCCGTGAGTAAGGTGCTGAGCCAGAGTCGCGCGAATGCGGGCGACGTTCGCAGGGGTGTGACGTCAACGAAGTTGTGCCGAAGTGATGTCATCGTGTTCCGTCAACTAGACCCATCCCTATCGGACAGATTGAGGTTCCAATCTAAGCCCATCATCAGTCGGGATAAGGTCATGAATCGCCTGAAATGTAGCGAATCTCGCGAAAATCTTGGACAAGTTTTGGCTCGCCCGATGCCTCTCGTCCCGCGAAACCCTCATTCTCTTCTTTATGCTTTAAGCAAATGTCTCGTCTGGGGTTCCGTCGTTCGCTCAGCCGGCTGATTGCGTCAGTCGGTGCGTTTGTCATGATTTCGGCGGGTGTTGTCGCCTTCAGCGCTGTCACCGATGCTCCGCCCGCGCAGGCAGCGGATTTGACGCAGTTCAAGCCGGGGAACATCATCTCGGATTCGCTGTTTTGGAACTCGAATGCCATGACGGCGGCGCAGATTCAAAGTTTCTTGAATGACAAGGTGCCGACCTGTCGGTCGGGATACGTGTGCTTGAAGGATTATCGCGAGACGACGTGGACGTCGACCGCCAACCCGATGTGCTCGTCGTACCCCGGGGCGGCAAACGAATCTGCGGCGACCATTATTGATAAGGTTGCGCGCGCCTGCGGTGTGAGTCAGAAGGTCCTTCTGGTCATGTTGCAAAAAGAGCAAGGATTGGTTACTCACACGTGGCCGTCTACCTGGCGGTACACGGCGGCGTTGGGTGCGGGATGCCCGGATACCGCCGCGTGTGACAGCGACTATTACGGCTTTTACAACCAGGTGCGCTACGGTGCCTACCTGTTAAAGCGCTACACGCAACCGTCAGGAACCGGTCCTGGAACGTGGTGGGACACGCGGTTCGATCTGATGAAACCGGTGGGTCGGGTCAGTTCCATTTTGTATAGCCCGAACACTGCGTGTGGGACTCGTGACGTATATATCGAAAATCAGGCGACGCACGCGCTATACCTGTACACCCCGTACACCCCGAATGACGCCGCGTTGGCGGCGGGTTACAGCACGGGCGATGGATGCTCGGCCTACGGTAACCGGAACTTTTTCAATTACTACACCGACTGGTTTGGCCCCACGAACGCGACGCCCCCAGCGGTGACGGCTCATCCGTTGATTCCGGGAACTCCGCGCGTCGGGTCGCCCATCACCGGAACGGCGGGCACGTACACGGGCATCCCCGTGCCGACGGTCTCGTTGCAGTGGGCGCGTTGCACGGCCACGAAAGTGGCCACGACGACGTTGCCGGCAACGTGCACCGAGATCACGAGTGCCACTGCGGCAACGTACGCCGTGACGGCCGCTGATGCCGGAAAGTTCCTCACTCTGCGTTCCACGGCCACCAACTCTCAGGGTTCCTACACCTCATGGTCGGCGTCGAGCGCAGCTGTCACCGAAATCCCGTCGGTGACGACGGAACCCGCACTGACGGGCTCGAACCGCGTGGGCAGTAGCGCCAGTGTCTCCGCCGGTGTGTGGCGCGGGTCGCCCGTACCCACGATTTCTTATGCCTGGTTTACCTGTTCGGCTTCCGTTCCGGTCACCGGTCCCGCGGTGGCCTCAACGTGTGTGGATGTTCCAGCCACGTCGAGCAGTGTCACCTGGTCTGCCGCTCACGTCGGTAAGTTCGGCGCGGTCAAGGTCACGGCGACGAACGCAGCCGGTGCATCGAGTCGATGGATCACCCTCGCGTCACCGATTGCGCTTGCGACGACTCCCACGCCGACTCCCACGCCGACAGCGACACGCACTCCTACTCCCACCGCAACTCCGACCCCGACGCGCACCCCGACCGCGACGCCGACGCCGGGGGCAACAACCACCCCCACGCCGAGTCCCACCGCATCGGTCGCTCCGGTGGATCCGACCGTGTCGGGCGTTCCCGCCGTTGGTGGCACTCTGACCGTTAATCCCGGTTCATGGGCTGGCTCAAAGGTTTACCAAAACACCGGGCCACAGTACAACGGCTATTACGTGCGCAATATTCAGGTTGCGTTGACTCTCGGCGGTGTCCCCACAACGGTCGACGGTGTCTATGGCGCGCAAACCTCGGGGAACGTCAAGACTTTCCAGTCGGCGAAGGGCCTTAAAGCAGATGGAATCACGGGTCCGCTCACCTATGCCGTGATGGATCGAATCTTGGTGAGCGCTGCGTCGCTGTCGTACTCATGGTTTGCCTGCTCGTCGGCCGTGCCCGTTGCGACCGCGACACTGCCATCGTCGTGCGTTGTGTTGTCACCCGCGGTCACCTCGACGACATTCACCCCAACCGCAGCGCAGGTTGGCAAGTTCTTGTCTGTTCGAGTGACGGGCTCGCGAGCTGGTGTCAATTCCACGCTTTACACAGCGGCACCGGTTGCCGTGGGCACAGCCCCGTCGAACACAACATCGCCGACAGTTTCGGGCACGGCTCGGGTTGGCTCGACCCTCTCGTCGGTCGCGGGCGCATGGGCCGGCTCGCCCGCTCCCACAGTCAGCACGACGTGGGTTCGGTGCGCAACAGCACAGAGCACGTCACGAACGACGCTCGCGACGGGCTGCGCCACCATTCCCGCAACCACGGGAGCAACCTACGCCGTGACGACGGCTGACCTAGGAGCGTTCATCGCCGTGGGTGAGACCGCAACCAACACCGTTTCGATCACGACAGTGTTTAGCCCCACTTCTGCGGTGGTTGTTGCGGCACCGTCACCCACGCCGACGCCGGGAGCGACGTCGACACCGACGCCCACAACGCCGGCCGTGTCGGACCCCACGGTGAGTGGCGTGTCCAAGGTGGGCTCGACTCTCACCGCATCCACTGGAACATGGACACCGGTCTCGCCCTACCAAGACTTTGGCCCGACCTTCAGTGGCTACTACGTGCGCAATATTCAAACCGCACTCAAGGGCTCCGGAATTTCCGTGATCGTTGACGGAATCTACGGACCAGATACGCGCGCAGCGGTGACGACATTCCAGACAAATAAGGGGCTCACCGTCGATGGAATCGTGGGACCGCAAACGTGGAACGCCATGGTCACGGTGTTGACCAACATGACGAAGTTTGATTACGCCTGGTATGCGTGCAGTTCATCCGTAACTTCGGCGACCGTAACGATACCGATCACGTGTGCACCGATTGTCGGTGCAACAACGTCGACCTACCGACCGCTCGCGGCCGATGTAGGAAAGTTTGTGACCGTAGCGGTCGCCGGCACTCGAGCCGGCACCGTATTAACGTCGTTGCTTTCCTCCACGACTCCCGTCGCTCCTTAGGCAACGGGCGCCAACGGCGCGGGGGCGCTCGTTCGCCTCTTGAACCAGCGTGTATCGGTGATGCGCGCGAGTATCGGACTCGAAATCACTGTGATCAGCATGTAGGTTGCGGCGAACGGCGCAATTGTGGGGTCCACGCCGGCCGAGACTGCGACACCAGCGATGATCACACTGAACTCCCCACGCGGCATCAGCGCGAGACCCGAACGCCACCGACCGGGAACCCCGATTCCGGCGCGAGCCGCGGAGGCGTATCCCGTCACAACTTTTGTGCCCATTGTGACAACTGCGAGGGCTAGTGCGGGAAGGAGCACGACGGGAATGTCTGCCGGATCTGTTTGGAGCCCGAAAAAGAGAAAGAAAATTGCGGCGAAAAGATCTCTCAGAGGTTCGACAACCTTCTCCGCATTTTCGGCAACCTGCCCCGACAGTGCGATACCCACGAGAAAAGCACCGACGGCACTCGAGACGGCAACGGCAGACGCAATACCCGCAACCAACATGGCAACGCCCATGACTCCGAGCAAGAGCGATTCGGGATGATGAGCATTGAACACACGAGAAATCTTCGAACCAAAGTAATACGTGACAATCAACACGAAGAGCACGAGACCAACCGCAATGGCCACCGTGACAAATCCTTGGGCCCACGTTGCGCCGATCACAATCGCCGAGAGCACGGGTAAATAGAACGCCATGGCAAGGTCCTCCATGACAAGAATGGACACGATTGTCGGTGTCTCACGGTTACCAATGCGACCAAGGTCTCGAAGTACTTTGACGATCACGCCCGAAGACGACACCCATGTGACACCGGCCAACACCACGGCGCCAATTGGTCCCCACCCCATGAGGAGCGCGAAGATGGCTCCCGGTACTGCGTTGAGCAGGGCATCCAGGATGCCCGAAGGAGCGTTTTTCTTCAGACTCGACATTAGCTCGGTGGGGGAGTATTCCAGTCCCAACACCAGGAGCAGCAGTACGACGCCGATTTCGGAGCCCGTGTGCAAGAACTCACTACTTGCATCCAGCGGAAGAATGCTGCCGGATCCAAACAACAGACCCAGCGTCATGTACAACGGGATGGCGGATTGACCCAGCCGGTTGGCAACTCGACCAAGGATGCTCATGAGTAAAAGCAGCCCGCCGACCTCAATCAGTAGGAGGGTGTCGGTGGTGAGGTGCATGGTCGGTGGCTCGCGGTGACGTGACGAGTGGACGCTAGTTGTTCGTCTTGGCGAGAATGTTGACTAGCTCGTCGAGACCTTTTCGCGTTCCCACAGCGACGAGCACGTCGTCAATTTCGAGCAAGTTTTCGGGCGCGGGCGATGCGATAACTTCTGTACCACGCACAATCGCCACAATCGAGACGCCCGTTCGGGTGCGGGCTTTCGTGTTGCCGAGCGGACCATCGAGGTACTTTGAATCCGCCGGAAGAATTAAGTGCTCCGTGAACAATCCCACGACGTCACCGCTCAGCTCTGACATTTGACTCAGAATCGCGGTATGCCCGAGCAGGTCCGCCACCGCTTCTGCCTCGGCTCCGGTCAAGTTCACCGAGTGTGCGATTGCGTCGGGATCGTTCGCGTCGTACATTGCGATCTCGCGTCGGTCATCCCGGTAAATCAGCACGCCAATTCGTTGACCCGACTTGGTCACGACATCATGACGTACCCCGATGCCGGCGATTTCGCTGCGTTCGATTCGTACACCCATGTGACCAATGTACTGCTCGGGTCAATCTGACTCCGTATCGTCAGGCCCAGCCCAAACGATGCAGTTCATCATCATCAATGCCGAAGTAATGGGCAATCTCGTGCACGAGAGTGATGTGGATCTCGTCGCGCAGCTGCTCGAGATCGGCGCACGCGGCGATCAGGGGCTCGCGAAACAAAATGATGCGGTCGGGCAACTCGCCGAATCCGTAGTTTCCCCGTTCGGTGAGGGCGAGTCCGTCGTACAGCCCGAGCAGGTCGAGAGAGCCATCCTCGGGTCGGTCTTCGATGACGAAAACGACGTTGTCGAGACCGTCGAGCATGGAGTCGGGTAGCTCGTCGAGCTCGTGAGCGACAAGCGTCTCAAAGTCTTGTGCGGTTACGAAAAACGGAATGTCAGACATTGAGGAATTTCGCTCAACCCGCGGGAATCACGCAAGTGGTTCCGAGTCGGTTAGCGACGTGAGCCAGCCGGTCCGAGCAAGTCCTCGAATGGGTCCTTCGGTTGAGTGGCCGCAGCTTGTGCATGAGCGGCGGCGGCGGCCGGAATCGAGGAGGTTGCCGCCGGTACTGGAGCCGGTCCGGCGGGAGCGGCGGCGGGCGCCGGAGCGGGTGCTGGTGCAGGTGCTGCCTGAGTCGGGAAGCCGGGTGCGGGTTGCGCGGGGTATCCCGCCGCCGGGGGCATTTGCAGGGGATCCGCCGGCATGGCCTGTGCCGGTGTGCGTCGACCATTAGATGCCTGGCCCCCGCTCATGAAAGACCAACGCTCGAGATCGCGCTGACATAGTTTTGCGGCGCGCTTCGGGTTGTAGATCCACAGCACAAGGCGGTCGCGCACTCCGTCGAGAGTCGTCTGAGCCGCCGTCACGCCGACCGCCGAGGCACGCTTGAGTTCGTTGAGTTGGTGACCAGTCCAGTCGGCAATACTTCCCGCTCCCTGAACGGGAAGTACGCGCAGGCGCACGTCAACCCGCGCGACAACACGGTCCGTCGCTCCCTGAGCCGCAGCCGGCAGGCTGGCAAACACCGCGATTTCGCTGGTTGCGTCGAGTACCTCGGCTACGACCGAGGCCTTGGCGTGCTCGTCCGCTGTTCTCGTCAGCTTGCCGGCCTGTGAGGACACGATTATTCCGCCGAAGATGAGTCCGAGAATCAGAGCGACCAGTGATGCCGCTGCCGACACCAGGGTTCCGAAGTTATCAGGGCTGGTGAGCCACGCGACCAAATCTGAAATCTGCATGACCATAGGTTACCGAGGTGGTAAGCGAAATACCGGTAACTCGCCTATTTAGCGCCCCGTCGCGTCACGGTTAGGTTCGGTGATGGCGAGGTCGAGGTCGACAACTTTGCCCGGGCGCGCCGTCTGAGCAAGCACGATTCCGACCGCAACGATAACGGCGCCCAGTAGTTGCACGGTTGTCAACGTTTCGTTGAGCCAGAGCCAGGCAACGACGAAAGCAAACAGCACCTCGGATGACGCGACGATACCCGCTGAGGTTGATTTCAAATGCTTGATGGACACGAACGACAGGATGAATGACACGAATGAACCGACCAGCAACGCCCAAGCAAGGGGAATCCAAAACGGAACGAAAATGTTGCTGAGGTTTCCCTCGAGAGAAATCGGTTCGATGAGTTTGCCTGCGTCGATGGACCACCACTCGCTGAAAATGCCCCAGAAAATGGTGCTGACCAGCATTGCCCAGAAGACCATTCCCATCACACTCATCGATGACAACGACCGTTCGCCGAGCATGAAGTAGACAACGTAAGCACAGGCCGCAATGGCGGCGTAGATGACGCCGAGCGGGTCGAGCGTGCTGTTCCACACCTGTGCAACGACGGCGAGGCCGACAATAACCAGCGCAATCGAGATCCAGATGCGCCCGCGCACTCGCTCCTTGAAGAAAATCAACGCAATGAGGGCGACCGCCGGTACTGCGAGGTACTCAAACAGCAAGGCGATTCCGACGTCGATTCGGGAAACCGCGAGTGCGTAGAACTGTTGAAGCATCGCGACCCCGGCGATTCCGAGGACAACCATTTGAAGCATTTGACGTCGCGTAAGCCGGAACGCACCGCGATCCGTGATGAGCAAGATGATCCCCGTAATAACAACGGTGACGAGTGTTCGAAGGAGTGTGAGTTGTGCCGGAGACAGGGTGTCGTGTCGGAGCAAAATCGAAATGACGCTTCCGTTCGCCCCAAAACTTGCTGCGGAGAGAAAGCCGATGGTGTAGCCGAAGGCGGGACGACGGACGGTATTCGGCACCGAACCAGACTAGCCTTTGCTTATGCACACTTTTGTTCTCGCAGGCGGTTGTTTTTGGTGCTTAGACGCGGTTTATCGCACGCTCAACGGAGTTTCCGATGTCGTGTCCGGTTATGCCGGTGGCACCGTTCCCAACCCCAGTTATGAAGCGGTGTGCTCGGGCGACACGGGGCACGCTGAGGTTGTCGCCGTAACGTTCGACGCTGAGGTCATCCCTGATTCGGTGATTCTCGATGTCTTCTTCACGCTGCACGACCCTCGACAACTGAACAGACAGGGCAACGATGTCGGCACGCAATACCGCTCCGCGATGTTCTATGAGGATGACCTGCAGAAGTCTCTCTTCGAGGCGGCGATCGCTCGTGCTGACGAATTGTGGGGTGGAGGAGTCGTCACAACTCTCGAACCCCTGCGCGAGTTCTACACGGCGGAGGAATACCACCAGAACTTCTTTGCCAAGAATCCCGGCCAAGGCTATTGCCTCGCGGTCGCGGTTCCGAAAGTGAACAAGGTTCGCGCGAGCTTTAGCTCATACATTCGCGACTAACCATCAACACGTCGCGAATTCGGCGATTGACCCCAGTTGACTCCTCGGATGCATGGGCAGCCGGGGCCGTTCTGCACACTCGGTGAACCTATTCATCTATTTGGAGGTTCATCATGACTGACCTGATATCGCTGACCGGCCTCGTTGCCACGACGCCAAGACACATCACGACGAGCGAGGGCTTGGCCATCACCTCGTTTCGACTTGCCTCAAGTCAACGACGTTACGATCGCGTCGCACAGCGCTGGATTGACGGCGACACAAATTGGTACACGGTTTCGGCGTTTCGCGGACTCGCGCAGAATTCTGCCACTTCAGTCAGCAAAGGTGACCGCGTGATCGTGACGGGACGTGTTCGAATTCGAGACTGGGAAAACACCGATCGATCGGGCACGACGGTCGAAATCGAGGCCGAATCGCTCGGTCACGATCTCACGTGGGGCACTGCGGTCTACACGCGCACCACGACGCCCGTGTCAACCGAAGATGGCTCGTGGGGTCCCGATCAGGACTCCGTCACGGACGTAAATAGTGCCAATGTGGACGCCGACGTTGTGACCAGTGCAGCCTAAGCAAATCAGTCTCGATTGACCACAGGGGGCACATCCTCAGCAAAATCCGAGAACGGACTCACGTAGACTTTCACACGTTTCTCACTTGGACTGAGTGTGAAATATTCCGAACGTGA
>Ga0114976_10003310_pt1 | contig 10088 bp, 8 predicted proteins | sample S_130805_EF_Meta_FD_87319 | JGI IMG/M metagenome (GOLD analysis project Ga0114976, IMG submission 87319) | Freshwater microbial communities from Lake Simoncouche, Canada to study carbon cycling - S_130805_EF_MetaG | ecosystem: Environmental > Aquatic > Freshwater > Lake | place: Lake...
CCATTCAAGTTCGCAAGCCGAACTGAAGGCGTTGAGACCGTCATGGTCCGCAACGACAAGTGGAAGAACCCATACAGCGGTGAGTCCGCAAAGCTTGACAGCATCAAGTACGTGGTCTGCGGCGATCCAGACACCTGTATTGCGAAGTTCCGCGCTGGCGAGTTGGACATTGTGACCGACCTCGACGGCAACTCCTTCGCAACGACCAAGGATCTTGGCGCGGAGCAGAAGGCGCAGAGCGTCTTCACGTACGAGTTCTTCCGACCAAATCACTCGGCGGATGACTGCTCAATCCTTGAGCCGCTCAAGACGACGCGTGGTGGTGGCTGCCCAATGTCTGATCCAGCGATGCGCAAGGCGCTCGCCCAGGCTACAGACAAGGAAGCCATCTGGAGCCGAATCCTTGGTGAGGCCGGTGTGGTCGCTTCTTCAAGCGTCACCCCACTCGCCTGGTTCTATAAGGAAGGAAGCCCGGTCAAGTTTGACCTGGAAGCTGCAAAGAAGACCCTGACCGACGCAGGCTGGGTTGACAGCGATGGCGACGGCGTCGTCGAGAAGGACGGCGTTTCGGCCATCATCGAGTTCTGCACGACCATGAAGGCCGTGCGAAAGTCCACCATTGCCTACGTGGCTGGTGACCTTGCGAAGATCGGGATCAAGGCCGTGTACAACGGCGGCGGCACCATCTTCGCGCCGTGGACAGAGTCGGACGAGTCACTCTCGTGCAACCTTTCCCGCGGAAACTTTGACGTTGCTCTGCACGCCTACAGCTCGGGCATTGAGGCGGTATCGCTTTACGGCACATACCACTCAAGCAAGTTCGAGCCAGACGGCCAGAACGACGCGAAGGTGAACGACCCAGCACTTGATGCTGAGTTGGACATCATCAAGGGCACTATTGATCTGGATAAGATCGCCGCTGCTGCAGCCAAGGTGCAGGACATCATGGCCGCCACAACGGTTGAGATCCCTCTCTATTACTGGATGGGGATCGAGCTCGTGAGCGCCAAGGTCGGCGGGTTCCTTTCGAACCCAACGCAGGCCGGCCCGCTCTGGAACGCAGGGGATATCTCCCTCGCGCCATAAACGGGTTCTCTTCGCCTTCGGGCGATGTAGCACGAGGGGCGGGACGCAAGTCCCGCCCCTCGTTGTCTATCCACAGGGGTAATCAGCTAGGATTCTGCAGGCACCACTGGGGTGCAGAGAGGAGGAGGGATGCTGAAGTTCGCACTGCGCCGCATAGGCGCTAGCCTCCTGATCCTCCTCGGCACCACCGTCTTCATCTACGCACTGCTCCTTGCCGCTCCTGGCGGGCCGGAACAGAAGTACGCGAATAATCCCCGTTTCACCCCGCAACAGCAGCAGGCCTACGTCAAGGCGCTCGGCCTAGATAAGCCGGTTCCCGTGCAGTACTGCCGCTGGCTCGGCGCCTGCCGACGTGACGCGGATGGAGTTGAAGCACTGATCGGGCCAACCGGTTTCCCAAGCATCTTCCCGAGCTTCCTTTCGGGCGTCGACACCGGCATCGTGCACGGTGACTTTGGCTACAGCTATGAGAACGGCAACGCCGTGATCCAGCGCATCAGCGGTGCGCTGCTCCCCACCCTGATCCTCGCCGGTCTCTCCGCCGCCCTTTGGCTCACACTCGCGGTCATCCTCGGCGTGATCACCGCCCTTCGAAACGGTGGCCTCTTCGATAACTTGTTCAGCGTCTTCACCTACGTGACCGCCGCCTTCCCGACCTTCATTCTCGGTTTCGCCCTCATCTCCATCTTTTCCGTTTTCCTTGGTATCACCCCGGTCAGCGGCATGACCGATGGTCGTCTCTCCCCCGCCTTCGGCAGCAACGAGTACTGGCAATACTTTGCGTATAGCCCAGGCACGGCGATTGCCGACTTAGCGCGCCACCTCATCCTTCCAGTCACAACGCTCGTGCTGATCAGCGTTGCAGGTGATGCGCGCTATGTGCGACAGAGCGTGATGGAGTCCATGGGGATGGAGCATGTGCGCACCGCTCGCTCAAAGGGGTTGAGCAGCCTACGCATCAATCGTCGCCACATCCTGCGCACTGGACTCATCCCATTCGCCACGAATATTGGGCTCGCCTTCCCCTTCCTCGTCTCGGGCGCCCTGATCACGGAGACAATCTTTAGCTGGCCGGGTGTTGGACGCCTGACGTTGATTGCGATCGGCAATCTTGATTACCCACTCTTGATGGGGATCCTCTCCATCGGCGCCGCCGCCGTGGCGATCGGCAACCTAATCTCCGACTTGCTCTACGCCGCCCTTGATCCGAGGATTCGCCTGTGAGCGCCGCCGTGCGGAATCGACTCCCGGTCTCTGAGAGCCCATGGCAGCAGGCGCGGAAGCGTTTCATGCAGACACGCATGGGGCCAGCCGGCCTAGTGATCCTGGTCAGCATCTTCATCTTTGTCGTAATCGGTTCACTCTTGCTCCCCTACGACTTCTATAAGGTTCCGCAGCCAGACGAGATCAACTTCATCGGTCGGCCGCCAGCATGGGGTCGCCCATTCGGCGAAACCGGGATGCTGCAACTCGATGTGTTGACACTCGTCGCCAACGGCGGGCGCACCTCGCTGCTCATCGGCTTCGCCACCGCGATTGGCTCCATCACCATCGGCACCTTTATTGGCGTCATTGCAGGATTTATCGGGGGCAAGGTCGACTCGTTCTTGATGCGCCTCGCCGACGTCTTCCTTATGATCCCTTCGCTCTTCGTCATCCTCTTCCTCGCCCGCATCTTTCAGGGTGAAGGTGGCGGCGGCGCCTTGTCGCTTGTCATCGTCTTTGTTGGCTTCGGCTGGATGGGGCTTGCCCGCCTGGTTCGAGGTCAAGTGTTGGCGATTCGCGAGATGGAGTACGTTGAAGCGGCACGCGCGCTTGGCGTTCCACCTCTCCGCATTGCGCTCCGACACATACTCCCGAACGCCATCGGCCCGCTCGTTGTAGCTGCACCGTTCATTGTGGGCGGTGCTATCGTCAGCGAGGCCTTCATCAGTTATCTCGGCTTCGGCGTTAACCCTGCAACCCCAACGTGGGGGAACATCCTCTCCGAGTCGGCAAAGTTCCTGCAGCAGGGGAACTGGTGGTGGATCGGATTCCCCGGCCTCTTCATCGTCCTCACCTCGCTCTCGATCAATATGATCGGCGACACCCTGCGCTCAGCACTTGATCCTCGAGGTCGCAAGTGAGCGGCGCCAAGCGGGCACCAGTGATTGAGGTGAAGGACCTCAACATCTCCTTTAAGACCGCCGCGGGCGTGATCAAGGTGGTGGAGAACGTCTCCTTCTCCATCGGCAAGGGTGAATGTCTCGCCGTGGTCGGCGAGTCAGGCTCTGGGAAGAGCGTCTCTGCGCTCGCCACGATCGGCCTCCTTGTTAAGGATCAATCGGTCGTCACCGGCTCCGTTCGCTTCCGTGGCGAAGAGCTGCTCGGCAAGCCAGAGTCGTACATGCGCAAGATTCGGGGCGGCGGTATCTCCATGATCTTCCAGGAGCCGCTCTCCGCACTCAACCCCGTCACCACTATTGGCGAGCAGATCGCCGAAGTGCTGGTAGCGCACGGCCGCGCAGGTTGGCGCGAGGCGAATAAGAAGGCGATTGAATATCTCGAGCTCGTAGAGATTGCGCAGGCTCCACAGCGCGTCAAGCAGTATCCGCATCAGCTCTCGGGCGGCATGCGCCAGCGCGCGATGATCGCCATGGCCCTCGCCGGCGAACCGGAGCTGATCATCGCCGACGAGCCGACCACCGCACTCGACGTCACGATCCAGGCGCAGGTGCTTGATCTCCTCCGCCGCGCAACTCGCGAGCGCGGAACGGCGCTGCTTCTCATTACCCACGACCTTGGGGTCGTGGCTGAAACGGCCGACCGCGTTGCCGTGATGTACGCCGGCCAGATCATTGAGGAGGGCCCGGCTGCCGCCGTCATCCGTACCCCTGCGAGCCCCTACGCTCGTGACCTCGTCTCCTCCATTCCGTCATACGAACGTCGCGGCAAGGGCCTCTCGACGATTGAGGGGATGGTCCCATCGCCCGCCAATTTCCCGAAGGGATGCCGCTTTCATCCTCGCTGCCGGTTCGCCGTTGCGGCCTGCAGTAGCTCCGTCCCTGAACTCGAACCGCACGGGGCTAACCGCTCGGTGCGTTGCTTCCGCGCCGACGAGATCGCTGCAGGCGTACGCCCCACCGCCAAGCGCGGGAGGTCCGCTCAGTGAGTAAGCAAGAGCCGACAAAGCGCCGCGTGTCAGGCGCTGCACGCCCTGCACAGCCCACGCCACTCATTGAACTGCGTGGCATCAAGAAATACTTCCCCATCAGCGGGAACATCCCGTTCATTCAAAAGAAGCAGTACGTCAAGGCGGTGGACGGAGTTGACCTTGCCATTGCCCGAGGCGAAACACTCAGCGTCGTCGGGGAGTCTGGGTCGGGCAAGACAACGCTCGGGAGGGTCACCCTTGGTCTTCAGCGAGCAACGGCTGGAGAGGTCTGGTTCGATGGTTCAAAACCATCAGATCGCAGCGCTGAAGAGCGTCGCAAGCTTCGTCGTCGCATGCAAATTGTCTTCCAAGACCCCTTTGGCTCCCTAAACCCACGACTCCCAGTTGGAGACCAGATTGAAGAGGGTCTCTTGGCACACAGCCTTGGCAACGCCACGCAGCGCCGCAAGCGCATGCACCAGGCACTTGAACTGGTTGGCCTGCCGTCGGAGTATGCAGTCCGATACCCACACGAATTCTCAGGTGGCCAGCGACAGCGTGTTGGGATTGCGCGAGCGCTCGCCCTTGACCCAGAGTTTGTCGTGCTCGACGAGCCGGTGTCGGCGCTTGACGTTTCCATCCAGAGCCAGGTGCTCAACCTCCTTGCAGACCTTCGCGAGAAGAACGGTCTGACCTACATGTTCATCAGCCACAACCTCGATGTGGTCGGCTACTTCGCCGACCGTGTTGCGGTCATGTACCTCGGCAAGGTTGTCGAAATTGGGCCAGTAGATCGCGTTTTCACCAAGCCTCAGCATCCTTACACCGTGGCGCTGATCTCCGCCGTACCGAAGGTTGAGGCGCACGATCTGAAGGACCGAATCATCCTCGAAGGCGAGATCCCTTCGCCAGTCAATCCTCCCTCGGGCTGCCGGTTCCGAACGCGCTGCTGGCTTCGTGAGCAGCTTGGCAATCCAGAACGGTGCGCAACCGAGGAGCCGAAGCTTGTTTCAACGCTGCAAGAAACAGCGGTGAGTGTTGCCTGCCACTTCCCACTGGTTGACGGAGCCGCCGCAACGACGCGAAGTGGTCGAGTAGAGATCGCACGTGCCGCGAAGGTCGTGCGCGCTGAGTCGAAGGTGGCGGCACGAAAGCCGGCGGCAAAGAGAAAGCCCGCGGCCCCAAAGAGACGGGGCGGCGACTAGTCCTCTCGGCGTCCCCCCGCAGCCTCACCCTGCTCCTGCATGAGAGCGCTGTAGCGAGCACGCAAGTCAGCCGCCTGTTGGGCGTGGGTGGCGCGAGGCTCTACCCGATGCGCCGATTGCGCGATCCCTTCAACCGCCTCCTGTAACCCGCTGAAGAGGCCCGAGGCAACCCCCGCAAGGGCCGCGGCGCCAGCGGCTGATGCTTCTGGGTTCTGCCCAATCACAACTGGCACGCCGAAGAGATCGGCGCGCAACTGCACCAAGGCGGCAGGAACCTGATCCGACAGGGAGAGCGGTCCGGGGGCGGCGCCTGTGGCTGGACCTGAGAGGCGCATTTCGGTCAAGGTGAGTCCAGCATCGCGCGCAGGGGCGAGCAGGTGCGCCACGGCCAGTGCGCTCCCCTCAATTGCGGCGCGCACGAAGTGAGCCGGACGGTGTTGTTCGCTGATGCCACTGAACGCGTCGCTCGCCGTCGCGGGAGTTCGCCAGACTCCGTTCATGATGGGTCGAGCGAGAAGGCCATCGGCACCTAGAGGGAGTGCGGCTGCCTCTTCAAAGAGTGCAGCGCGCTGCGCTGGTGCAGCGCCGATCTCGTTCGCGAGCAACTCCTGAATCACCCACTCAAGGACACGACCTGTTCCAGCAAACGCGCCGCCCACGATCAGCAAGTCGCCAAATGGGAGGGGCGCTGGTCCAGCCCAGAGTCGATGGCCAAGCTCTGCCATGATCCGCCTCGCCTCAACGGGGCGCTCCGCTACCGCGACTCCGCCAGCCGTACCGCCTACATCAACGCCCACCCCTGCGCGCGTAAGGCCCGCGCCAATCACCGCTGCAAGACCGTCATTCACCCCCGCCGCGATCGGAATCCCTGCAGTCAGCCCAAGCTCCGCTGCGGCGTGTGGCAGCAGGGATCCGATGCGCGTGCCAGGGAACACCTCGGGTGGCAGCGCCCGTTCATCAAGCCCTGCGCTCAACAGTGCGCCGCGATCGGCTGGCGAGAGACTCCGTGCTGGGTCCCAGAACGAACTTACCGCGACACCTGATAGGCGAAATGCAATCGCATCCCAGGTTGAGAGGAGCCAGGCTGCCGTTGCGGCCGAAGCGGCGCGCTCACGCAGGAACCATCGCGCCTTTGGTAGCTCACCGAGAAGCCAGCCACTTCGGTTGAGTAGTGCCCCGAGGGCAATCTCATCATCTGCAGCACGGCGATCACGCCACATGAAGGCCGGCCCCGCCGCACTCCCATCTTCTCGAACCGGTACCAGTGACGGACCATGGCCAACAACACCGATCCCGCGCACCTCTACCCCGCCCGAACGCTCCGCTGCGTCAAGTACCTCGTGTGTGGCATCACAGAGTGCGCGCCACCAAAGGTCAGAATCCTGCTCGCGCGGATCCAGAGGTGAGCCCGGTTGGCTGGGCGGGCTCGATACCCGACGCGCGAGGTGGAGCGGAGCGCCAGTCTCGCCATCAATCAGGAATGCTTTGACCGAGGTGCTCCCCAGATCGAAGGCGAGGAGCGCGGCGCGAACGGGTCGACGCATCAGGTGCGTCGCCGTTAGATCAGCGTGGACCGTCGCTCCGGCCGTGGTTCACGTACCACCAGGCCGAAGGGAAGACGCCAGCCGCAAGCCCGAGCTTGATCGCGTCAAAGACCAGGAATTGGAATAGGCCTTTCTCTAATGCAACTCCAAACTCAAGATTTGAAGAAGCCGCGAGCCATGGCACGCCGAAGCTGTAAATGATCAGACTGCCGATGGTCATTGCGGCAACGGTGCCAACGACGCTGCGATCCCAGCCGAGATCGGCGAGTCGCCCAACAATCCATCCGGCGAAGAGCATGCCGACGAGGTAGCCGCCCGTCGGCGCGAACTGCAGGAGCCCTGCATCGGAGGTGAAGAATCTCTCAATGCCGTGGCTCCCCTCGCGGAAGATCGGGGCGCCGAGGATACCGAGGGCGAGATAGAGCGCCATCGACGCGAGGCCACGGCGCGCGCCAAGGGTTGCACCAACCAGGAGGACGCCGAAGGTCTGCCCGGTGACCGGCACGGGGGTGCCAGGAAGTTGGATCACGATCTGGGCGGAGGCGGCCACGACCGCGGCGCCAACCACTGCCAGCGCGAGGCCTTGAAGGCGGGCGCCGAGGCGCTCGCCGAGGAAGACGGGGAAGAAGAAGTCGCCCAGCGTCACGCCGTACTCGGCGGCGGGAATGCGTCCCATGGCGGGCATTGCGCGTCGAATCTGCATCTTGACCCTCCCTACGGGCGCCACCCTTCTGGGAGGGCGCCGACCCCCAGTCTACCCTGCGCCACGCCTCCCCCCGCAGGGTAAGATGGCGGCTGACTTGGTGGCCATCGTTCAATGGTTAGGACCGTGGTTTGTGGAGCCGCAGATGAGGGTTCAATTCCCTCTGGCCACCCCACCACCCGTGAGGAGTGCCCCGTGCCCACCGCCGCACCTCGCCGTCGACTGATTAACGACCCTGGATTCGTCCGCCTCTGGGCCGCCGAGACGATCAGCCACTTCGGCTCCAGCTTCAGCGCCTTGGCGATGCCGATCGTTGCCATTCAACTACTGAACGCTGGCCCGATGGAGATCGCGCTAATCAATCTCGCCGATTTTCTCCCCTTCCTCGTCTTTGGGCTCCTCATTGGTGCACTCGTCGATCGCCTCCCGCGACGTGGAGTGCTGATCGTTGGCGACCTTGGCCGCGCCATTCTGCTGCTGACGCTGCCGATTTCGTACGCGCTCGGTATCCTCTCCATTCCGCAGTTGGTGATTGTCGGACTCCTGCTCGGCACCCTCACCGTCTTCTTCGACGTCGCCTATCAGGCCTACCTCCCGTCGCTCATTCCGAAAGAGGATCTCGTCGAGGGAAACTCAAAGCTGGAGATCAGCCGCTCCGCTGCAGGCCTTCTTGGGCCGAGCCTCGCTGGCGCGCTGATCGCTATCGTGAAGGCGCCGATGGCAGTCGTGATTGATGCCCTCTCGTTTGTGCTCTCGGCGCTCTTCATCTTCACGATCAAGCCGAAGCACGAGTTTGTAGCGGAGCAGAACAACGCATCCGCGCCTGCCTCAAAGAAGCCTCGCGCCTCGCTTCGATCCGACATCGCTGCCGGACTGCGCTACGTCTTTGGTCACCCGGCGCTGCGCACGATTGGCGGAGCCACCGCAACGTCAAACCTGTTTGGCAGCATTGCCGGAACCGTTGAACTGCTCTTCGCCTACAACGTGCTCGGCCTCTCCGTGGCGCTCATTGGCTTCGCATCAACGCTGGGATCGGCTGGGGGGCTTCTCAGCGCCGTGTTCGCCGACAAAATCTCCAAGAAGATCGGCGTCGGCCGAACCATCGTGCTCACCATCCCGTTGGGCGGACCGATGCTGGTAGTGCTCGCCTTCTGCCAGCCAGGGAACGATCTACTGAATGCATTGGTGATCGGTGGTGGCTTCTTTGCCGCTGCTGCGTCGGGCACCCTGTACAACATCAACCAGGTCAGTTTGCGCCAGGCGCTCACCCCGCCCGAGATGTCTGGGCGCATGAATGCCACGATGCGCTGGTTTGTGTGGGGCACCATTCCGATCGGCGCCTTGCTCGGCGGAATCATCGGCGCCAACCTGGGGCTGCGCGAGGCGCTCATCATTGGCGGGATCGGCGGTAGCTTCGCCTTCGTCCCCCTCCTCTTTGGGCCGGCCTGGGGGATCAAGGAGATGCCGACGGGGGTTGCTGAGAAGTAGCACCACCCCTGGCCCCTGCGCGCTGATAGACTGCGCGGCGCAGCTGACCGCGCGATGCGCGTGGCACACAGCTTTGGAGGATAAGGAGCGCGCATGCGATTTGGTGATGATGCTCTCGGTACACGCCTTGCCGCGCTGTTAGAGCCTGGCGAACTCAACGAGGTCGTCGTTGCTTCGGACCTGGTGGTGCAGGCGGCGTACATGGAGTGGCGCCGAACAACGGTGCAGCGCACCGGTGGCGATCAGCACGTGCGCTACATCGTTGGTCACCCGGGCGCCGTTGCCATCCTCGCCATTGATGCTGCCAGCGATGCGGCCGTTACCCCAGCGAGCGAGATGCTTTTTGTGCGCCAGTTCCGCGCTCCAGTGGGGCAGCTGCTCCTTGAGGTGCCGGCTGGAACGCTGGACCTGCATGGCGGTGTGACAGAGGAGCCGCAGTTGGCCGCCGAACGCGAACTCGAAGAGGAGACGAGCCTCCGCGCAACGACCTGGCGCCACCTTCGGAGCTTCTTCACCGCCCCGGGGTTCACGAGCGAACGGATGGAGCTCTACCTCGCCCTGGGCCTCTCGGCGGCAGGTCCTGGCGCCCGCACCCCCGACGAGGATGAGGCCATTGAGGCAGTCCGGCTGACCATTGCGGAGGCGGCCGAGGCGGTCCGCCGAGGGGCCATCGTTGACGCCAAGAGTCTGATCGCCGTCGCCGCAGCGGAGCGTCTGGCCACCCGCTAACCCCCGCACGGCTCGTGCGTAAATCCCTCGTGGGCTGCGATATCCGTACCCCCACCCCCCCTACGGTGCTAGAATCGTACCCACAGCGGTCCGCACTGCGGAATCCGCAGAGAAGGATGTTGATATGGCGATCGAACCACTGCGGCACCTCGCGCCAACCTCAGCGCCGGCTCCCCATCGGGCGGAGCCACCCGTCGGCC
>Ga0114976_10003312_pt1 | contig 10088 bp, 13 predicted proteins | sample S_130805_EF_Meta_FD_87319 | JGI IMG/M metagenome (GOLD analysis project Ga0114976, IMG submission 87319) | Freshwater microbial communities from Lake Simoncouche, Canada to study carbon cycling - S_130805_EF_MetaG | ecosystem: Environmental > Aquatic > Freshwater > Lake | place: Lake...
ACTCTTCGCACACTAAAGCCTCGCCTGCGGCTTCCTGAGAGCATTGGCGCACACTGTGCGCATCGTTTGCGCCTACTGCTGGCACGACTACTACCTGATCCCATAGGCCACGGGACGACTCAATCAGTCTACGCAAAATCGCCCCCTCGCCGGGGCCGGCGATGAGGGCGATTGAGACAAGGGGGGTTTTCATTTTTTAAAGTGGGAAAGCTCGGACGCACCCCCCGATGCGTCCGAGCTACCCGGATGATTCTGTAACTTAGACCAAGCGAACGAGGCTAGATCCCGAGCCGACTCCTGTTCCAAACAGGATGATGTAGCTGCGGAAGGTCTGCCCGAGATTCGGGTTAAACCATTCGCGCATCTGCATGCTCAAACCGGACTCTGGTTCAGTCACGTTCTCGACCAAGCCAGGGAAGTTCTCAGGAACTTCGGGCAAGCGAGCCGCCACCAGGAGCGCTTCCTGTTGAGCCGCAAAGCCCTTGGAAACTGCGCTGGGGAGCGCCGTGTAGTTAAACACGTTGATGTTGTTCACCAGACCGATGCGGCCCGTGCCGATCTTGTCTGCGTTCAACTGAGCGTTCGCCACGATGGACGAATCGTTCAACAGGCTGGCGTAGTTGTCTGGGGACACCACGGCAAACCGATTCACGCTAGGCACCTTGCTGTTGTCGAGGGTGTAACCCAAGCTGGTCACACCACGATAGGTCAACGCACCGGCCGCCACAGTCAGCGTGCTGGTAAAGTTGCCGCTGGTGATGTTGGCGAGCACGGAATCAACCATGCTTTTCCCAACCGCGTAGGCGGCGGAAGCAGCAAAACGCTCGATCAAATTGATCTGCGAGCTGGCTTTCTCGTCGTCGCGGATGGAGATGGTCGAGTGGATCAGGTTGGACAAGCTGATGGTCTTGTCGGTCTGAGTCCGATCGTTGGCTACGTAGCCGTTAGTGGTGTCGTAAGCGGAGGCGGTGCCGACGCTGACGAGGTGGGTGGTGATGACGTCACCTTTGCGTGCGGGAACGTCCGAAAAATCGGTTACGCCCTGCGTTAAGAAAGGAAAGCGATCGACCAAGATCGTGAGTGCACGCTGGGCGATGGCTTTTCCATTCGAGACTGATCCGAGTGTATTTGCCATGGTGGTTGTTATCCTTTGTTATTTGCGGGCGAACTTGAGTTGTTTGAAAATCTCCGCCGCCCGACGGGGATCTTTTTCTGCGTTGAAAGCCTTGAGGATTTCATCGCGAGAAATGGGTTGGTTGGAGGCCGTTTCTAGGGGTTTGATTCCCCGGCTGGCTTCCAATTCAATTTTAAGAGTGGCGAGTTCGGCTTTTGCACCGGCTTCGTCATTCTTGGAAAGATTGGTTTCGGTTGCTTCGACAGCAGGAGCTTCTTCGGTCTTAACTTCTTCAGCCTGAACTTCAGGCTCGGAAAGTTTGGTTTCCTCAACCTTGGCGCTGGCCATAGCGGGTGCCTCTACTTCGGGAGCATCGTCACCTTGTTCGCCAGCGATGTCGGCTTGTTGTAGCGCAAGCAGGGCATCCATTTTGCCAGCAAGTTCAGCAATGGCCTTGAGGATATCGTTATGATTGGGCTCCATGACGGGAGCTTCTGGCGCCGGGGCCGCCGGTGCTGCGGGCGCGACTTCTGCCAGCGCTTCTAATTTGACCTCAGGGGCCGTGGTTTTATCCATGCCATCTTTTTTGCTGTCAACCAGTGCATGAAAAATTCCTGTGGGATTTGCAGCGGGCGTTAAAACGAGATCCACAGAATAGAGGCTTTGAACGTCTGCCAGTGTGGTTCCGTCCTCTGATGATCTGGGGATTCCGCTAAAGCTGATGGAAAATCCAATTTGCCCTGGGAGCGTGCTGATCAGTTCGCTGAAATAGGAAAAGCCGGTGTGGCTTTGAAACAGAGTCAGGTCAGCACGAACACGATCACCGTCTAGGCTAAAGTTTTCAAGATATCCGATGATGTTTGAGATTGAGCTAGAGTGATCCGATAAGACCTTCACCTGCCCAGCTTCGTTCCCACGCTCGACTACTTGGGAAAGAGTCTCCGCATCAATCACCATCCCGTGCCCTAATGCTGGGCCTGCGGTGATGACGCTAATCCCTTTAAATTTCTTTTCGGCCATATCGGCCAAACCGCGTCAACTCGTTTTCTTTTTACGTGTCTTTTTGTCTTTAAGACCAATGCTTTTGGCCACCATCGTCAGCTCTTTGTCGCTGAAATTAAAGTCTGGCTCGTCCTTCATCGTAAACGCTTCAGTTAAAACTTGAGCCTGCGTAGTTTCGGATTTGATAACTGCCTCCAACTGCGGAGCTGGCGTTTCGGTAGTGGGGGCCGGAGCGTCGGCAGGTTGTTCGGATGGAGGCGTAGCAGCGGGTTGTTGATTCTGGATGAATTGAATCTCGCTAACAGGGATACCGGCCTCTGCGCATTTGGTTCTGATGTATTTTTGTTCCGCAATCTTTTGATCGATCGCCTCCTGCCAATCGTCTCCGCCAGCTGCGTAAATTTGAGAGTACGTAGTTAGGCCTAGCTTCAGGTTCTCCCGCTCAGCGGCGCTGTCTCTCCCGGCGTCTATCGTGGTCTGCTTTGGCGTGTGATACGCCGCCTGCCACCAACGATCCATTCCTTTTGGCACAGTCAGATCTTTGCGCTTAATTCCCTTTGCCAGTGCCCAGAGGCGAACGCGACTGACCAGTTGCGTGATTACGGTCTGTGCAATTTCATCGAAACGCCTTTGTGCCTGCGCCAGAACAAATCTTTGTGATGGCCCGGATAGATCCGCTTTCCATAGGTACTCGTAAGGCAAGCCCAAGCCAGTAGCGGCCGCTCGCAAGAATTGATCCATGAAGTCTTGCAAGTTCGGGCTGGGCCGATCGTTCTTTAGTTCACGCAAGCGGCGCCCTTGAGGAATGTTCCAGATTGCGCCCCCGCCTAAAATTTTGTCTGTTGTGATACCATCGTCGCTTGTGCTGTCGTTGCCAAAGAATCCAGTGCTTCCCTCGCCTTCAAGCGCCAATCCGATTTGACCCACTCGCTTGGCTGCGCCTGTTTCGTATTCAAGAATTTCATCGCGATCCTGAAGAAGATTTAGGCAGGTAACCAATCTGGAAAGGCTGCGCAGCTCGTCGGCTCGATCGCGTTCCGCCAAGACAATGACGTCGGCGGCTTGCACCTCGCTGAATTTGTCGCCGTATCCCGTGCGGATGTAGTAGGAAAGCGGGCGACCGTTGCCATTGACCCGCACTCCGTCGATCACTTTTGGGTCGTTGATATATACAGGAGTCGAGCAACGGTGAGCTTCAATGAGCTGCAACATCGGCCAGCCATCGCCGTTATCGGTTAATAAAATAAACAGTTCATTATCGCGCAGCATCGTGCGGGTGGCCACTTGCTGAAGCGTGTTAAAATCCAAAAGACCGCGAACGTCGCAAGCCAGCGACCAGTTGTGAAACCACTCCTCTGTGGCGTTGTTCCATCCCTCGTCCTTGGTTCGGCTTTGGCATTTGATACCAGGGCCGATCGAATTGCGAGTCATGCAATCAATCGCCCCGCGTACTACTGGATTGTTGTAGTACATGTAACGAGCAAGGCCCAACACTTGGGTGCGGCTGGCGGTTGTGACGTCGATCCGGCTGTCTTGTGGCGGCGTGTAAATGTAGCGACGCTTTGTGTAGTCCTGGGCACCTGCCCGAATCAAACGACCGAACCAATTTCCCAGAGGCATATTAGGGGTAGACGACTTGCTGTACGCCGTAGTTTGGGTAACTCACTTGGCCGGTGTTCGTGCTTAAAAATGTTTCGACCTGTGCGCTCGTAGTAAATCCCTTTACCTTGCGCCATGCTTCGTATGCCAATCGGGCTAAAGTTGCAGGATCCATATCTTTTTGAAATTGATAGCTAAACGATTTTCCTGCCACCGATGCGCTCACCATATAGCGACCATTATTGTTGTATGACTCAAACTGACTTGCAGCCAATGCCTCCAAGGCAAGGCGAAGTGCGACAGGATCTTTTGCAGCCTGAATCCAAAAGGAAAAAATAAGCCCTCGCTCCACATCGCCAAAATCGTGTCAATCATACCTGCGTTAGTGTGGCCTCTGCTGCAATCACCTTTCCGTAAACCGCAAGGCCAGCCAGATAAGTTTCGCAGTCATACAAGTGGTCTTGCCGTGACTTGATCCGAATCCACTCATACACGTCCTTGCCTGTCTTGCGGTTAATCCGATGGGCTTTTCTGTGGCTTGCCATGTGCTCTCGGTAGTCCGGGCTAACGTCGTGCGCCACCTCCCACAGCGGCCCCTGCCCTCGTCGCAACCAAGCCAGCAGATCCTGGCACGCTGGCGAGCTTAGAAGGAGCAGGCGGCAGCCTGCGTCGGTGGTTTGTTCAGAGCTGTGGACGCTCTTAATGCGTGTGCCGTTTATTTCGATCAGATAGTGCGGTCGCTCCTCTCCCTTAATTGCCATCCACCCGTAACGTGCAGCGATTCGGTATGTGTCTTGAGTTTCGTAACCAGAATCAATACAAGCATGACGCGGCTTAACGCCTAAGTCTTGTAGGCTTTGCGCTACGTCCTCGATCGTTCGCCTGCGTCCTTCCTCAATCAATCGGCTTGATCCATCCCTGCCAAACGCTCGCACTACAAACCAGTACCCGTCTATCTGTCGATCGATCGCCGCCAGTTTAATGTGATCGGCCTCCCAATCCTGCTTCTTTGCAAACGCTCCGGGCGGGATGCTGTTCAGCTCATCATCGTCGAATTGATCCTCCCAAGGCATCGCACTCCACCCGTTCACGAACCCCTGCAACCCGTGCAGATAGTGCTTTTCTGTTAAAAACTTTTTAGCCGCGTCAGCAAATCCGAGCGTGCTTGAATACCATGACGGCAGGCGGAACGATCTGCGCCCTATCTCGGCGTTTGAATTGCCCGCAACCCACTTTCCCTTTTCAATGGATTGCCTGCGGTTGCGTTCGCTCCACTTAGCGTCGCACTTTGTGCAGTGGTAGGTGGCGGTTTCGGTTACCTTGCGCATGTCCCATTTCCCATCCTCCGATCGTGCCGTTTCATCCCACCTTATCTGCCCAAACTCCATCGCTTGAAATTCTCCGCACGCATGGCAAGGAACGTGAAAAGTCTCTTGCGATCCTGCCTGATAGTTAATCCAGATATCCCCGGTGGAAAGCGTTGGGGTGCTTGTAAGAACGTGCTTACGTTGCGGAAAAGATTTAGTGCGCTCTAACGCCAGAGAGTAAGCGGCCGCGTCCTTTTCGGATGGTGGGGCAAAAGAATCCAATTCGTCCAAAACGGCAATGCAGATCGGCCTTGAGCTAAGATTGGCTGGGCTGTTTGAGCCGACAAGACTCAGCGTGCTGGTCGCAAACTGCATTTCCATGATTTTAAAATCGTTCATATCTACCGGAAAAAGTGCCTTCACGGGCTTGCACTTCTGGAACAGTGGAGCCAGCCGCGTCTCGCTGTACGATCTAGCCAGATCCGCGTTAGGCATTACGAGCAATGCTGGCGCTGGATCGTTTGCGATTCTGTACGCAAGCCACACAGCAAGCGTTAGCGTCTTGCCTGTTTGTGATCCCCAGCAAAGCGTGACGGTGTGCACGCCAGGATCGGCTAATGCTTCCAGTACGCCCCGCACGTAAGGCGTCCACGTTGTACTGTAAAGACCGGGGCGAGCCGTAAGCCTGCTATCTAGTTGAATGTTTTTTTCCGCCCACTCGATCACCCCAGGCGGCTTTTCGTAGTGCCAACGCAGTTGCGCCCTTCGATGCAGTTCCGACTGCGCTTTGGTCACAGTGCCGCCTCTACCTGACGCATAATCTGCCCAACCTCGTTCTCCACCTCTGCCTCAACCTCAACCGCTGGCCTGTTTGCGCAGATCGGGGCCAACCGCTTTGCCATTCCTTTGAGTAGCGGGATCAGTGCGTTATCCCTTGCGGCCAGAATCTTGTCGGCCTCATCTACTGGCACCATCGTGCCTTCAGCTTGGTCAATGTCTGGCCGGTCGCCCTTCATCCGGCGCAATGCCTCGACCAGCTTTGTGTAGTTACTGATCAACTCTGACCGATCTGCCCGCGTGTCGTCCTTTGCTGACTCCCCAAGGCTGGCCGCCAGATCCTCAAGCCGTTGGATCTCGACGTCCAATCCCCCGCCCTTGGCCTTCACGAGCGGCTGCGCCTCCGCCTTCTTGCGCTGCAGGTAGACCGTGGCACGGGATTTACCCGTGGCCGCCATCGCCCGCTTAACGTCGTGATTTACTGGCCTAGCCATAAGACGCAACTACTACGGGGCCACACTCAAGAAATCGACGGCAGTCGACGCCACCCCGATTTGTTTCCAGTTAAAAGATTCCTTATGCACGTCCGCCAAGCTCCTTATAGGCACGCACAATAGGTTCCGCTTCGGTCAGGAACTGGCTACGCAGTCCATCGTTCTGCTTTACGTATCGCATGCCCTTGTTAGATAGCCACTGACTAACTTTAATAACTGGCCACAAGAATGGCTTAGGCTCAGTAGGCGTGCTGGTTGTGATAGGATCGGGCAGCATCTCAGCCCACAGCATGATCTGCCTAACCACACCTGGCTCACCGCTGGCCAGCTTGTGCTGATGTGCGGCCACACGTTCCAATCGCTTGCCTTGCTCGTCTGTTAGTCCGGCAGATTCTAGCAGCTTGCCTAGATCATCACCGTTGCTCCTAGCTTTGCTTATAATGCCTCCTGCCATTGCGGCTAAGCTGATTACCTCGCCGACGGCTGTAAGCGTTTCCTCCCGCCTTGTATTGAGTTCCTTAACTATCTGTTTGAGTGTTTGCATTTAACCCCTTTCATTAGTGCGCCGATTTTAAATTTAGGCGTTTCACGTCGACGCTTGTCGTGATGACGCCTTGCCCGCTGTTCGTAAGACTTTCTGGCTGACTCGCTCTTTCCTGCTCTGAACCTAATCCCCAGCCGATCCGAAACGTCTAAAGCCTTCTTACTGACGGCCTGCTTGGTAATCTTGAACCGCTTGGCAAGGCTGGTCATGGATTCGGTAGAGCGGTTTAAAACGATCGCTAGAATGCTGTGATCCAGCGTATCGGTCATATTCTGCATCGTTGGATGCTCTGGCGCCTTGGCCATTAGGTACTCAATTACATTGACCGTGTTAGTAATCCCGCACGTGCTTACCGTGATCGTTGCATAAGCCTCATTTACCAAGTCACGCAGGCTATCAATCATCATCGCCGGGTGAGTGTTTTTCCCAGGCATCTTTTCGATCATTTCTTGATCCATCATAATGAACGGAAATCGACCCTATCGATGGTCAATGGATGGAAACTACGAACCCTATCAATGGATATCCCCTTAAAGGGGGGATATCCATCAATAGGCGTTCTACCAATTAACGGTGATAGAACATGAATAAGTGGTGATAGGCTTTTTAGGCTCATTTTTGATCCTCATTTAGTACGTATTTTTTAGCCTTTTCAGTGCCTGTATTTTTAATCAGACCCTCTTGCTCCCAAGCCGCCGTCAAGTCGCGGCTTTTAGTATGCCCAACCTTAGATTTATTGCGGATATAGCTTTGCAAATCGCCAGCACTAATTCCTTTTGATATGGCCTTTTTGTAATCCTCAAAATTAACCACAATCTCCGGCCTGCCAGCCGTCTTTCGTTCTGGTTCATCAGCCTCAATCCACGCCAGCCCTACATCGCTGTGACGCAAGTTCACGTGCGGCTGCACAGCATTTTGCGCTATAATGCCTTTAGAATTGAGATTAGACCGTTTACCGCGCTTGGTTACCTCAAGCCTATAAATCCGCTTTCCATCGGCATCGTCACCACATGGCGCTAGGGTTAATACGCTCCTAGCCCAATTCGTCAGCTCGCTTGATCCAAAACCGCTATACGCCTTGTCTGCGCCTTGGTATCCATTGCCTTCCCTAACTGGCTTCGGGGTGTGATGGATTAACATCCAGCTGAATCCAGCAGATAAGGATAGCGGGTTTAGCATATTGCGTAGGAACGCACTTGCCGTCTCTTGGCTAGATAGATCGCCACCGATAAACGCAAGCAGCGGATCTATCCAGACTAGGTCAGGCTTATGCTTTTCAACTAAGCGACGTACGCGATCCACGAACTTCTCCCCGGTAGATGTGCAATCCCTAACGATCGTCACGTTAGCCACCACTAACGCCTTCTGCTTTTCGGTAAGGTTCATCGCTTTAAACACGCCTTGGATCGATTCCGCCACGTCTCCCTCGTCGTTCTCAGCCTGAATAATTAGAGACTTCAACCCGTTGCCGTGCGGGTTGATTCCAAAGAACGACTCAGCGATTGCCCAAGTGATTGCGGCCTGCATACAAAGCACGCTCTTGCCAAGGCCACTGCTACCAACCCACAACGCCGATCCGCCACGGCAGATCCAGCGTTTGCCTAGTAGCTGGGTCGGATCTTCAGTTTCCTTAAAATTAAGCAAATCATCCCACTTGTACGGATCGGGAATATCGCCAAACAAAATGCGCTCTTTCCATTGTAAGAATGAGATAGATGGGGTGCCACATTCGACCAGCTCTTGCTGATTGCCTGTGGCCGTACGCATAGCGCCCGGCAACCGCGACAACCGGCCTGCGTCCTTTGTCGAGGAATCAACCTTACTGTGTTCTAAGTGCTTAAATATAAAATCAACACGTTCAGTAAATTCAGCTTCGTTATCTGCGTCAATTTTTACCCAAGCATGGAGACTGCGTGATCCGCTCTTTATAATGCAAGTGGTAGGCAATCCGCTTTTCTTAATAATTTTCCACTGCTCATCCAGCGTGCTTTCATCAAATTCAATTAGGACGTGACGCCATTTAGTAACATGCTCTTTCTTGCGGCCTTTCCCATTGTTAGGGTTAATTGAGACATAAACTCCAACGGCTGCCCCTTGCCATTCCTTTAACCCGTCTCCTTTATAAAGCTCTAACCATTCCTCACGTTTTCTTGTTTCGCCAGTCCCGTCCGGCCGCTCGCGATCTCCGTCCTTAATGGATCGACAGATATTAATGCTTTCGCCTAGCTCAAAAGCCTCGGCTAAGAATTTTTCAACCGGCTGGGCCTCTACACTTTTAGGCATTTGGGGCACCGGCAAATCCTCACGAACGATCGCCCCGTTCTGATAGGCATACTTTGCCCTTGGTTTCCACGCCTCCCTGGCTGGCTTAAACGCGGATTTAACCGCACTAACGGCCTCGTTCTGCGATAGCCCCACTTTAAACGCCCACTCCTCTGCATTGGTTGTCGCGTCGAACTCAGTCAGCCCTTGGTCACGCCATTGGCAAGCCAGCTTAAATAGCTGTGTGTTGCGCTCGCCTTCAACGGCTCCGTTGCGATGAATGGCTTCGATTGCGGGTGGCAGTGGTGCAATCATTTTTTGACCAACCCTTCCAACGCTTTCTTAATCACGTACTCAATCACTGCCACTTCGTCTTTCTTTAACTGCTTCAGCCCAAATGCGTGCAACGCCTTGGCCGTCTTGGCGTCATAGGTTACGTCTACCAGAACCTGCTTCGGCGCAGGCCGTGCTTTGCCAAAAGTAATTTTGCCTAGATCCTTCATTTGCGTTTGCTCCTCTTTTTGCGTGGCTTCACTTCCTTCCAAATTTCAAAGTCCTTGTCGCAATCCACGGACAACAACATCAGCCGCTGATACAGCCAACCGCCCCAGCTCCACCGGGCAATCGTTTGGCTGACCATGTCTCCTAAGTAATAAAACAAAATTGAAAGCAGTTTCATTTTTTGGCCTCCATCGACTTGGCCTTATAGCCCTCGGCCTGCTTAAGCATTTCCGTGGCCATAAGAACGGCCAGATCCAGCCGGGTGCGCACTGCGTCGTACTGCTTCTTCAGCAAATTCTTCTTCGCACGTTCGAGCACGGCGAGATGCCAGGTTAAACGCTTAACGCTCATAAATTTTCGTACTTCTCCATAAAAGGGATGTCGTAAGCGCAATGATTTCTAAATTCAGGAATTTGCATCATAGTTTTATGCAAACTCTGCGCATCGACTTTGTCCCTAATAACTGCGTGATGAAAAGCAACCATCCA
>Ga0114976_10003313_pt1 | contig 10088 bp, 9 predicted proteins | sample S_130805_EF_Meta_FD_87319 | JGI IMG/M metagenome (GOLD analysis project Ga0114976, IMG submission 87319) | Freshwater microbial communities from Lake Simoncouche, Canada to study carbon cycling - S_130805_EF_MetaG | ecosystem: Environmental > Aquatic > Freshwater > Lake | place: Lake...
ACTCTAATAAGTGGGTACTTAAACCAGCTTGATGGTTCAGATATAGCATTCCAAGACTTTGGGACAAACTCATCATCTCACCGCTGGTATTCTAATAAGGGCTCATTCTGGTCAAGTGGTTCAGGACTAACAGATACCACTGTAAGGACTGCAGGCTCACTAGCTGTAGCAATCAAGCCTGAGAACTCTACTGCTGGAGCAGCAATGACATTCAAAGTACCTGCTAACCCTACATCTCAGGTACAGGTCTATGGTTACTTGTATCGTAATGCCACATTTAGCTCTGGAGTATTAAACGTATCCTTGTATCTACCAGATACTTTGCTTACTGCATCGCCTGACGATACTGTCACAATGGCTACTACTACAGGAGCTTGGTTGCCGTGGACACTAACTGCTAATTACACCTCTAGCGACAGTAGATACGCAACAGTAGTTATAACCGCATTTACCGCTACAGCTGGGGCTTACGCATTCCTTGATGACATATATGACGCTGGACTTACTAACAAAGTAGCAGGGCTAGACCTATGGGATAACGGACATATCAGCCCAATTATCGTTGCGGCCGATTACTCTTCTATACCTGACCAATCTCGCGTAGCAGTCTGGAGTGATATTGATACATACACCACAGGACAAAAAGGTTTAGTATTACAAGATGCAGCAGACGATGCAGAACTAGCGGCAATTAAATAACGTGATACAATATTAATAACTGGGTGTAAGGATTATAATGAGTTACATCTTCGGAGACCTTAAAACAAAATTACAGACACAAGTTGGTGATGCTAACTTAAGTACAACTATTGCAGGAGACGCATTAAACTATACCCAACAGTCAATTTTTAACACCTTTGACATTACACTTAACTCTGCTTCAAGCACTAACACAGTGACTGCTGGAACCAATACCTTTGCTACCGCACTTCCAACAGACTTACAGCGATTTATTAACCTAAGAATAACTTCTCCAGTAGGTTTAGCTGTAAACTTAAAAAACTATTACATGACACCAAATGATTTTAGAGATCAATATCCAGCGGTAATAACAACTGGTCAACTTAGCAACTGGACTTACTGGACTAGTGTAGAGTTCTCGACTCTTTCAGATCAGACATACACATTAACTTTTGATTATGTTAAATCAGTAACACAGATGTCATCCGCTTCAGACGTACCTGCTATACCTGAACCTTTTGAGGAACTACTTATCTTAGGGGCAAAAATAAGAATTTACGAACAAAAAGAAGATTTTGACTATGCTTCACAATACGCTAATCGATATGCTGATCTATTAGAAGCTTTTACTACTAGGTATTCCACTAGACAAGTAGATGTACAAGCAAACGTACCAGGTGCGAGAGTAAGAGTATAAAATGAGAATACGTAGAGTTGCCTCTCCACCGACAGCGAGACGAGCGACAGAGAAGTTGATACAGACTTTCTCTGGTCTTAATACGACCGCTCCATATACTCAAATGAAAGATTCAGATTCGCCGTATTTCTATAACGTGCGATTATACGCTCGCAATGCATCCGATAGACGAGTAGCTATTGGAACACGCAAAGGCCCAGGCTTTTATTCTGTACCTGTAGGCGAAACAGTTGATCAACAACAAACAACTGTGACTGGTGCTGCAGATCAATCGATTGGAACATCTACATGGAACGCTAAGAAATTTACTGCGGGTGCTACGGGACGTTTAACTAAAGTTGAACTTAACTTAAAGTACGGAACAAACCCATCACAACACCTTGAAGTAGCTATATACTCAGACTCTGGTGGGAGTCCAAGCACTCTGCTTGCCTCTAGTTCAATCTTATCAAGTGAGATTACCGCAAGTTACGTTTATGAAACAGCACGCTTTGTAGAGGCTCCTGTGGTGTCAAGCGGTACTAGTTATTGGATAGTCGCATATATGCAAGAAGGTGGCACTGGAGACTACAAGTGGTCATCTACTACTGCAGCCACTACAGCTAAGACTTCTTCTAACCAGGGCGGTTCTTGGGCCACTACTACATTTGATTTAAATTGCAAAACATATGTATCGACCAATAAGCCCTTACTTGGAGGTATACGATATACTCCATCTAACGCAACAGCTAAAACTATCATTGCCGTTGGTACTGCGGTTTATTCTGTTTCTGACGTTAACGGTTCGCTAACAGCACTAAAAACAGGTTTATCGTCAAGCGCAACATCATATGCCTTTGCACAGTCCAATGACGTTCTATATGTCTGTAACGGTGTCGACACTCCGCAACAATACGATGGTACAACGTGGCAAGATGTAAGCGCATCATCTGGATATACAGGAACCATACCTATATCTAAGTTTGTGATATTTCATAAAAACAGACTATGGGTCGTAGATAAAGACAACCCAACTTTACTTAAGTACTCTGATCTTGGTGAATATAATAAATATACTTCCACCAATATAGTTTATGCTCCTTCTCCTAAGTCAGGTGATCCAATTACAGGACTTATGGTCTTCCAAGATAACCTAATCATATTTACTAGAAAAACTAAGTATGTATTATTTGGTGATGATCCAGGCAACTTTGTATTAAGGCAATCTTCTGGAAAGAAAGGCGCAGTAAATCAAGCGTCAATTGCGACTAGCCCTAACCACATATACTTCTTAAATGACGATGGAGTGTACCGATATAACGGTTCCGCAGACGAACTAGTAAGTGACCCTATACAGACAGAAGTTAATAACATGTCAGATAAAACTAAAGCATCTGCTGTATATCACGCCAACTACTACAGACTTTATTATCCTGCTGGTATAGCTGTGACTAACGACTCTTGCATTCTCTGGGACGATATAAACCGTGTCTGGCTAAGAGACTCAAACACTTATGTAGATAAGTCTTTCGTTAACGAAAGCGAAGAGTTATATGAAGGATCTTCACAAGTAGGATCTATATATTACGCAGAGCAAGCATATTCAGATATGGGACGTCCAATTGCCTTTAAATACTGGACTAAATACTTTGGTGACGGTATTCACAAGATATTTTTAAGACGTGTACTTCCATCTATCAGACTGCAGACGCAACCCTACGACCTATCGGTCAGCATAGACATGGATCAAAAAGGAAACGTTCCTTTACAATACACAATATCTGCACAGGCTTCTGGAACATCATGGGGAGGCGGTACGGTCTGGACGGACAACGTTACAGTGTGGGGAAGCTCAACGGTTTCTACGCCTACAATCCTACAAGGGTCAGAAGCTTTCTGGCATCAGATTAGATTCGAGCAAACAGGTGTTGATACACCAGTAGAAATACTTAGCTATCTCCTACAATTTAGATCAAGACGGATTGAATAATGGCCGGCTTTCGCTCCATAACCCCCAACATAAACATCAATACTCAATCTGGACAGTTACGTACAGAACTTCTAAACACGTTCTCTCGTCTTGATGGACAGTTATCTCAAGCCCCTTACAAGCTAGCGTCTCAGAACGGGCCAGTTGGTAACGCAGGAACAGCAGAAACTGATTTAATGTCGACCACCATAAACTTTGGTACCTTATCCCAAATAGGTACTTCTATATTAATATTTGCTTGCGGACAAACTAACGCTAATGCCAATAACAAAACCCTTAAATTAAAGTTTGGTAGCACGACAGTATTCTCTAGTGGTGCTATCGCTATGAACAATAAAGACTGGTCACTTCAAGCAGAGATAATCTTTAATGGTGGCGGATCCCAGATGAGCTATGCAAATTTCTCATATAACGGTGGAACTTCTGTAGTAGATACAAACACATCAAGTGAAAGTATTGCTAATAACGTTATTCTTAAATTTACAGGTGAGGGCACAGTAAATGACGATATATCAATATATTATTACAAGGCGATACTTTTAAATTAGCGTTAAATATTATTAAATGTAGTATACTAAGAGCAACTGGGTGTTACAGGGGTAAATATAGTGGCACGAGAACTGTCCTCCATAATGTCAGAACTAGGTAGCGTGTATGACCCGCAGCGTCAACTCGTTAAACAACAACAAGAAGCAATAGATCCAGCTATGCAAGCTCAAGAAGCTGGCCTAATGGCTGCTAAAACCGATGCTTTTCAATCTATCAACGAAGCAGCTAACAGAAGGGGTATGTTTTATTCAGGTGTACCTTTAGCTGAACAGGCTAAATATACTGGTAGTACTTTCTTACCAGCTGTAGCAAACCTTAGAAGTAAATACCAACAACAACGTTTTAATTTACAAGACGCTCTTAATCAAATTCAAAAAGATCAATCTACACAAGCTTACGGAATTAGACAGAATGAATTAAATACTGAAGAACAAAAACGTCAGTTTGATGCACAACTAGCTGCGCAACGAGCTGCTGCTGGTGGCGGTGGTGGATTCTCTCCATCATTCGGTGGCGGTATAGCAGGTGGTGGCGGTGGCGGTGCACCAGCTGGATACACGCCAGAAATACAAGCTTTATACGACAAAATGTTCTTTATGCAAGGTGGTGGACAATGGGGCGATAACGAACTAAAAAGTGACTATAACGCTACATTATCAAGCGCTAACAGAGGTAACACCAATGATCAATTGAAAATACAGCTATACCACGCTAACAGGCCAGATCTATTTGGAGCAACCGTAAGACCTTTTACAGCTCCTAAACCAGTACAAACTTCAGGTGGAGTACCACGCTTTGTGGCACAACCAACTAATATCAGCCGAAGTATTAGAGGAATAAGATAATGAGTCCTGAGCTCATAGCATACCTACAGCAAAATAGTAGATCTCCTGCAACAACAGAAGGTAAGTATGCTTTTCAAAATGGGCAATACGTAGATAGACAGCCGACTCAACAGCCAAAGAAAAAAGGCAGAGGCGGTTTTCTAACTTCTATTTTATCTGAACTTGCAGGTGGTGGTGGTGCAGCCGCTGGAGCTGCAATTGGTGCGGGATTTGGTGGTGTAGGTGCTATCCCTGGTGCAATTATCGGAGGACTTATCGGTGGTACTGGTGGACGATTAGCAGAAAATAAGATACGAGATAACCAATATGGTCTAGGCTCAGCCGTTAAAGAAGGATTACTTAGCGGTGCTTTATCAGGTGCAGGCGAAGCATTTAATCTAGCAAAAGCAGGTAAAGCTATTACTGGAGAAAAGGGGCTTGCAAGCACATTGAAGAACATTGCTGCTGGTGGAGCTGAACAAACAGCTAAAATAGGAAGACTTGAAAATATTGGTAAAGGACTTAAGGCTAGTGGTATGGGTCTAGCTCAGGGTGCGACTGCTCCAGGACTACAACCACTTGGTGCAGCAAGAAGTGATGAACTTATAAAAGCTATTACATCTTCAACTAGGAAAGGTGGATTTGGAATACCTGTAGGAAGTCCAGAAGCTATGCAAAAAGCCTTGGAACCTAAACTAGCAAATCTTGGCCAGCAACTTACACAGAAGTATGCTGCTAACAACGTACAGTTAAGCGCAAATGAAATTAGCAAACTAAGTTCAAGCATACTTAAGAAGGTTACAACTCAAGGCGGCCTTGATGCAGGCGCTACACGATATGCTGAACAACAAGTATCAAGATTAGCCAATGCAAAAGATATTAACGGACTATGGAACTTTACTAAACAGTTAGAGGGAGTTTCAACTAGCCTCGGTAAAGGCTCTACAGCAGCTACAACAAATAAGAACGCAGTTATAGATGTAATCCGTGGTGAAATTAGACCATTCCTTAACACTAAAGTTCCAGGTGTTGCTACTGATAATGCTTTATGGAGTTCCGCTACTAACGCTAACAAACTACTTCTAAAGTCATCTCGTAACCAAGCTGGCGGCGGACTTGTCGGTAAGGTATCTACCCTGCAACCTGTTAAAGCTGCTGAAAGTATTGTTGGATCAAAGGTTGAATCACTAGGTAAGGTATTGGCTGGAACTGGCGGGCCAATTACTAAGGTTACAAATCAAATGATACGCCAAGTACCTGCAAGTCTAGGACGAGCCACATACGGTGCCCTACAGGCTCCAGAAGCTCCATTACAGCAAGATACTGGCATGCAGCCAGGAATGGACCAAGGAATGGCTCCAAATCAGTTTATGGGCGGTGCTCAGGGTATGGTAATGGATCAGGGAATGGGTGGAATGGGTGGAATGCAACAACCAGAAGTCTATAGTCAGCAAGCAGTCATGGCTGACATTCAAAGAGACCCCAAGAATGCTTCAACTTATCTTAAACTATATGAAACATTTACTCCCAAGCAGCCTACCTCTAACATAGGTAAAACTTCCGCAGCACAGTATAACCTTGCTCAACAGGGAACTAATGCACTTACTCAGTTAGCTGGCATTATCCAAAGAGATCCTGGAGTAGTTTCTAAGTCAGGTATCCCTGGTAAATCACTTCCATTAGTTGGTGGATATGTACAAAGAGCAGCTGGGACTACAGAGTTTGATACTCTTGGATATGCAGCAGTAAGTTCACTTCTAAGAGCACAGTCAGGTGCTGCTGTACCAGACAGTGAAGTACGCGCATACATGAAAGCATATCTGCCTAGACCTGGTGACAGTAAAGAAGCTATAGACAGAAAACTTAATACCTTAGCATACGGCTTCCAAACAGTCATGCAAGGTGGCGGTCAGCAAGCTAACCAATACGCACCACAAGATTTACAATCCGCACTAATGCAAACACAAGGAAACTATTAATATGGCTACAATTTCATTAACACTACCATCAGACGGTCAGACAATTGACGCAAGCGACGTAAACAATCCGTTCAATACGATTGCTGCTGAAATTAACGGCAACCTAGATAACTCTAATATTAAAGCTGGAGCAGCTATAGAACGATCTAAGATTGCTGGATTTACTGATGGGTGGGAATCTCTAGGCTACGCTCCTACTACTATCACCGCTTTAGGAAACCGATCCTATACAGTCCTTGTTCCTTCAGTAGATACAACAAGTGCTACATCTCCAGGACAAAGACTTAAACTACCTCGTACTGTAACAGCTCCTACACAGTGTACTGATTTAGAATCGGGAAGTTCTCAGTATTATTCTAAAACTAGCCCAGCGGGTATGACGTTTACTGATGACTTTACTGCAAGTGCGTGGGTTAAACTGGAGAGTTATACAGGCAGCAACATGGCTGTGATAAGCCGTTATAATGGCACAAATGGTTATATCCTTAGTATCGGTTCAGCGGGACAAATCACTCTCGGTGGTTATGGTGCTGGAGTAAACAGAGTTGTAACTTCGTATCAATCAGTTCCTTTGAATAAATGGGTACATATCGCAGCAACAATAGACCTCTCGGGTAGTTTAGGAACCGTATACATAGATGGTGTGCTTGTGCCCTCACTTGTTACGAGTGCGGGAGCTGGCCTAGCGGCTATAACTCAAGCTGGTAACTTTGAAATAGGTTCATATAACGGTGGAACAAACTTATTCGACGGTAAAATCGCTCAAGTTGCACTTTACTCAGCCGTCCTATCGGCAGCTACAATCCGAGCTTCAATGAACCAAACCCTTACAGGCTCAGAAACTTCTCTAATATCTGCCTACACCTTCAACAACTCCCTAAACGACCTATCAGCCAACGCTAACAACCTTACGGCTAACGGAAGTGCAGTAGCTACCAACGCGGACACACCTTTCACCAACCCTGTCACAGGAACTTCTGTAACCGCTGGTACTACCAACTATGGAATAATCATGGCACAGACCTTCTCTACTAACACTACCTACACAGTCCAAATACCAGAAGGAGAAACACTCCCTACTACAGGTGGAATAGGAACAATTAGTTACTCCACACAGAAGACTCCGTATGGCTTTCCAGGACAAAGAGGCAAGTGGCAATTAGAATACTTACTAAGAACACTCTTATCTCAAGCAACCCCTACTTCAGGAACGTGGTATAACCCTGGTACTGCAAATCTATCAGTTCCAGTTGGTGATTGGAATTTACATTATATGGCCGCACTTCAAGTTAGCGGTACCAATCTATATAGATGGACGGCGGCCTGCCTATCAACTACAGCATCTTCTATATCTGGTGCTAATGATACGCACACTATTGGCGGTGCTGCAACTAATATAGATGTTGGTGGTACTGCAACATGCCTACCTGTCCATAGAAGTGTAACTACTCAAACACCTTATTACTTGAATATCTTAGAAGAGGGTGCTGGGGCAACTTTTGTGTATTTTCTTGGCGATAGAGCAACAATACGCATAGCGGCAGAGAACGCTTACCTATGATTCAAGAAATAACAACCACTGGTCAAGGAGTACGTCACGGTTTTCGTAAAACTAGGTTTTATCGAATATATACTGCTGCTAAGACTCGGTGCGAAAACCCCAACTCAGATTCCTATAAACGGTACGGTGCGAGAGGTGTCACGTTTGAGTTTGATAGTTTTGAAGAATTTCGTGATGCTCTCTATGAAGCATACTCATTACACGTTAAAGAACACGGTGAGCGAGATACCACGATAGAACGCCGTGATACCAACGGGGGCTACACCAAAGAAAACTGCACCTGGGCAACAATGGCGGAACAGGCTCGAAACCGTAGAAGCACTAAGCACCCCGATTGGTTAGCTGGCGTAAAGCTCAAGGGGAAACGCTGGGTAGCCCGACGTAGTATAAACGGCACGCAGGTTTACTTGGGGTGTTTTGATACCGCAGAACAAGCACATAGGGCTTACTTGAAAGCTATATAGGAAATGAGATGACACCTACACCTAAAAAAGAAAACTACGAACTCCTACTCTACAGACTAGATCAGATTGATCGCAAGTTAGACGAGATGTCTAGGAACTATGTGACTAAACAGGAGTTTGAAGAATTCAAAGATGTAGTACACCAAGAACTAAAAAAGAAATCATTTGCTACCTGGATTAATCCAATTATCGCTTCTGTATCTACTGCTACAGTAACTTTTCTGTTAATAGAATTTATAAGAAATAAATAAGGAGGATTATGAACGAATCATACTACCCAATACAAATTAGACTAACCTCTAAGAAGAGTTGGTTTACACCGCAAGAAAGCAACAACTACTACTCTACTCGTTACGCACGAGAAGGCGTTACAGTGCACTGGTGGGGCGATGGAACAGGCGCAGACAATCATGACAATATAGTTAACTACTTCCTAGGACAGGGAGAAGCTGGCGTTAAGTCAGTGAACTACGTATGTTCAGATAACAAGATTACCTTAATGGTAAGCCCAGACAACGTTGCATGGTGCTCACAGAACGGTAACCCTTCAACTATCTCAATTGAATTTCAGCCTACACTAAGTGCAGAAGGCTATAAGAAGGGTGGTTGGCTTATCGATCAACTAGAACAGCGTTACAGCCGTACTTTAAGCCTATACCCACATAAACACTGGGCATCTACATCTTGCCCTGGAACTATAGACATCAACCGCTTACGAGCAGAAGCTAACAAATGGCGCTCAGGTGGCTATAACCCAGCACCAGCCCCAGTAAACACTCCTAAGCCAACACCTGAAGTTAAAGTACCACCAGCACCAACAGTCGGTATCACTTACTCAGTACTTCCATCTTCAGTTAAATACCGCGTAAACAAGAACACTAACCTTTGGAACTTTAACACTGCTACATGGGCAGGCTTTGTCTCTGTCAAACCTCTAAACATAAACGAAGAGTTTGAAGTTTACGCTATTGCTGACAACCACTCAACTAAATCTCAGTACGGAGTTACTCGGTATTCATTTGACAAGAAGATAACTAACGGCGTTAACATGAAAGACCTTGACCTTCTACCAGCTCAACCAACTCCTGTTCCTCCAACTCCAACAGTTCCAGTTCCACCTATCATCCCTGTGCCACCTAAGCCTACTAAAGACGAGGAGCAAGACGTTCGACTTACAGCCTTAGAAAAAGCTGTTGCCGCACTTAAAGCTACAGTCGACGGTATCATTAGTTGGATAACATCATTTAAGAAGTAAATAAAAAAGGATTAACATGCCAAAAGTAGGAAACAAGAAATTCGGATACTCAGCAATGGGTGTAATGCAAGCTAAGAAGTATGCTAAAAAAACAGGCAAAAAAGTAACA
>Ga0114976_10003315_pt1 | contig 10086 bp, 11 predicted proteins | sample S_130805_EF_Meta_FD_87319 | JGI IMG/M metagenome (GOLD analysis project Ga0114976, IMG submission 87319) | Freshwater microbial communities from Lake Simoncouche, Canada to study carbon cycling - S_130805_EF_MetaG | ecosystem: Environmental > Aquatic > Freshwater > Lake | place: Lake...
ACGCAACAGTTCGTGGATTTGGCGATATGGTGCGAGTGTTTCCAGCTGCTACCTCAGTTCCAAGAGGTGAGCGGGTAATTGAGTCCGCTTTTTATGGCAGAGCACGTCTTGAGGGTAATGAGCTTGGTTACTCAAGCATTGTGGCAGCAGGATCTCATGCTTGCGTACTGCACTGGATTAAAAATGATGGTGATGTATTACCAGGGGACTTGGTGTTAATTGATGCTGGTGTTGAAGTTGAATCCCATTACACCGCAGATATAACTAGAACATTCCCAGTTAATGGAAAATTTAGCGAGGCGCAGCGCAAAATTTATATGATTGTTTATAAAGCGCAAAGTGCTGGAATTGCGGCAGTTAAACCTGGCGCTAAGTTTAAGGATTACCATGATGCTTGCATGGTTGAGATTGCAAAAGGGGCAGCAGAGCTTGGTGTGCTACCAGTTTCAGTTGAAGAATCACTTAGGCCGGAAAATGGCCAACATAGAAGGTGGCAGTTTCATGGCTCTGGCCATCACTTAGGAATTGATGTGCACGATTGCGCTCACGCTAGAAAAGAGCAGTATGCAGATGAGATATTAGAGCCAGGAATGATTTTAACTGTTGAGCCTGGTTTTTATATTCAACCAGATGACACTTTGTTCCCAGAGGAATACCGCGGTATTGGCGTGAGAATTGAGGATGATATTTTAGTTACAGAATCTGGTTGCAAGATATTAAGTAACGTACTTCCACGTCATCCAGATGAGGTTGAAGTTTATATGAAAAGTATTTTAAATATCGATAATTAGTGCAAATAAAATTTTATATGTAATTTAAGTATAGGCTTTTATTTATTTAGCTGTTAAATTAGTTTTAAGATATTTTCTACTCTGTTTTGATAAGTAAAATTAAGAGACTTATTGAAAGCTAACTTGATTTTTTCATTAGTATTAGATGAATCTTTATTTATATCCATCATTGCATTAGACAAACTGCTACAACTTTGGGGATCGTAGAACCATACCTCATTAGTGTTAAAAATATTTCGGTGTGAAATTGTGTTTGTCACTAATATTGGGCGCCTTAATGCAGCATACTCCATGGCTTTAATTGGAAAGCTGCTTTTATAATAGTTACCTTCCGGGTATGGGAGTATAAATAGATTACATTTTTGTAATCCCGCTAATAAATTATCATGATTTTGTCGAACTGATAAAAAAAGTACTTTACTTTCAATCAACTTATGAAAGTTAGCTTGAAAACTAGGCAAAAGGTGTGCTTCCAGCCCAAAAATACTAAGAGAAGATTTCATAGTGCTAGATTTAGAGTTAAATTCATCGATGCATGAAATTAAGGAACTAATATTGTGATCTACGCCTGCTGAATAAGCGCCTCCAACATACCCTATTTTAAATTCACCAAAGGGCACGCTTTGGTCACTACTAATATCGCTTTTTATAAAAAAAGATTTTGGAACACCCATGGGACACATAACTATTAAATTTTTATCAAAATAAAATTTAGAATCATTCAATGAATTATAAAGATCTATGCTTATCGGTGCAATGATTAATTTCTTGCTGAACTGTATAACCTTAAGCATAGCCTTCTCAATTAAATTAAGAGGCTGATGAATTTCTATCACTACTTTCCGACAGATTGCTCTTCTAAAATTAAATAATCCAATTAATGGATCTCTCGTCCATAGTATTTCAGTTTTATTAGGGATTGTATATTTTGAAAGCCTAGAAATAATGAGTCTTTGTAAAATAAATACCCATTTAGAATTTATTCTTTCATTGCTACTAATTTTAATCAGCCTATATAATAAATAATTAAGATAGTGCCTTTTAGTTGACATTTTCCCAAAGGAATTTAAATTATCGGGCGAAATAATTGATACCTTATGCCCAAGTTCTTCTAATGCTTGCATGGTATAAAAAATTGTAATTCCGTAAGCTTTCTCGGTTGGGTATCTTACTACCGAAAAAAATGTTATTTTCATTTATTCTTTGGTTCGATTTTCATATCCATATTCTACCAAATTTTATGTTAAAAGTTTGAATTACACACTTCTGAATCTAGCTAACACGTAAAATTCTTTTCAGTACATGACTATTATTCAAATTAGTTTGATATTTAGTTAATTAATTTTTTCCAAGAAATTAGATTATTTATATATAATTTAATTACTGCTAGATATATATTTTCTCAACTCATTGCCACATAGACCTCTAGATTATTGATTTTACTTGGATTAGGACGTATTTTATAATTTTTAATTTCTGGGAACTTTTCAAAAAAACTAATTAGCCAGCCTTCTGTTACTAAGCAAAGATTGTGATTCTCGATATATTTTGCATTCGCATCCAAATTTGTAAATTCAATACTTATGTTTACGCTATAAAATCCTTCTTCAATTTCTACTAGCGAATGTGGGATTGGCTCCATTTTTCGCAAATATTTTTGATTCTTATAAGAAAAAGATTTTGTAGTAATTGGCAATTTAATTAATTGATCTTTATTTGCATGCCATACATCGAAATAAATAAAGCTACCGGGTATAAGATTATTAGCAATATTTCTTATTGAAGTTTCGAAAATTTTAGGGCTACTAAAATAGCTAGCAACACTAAAAAATAGAAATGCTGCAGAGGCAAAATTATCTACTTTAAATTCTTCAGCTTTTTTATCTACGTATTTTATATTACTAATTCCAATTAATTTATTACGAGCAATTTCTATCATTTCGTTTGAAGGCTCAATAAGAAATACTGTGTCGCAACGTTCTGATAAGATTTGAGAAAATCTGCCAGTGCCTCCACCTACATCAATTATATTTCCTTTGATTTTTTTGGGTAGGTTACAAAAAGCCTCCGCTTGAGCAAATTCGTAAGTAGGAGAAAGGGAAGAGTACATTTGGTCGTATAACTCTGCATAAATTCCATCGAATTGAAAACTATTTTCTACGTTCATATCAATGTAGGCTTTCTACAATACCTACTAAAGAATTAGTTATTAATTTGATTTGGTGCTTTTTTAGTTTAGTGCCAGTTGGTAAATAAAAAGTGCTAGCCCCCGCTTTGGACGCATTTGGTGTAATTCTTGCGTTAGTTTTGAATTTCAATAAAACTTTACCTTGATCACTATATGGTATAAAGCCTGGCCGAAGTTCAATCCTTTTTTTTCCCATCTCATTAATAACGTGATCCCTGCATTTAGAATGACCACAAATTAATGCTAAATGATACATCCAAACAACGTTTTCTCTGTCTTTAGCTATTGTGGGAAGTTTAAATAATGCGGAATTTTGCTCCAAAATTTTATTATAGGCTAAGGCTATATCTTTCTTTTTTTGTATCACTAAATTAAGTTTTGCTATTTGACTTAACCCCAGAGCTGCTTGAATATTAGTCATTCTAAAATTATACCCATCTGAATCATGCAAAAATTTATTAATCTTACCAAACCCAAGAGATCTTAAATCGTTCACTTTACTATTAAAATTTTCGTCGTTAGTTGATATGGCACCTCCCTCACCCATGCCAATCAATTTATTTGCATAAAAACTAAAGCAGCCAGCTATCCCAAATGAGCCTACAGATTTACCTTGAAATTGAGCTCCATGTGCTTCTGCGCAGTCCTCGATAACTGGTAAATTAAAACGATCAGCAATTTTCATAATATGATCCATTTGGGCTGGATTACCAAAGATATGAACAACAATTATTGCGCCAAAACTACTATCTAAAATTTTTTCTAAATCTAAATGGCTCATATTGTAATTTTTAAGTTCAATATCTACTGGAACTGGTACTAATCCCAATTGTAATACGGGGAAAAAAGTAGCCATATTTGTATAACTTGAAACTGCGACTTTAGTTCCTTTTGGTAAGTTCAAAGCTGCCAAAGCAAGATAAATAGCGCTGGTACCACTATTGACAGCAGAAACAAATTTAGTGCCAGAAACTTCCCTAAATTCAGCTTCAAACTTAGGTAAATATTGTTTTGAATAACCAGACATTTCTCTTGTAAGTAACGCTCTGCCTACTCTTAGGAAATCAATTGGATAAACTATTGGTGATGAAACCTGAATTTTCATTTATTCCAAAACCTTAACAAATATGGTGTCTTCTTTGTAATTCGTTCCCGATCTTGGACCTTTAGTGAATACAAGAATCTTTGAATCAATAATGGCTCTAAACGCGTGCGGTTCACCTGGGAGTGAAACTAATAAATCGCCTTGGTTAACCTCAATACTTTTTATTTCTTTCCCATTTAACAATGTGGCCATAAGTAGTTTACCTTCTACGATATAACTCCATTGAGTTGTATCGTTATGGACATGGTTTCCCCTTACGGCACCCGCTATAAATGTAATTTCTGTAATTGCATCAACTTGATCTGTAATCAAATCGCGAATAAGTCCACGATTATCTATAAAATTACTTTCCAAAGTTAATAAATGCACTATATGACCATTGGTTGAGGAATAGGAATTATATATTTAGTTTTAGATGGCATAATTTCTCTTAATTTACCTACAATTTCTGTTGCAAAATTCCATGCAAGAATAAGGACATAATCTGGTTCAATTTTTACTAAGTCGTTATCCGATATCACCCGCATGAAAACTCCAGGAAGGTATTTATTATTTTTTTGTGAAGAAGCGTCAGATACGGCTATAAAATCCGCATGTGTCAACCCAACATAATGAAGAAAAGTCATTCCTTTCGCAGGGGAACTTGCAACTCCAATAGTTTTACCTTGATCTTGAATTTCACATATTAATTTACGCATATTTCTTCTTAATAATTTTATTCTTGAGCTAAATTCCAGCATTTTGCTAACTGTATTAAGTTCCTCCATTATTTCAATTTCTAGATATTTTTGTACCGCTGGCGTTACGTCATAGCTACCTTTTCTGGCTATATCAACTCTTAATGAACCACCATGTATAGAAAATTCTTCAATATTTATTATCTCTAAATCAAATTTTACTAGAAAACCTATCAAAGGTGAAATAGTTAAATATGATAAGTGCTCATGATAAATTGTATCAAATTGATTATATTTAACTAAATTTCTAAAATATGGGGCCTCGAATCTAAATACTCCCGAATTTGATAACAATAATTCTACTCCCTCGAAAAAATCATTTAAATCGTCAACATGCGCCACCACATTAGTGCCTGTTATCAAGTCCGCCTTACCAAAAGTATTAAGAATATCCCGAGCCTCACTGCAAGAAAAAAATGCAATTTTTGTTTCTATACCCTGTGATATCGCAATTGAGGCTGCAGTTTCTGATGGATCAATTCCTAAACATTTTGCACCTAAATTTTTGAAATTCTTCAAGAGGGCACCCACATTACTACCGATATCAATTACTCTTGAACTATTGTTTAGTTTATAGCGAGAAAAAGAGTCATTTGCAAAATTATTCCAGTGTTCATTGCCAGTTTTTGTTATCGAAGAATCGTATGGGTAGTCCTGTTGATACAAAATCTGAGGATCAATCACATTCCCTATTTGATTCCATCCGCAGTTCTGGCATTGCATAAGCTTTAATTCGTAATAAATATATGGCTGATTCACATTTAATTCTAAAAGAAACCTATCTGCTAATGGGGTATACCCAAGATTTATAACTTCGAAGAATTCAGGATTGGCACAAATTCTACATTTAGTAATACTCTTACTACTCATTTTTTTTATTCATAATAATCATTTTATCGTGTACTACCATTTCAGATATTAATTCTTCAAGAGTTATTGATGGTGACCAATTCAAAATAGAACTAGCTAGTGAGGCGTTCCCACGTAAGTTTTCTACTTCCAAGGGCCTGTAGTACCCAGGATCAATTTTTACAATTACCCTACCGTGGTTATTTTTCGCAACTTCATTTAGACCCTCGCCTTCCCATACGAGCTTTATGCCTAATAGATCAGCGGTCATGTTAACAAAATCTTTTACAGAGTAACTACGCCCAGTTGCAATTACCAAATCAGTAGGTCTGTCTAGTTGGAGTATTCTCCACATAAGTTCAGTATATTCTCTAGCGTGCCCCCAGTCTCGAATTGAATTAATGTTTCCCAAAGTGAGCACCTGGCTACTACCTAATGAAATTGCAACAAGCGCGCGAGTAATTTTTCTTGTTACGAAAGTTTCACCCCTGAATGGCGATTCATGATTAAACATAATTCCGTTACTAGCAAATATCCCATAAGCATCTCGATAGTTTCTAGTGATCCAATACCCAAATAGTTTAGAAGTACCATATGGTGATTGCGGTGAAAAAACAGAGTTTTCGTCCTGTGGAGGAGGGGTACTTCCAAACATTTCCGATGAGGACGCTTGATAAAATTTTATATTCCGATTAAGTTGACGAATTATTTCTAATAATCTTAATACACCTAAAGCATCAGAGTTTGCAGTGTATTCTGGTGATTCAAAAGAGACTGCCACATGACTTTGAGCAGCTAAATTATAAATTTCATCAGGCTGAATTGTTGAAATAATTCTATTTAAACAAGCAGAATCTGTCATATCTCCATAATGTAAGTATAGTTTTTTTTCGAAAATCTCAGAGTTGGTGATTAAATGCTCAATTCGACCTGTATTAAAACTCGATGATCGACGCCTTAAGCCGTGAACAATATATCCGTTATTGATTAGTATCTCCGCTAAGTATGAACCATCCTGTCCAGTAACGCCGGTGATGAATGCGGTTTTCATTTATTTATCGGCCCTCTAGTTTTAAGTGTAGCCCAGTAATCTAAATATTTAGTTGCCATATTATACCATGTCCATTTTTCATAATCTATTGAATCCATCGATGAGCTTAATTCTATAATCTTTGTCTTGAAACTAGAGTAATCATCGAATAAATGAATAGTACTTCTGTCAGTAAATTCTCGGTGGAAACCTTGATTTGAAATTAAAAGAGGAATGCCTAATAAATAGGCATCCAATGCTCCAAGAGAACCTTCGTCATCGCCTAAGTATAAAAATACATCGCACCCTCTCATTATATCTAAAGATTGTTTGTAGTTTGGAAATGGCGAATTATTGGGATTGAACCACTCAACGGTTGCTCCAGATTTTCTAACACTTTCTTCAACTTTGGACCAGGATTTCCCAATAAAAATGAAATGAAAATTTTTAAGTGAAATCTCCTGAGCAAGTTGAATTAAAAGGTGTTCTTTTTTACGCCCATCAGGATAAATATGAGAAGAAATCACAACTCTAAACCGTAACTTTTCTTCTGCTAGATCACTTCCTGGAGAAATATAATGGGGGATTAAATCTAGTTTTAGGCGTTTAGAAGTTCTTTCCGCATGATCTCGCGATAAAAAAATAGGGAATGCGCCGGCGTTTATATTCAATAGAAACTCTTGTTCTTTCTGAATCGAGTCTACATGTGGAACCAAAAAAGTATGAATTCCTTTATCAGTCTTAATAAAGTCTCTAGAAACATTCAAGTAATGCATCCAGTGAGTTATTCTATAACCACGCCTTGGAATATAAAATAAATCTAGCGTGAAATTACTACTTTTTCTCGAGATGAGGTTCTTCGCAATTTTTTCTATTACCCAGCCTTTATTTACTGGGTCTAAAATTACTTGAACGTCCTTATTATTGTTTTTTGCGTTACCAACTGGATTTGATAAGAGATTAAAGTATTTAAATCTTAATTTAATCAAAATTCTGACAGTTCTAGATTGCAATATTTTAAAATTAAACTTAATCTTCCTTAATACTAAATTTTTATATATATTAGGTTTATTCATATGTTAACTATATCATTTTAGTTAAAACTCAAATAGCAATGATAAATATGAGTTAAGTTCTAAATTTTTTGTGAATAATTTATTATTCAGGTTTTGTCTTTTTTCATATTCGTCTGGTTTCCGAAGAAATTCCCAATCAGCTGTAATTATTGATTTCCAATCTGAGAATAAACCTACTTTCAGAATGTGCTCAGACCACTCGTATTCTTCGTTAATTATTGGCAATCCTCCATTCGATTCTATTACTAGTGGGGTGCGGCCCGCACTCAAGCATTCATAAAATCTAATACTTGTGTTCCCAAATCCTCAGGACAAAGTACATAGTCAGAATTCATGAGCAATTCATCATATTCGAGCATTTCAGTTCTTAGATTAGGATTCTTGTAATAAGCAGTGAAAGATTCCTTTTTAACAAAATTCGGATTAAAACTGGAGCCCAATCGGTTCAATCGATATGTACCGAATTTACGATTTATAAATACACTTGACTTGATCGGATGAAAGATACTGTTTAAGTTTTTCCCAGTAAGCGTGCCCAATGAAAATTTGGGTATGTAACCCATAAATGAGACAGTTGGGATCGGTGACCATTTTCGCATTTTGAATGGTTTTGATTTTGACGGATACGGAATTATTATTTTTCTTGCTAAATTTTCCCAAGGATGAAGAAAAGTTCTAATTTCTAGCGTGTTACTTATATTAACCTTTGGGCTTACATCGCCAGTATTGAGTATTAGTAGTGGGTTATTTTTACTTAACTCTTTTAAGTATCTAGTATAAGTTTCATTTTTATAGATTGCTACCCAATCATGTGGAACTAATACATAATCTGCTTCTTCTAATAGATTTGTAATTCTTATTTCATTTACTAAATTTGAGTGAACTCCAGTAGGCGGTATATGCTCTTGTGGGAAAAAATCATTATTAGGTAGATTTTGAATCTGTTTTGCTAAGAAAATCTTATTGCTTCCGAAATTGTAATTTGTTTTATGCAAATTCCATTTGATTGGATTTAATTGATTACTTATATTTGACATGTATTACCGAGTCTAATTTTATCTAAGAAATTTATAAATTCGATTTATAAAAGTTGTACTGACAGAGAAAATAATTAAACCACTAATTGCTGACCAAAATTTATCAACATCCAAGCGATCAGTCCATTTTGCAGTTAGCATGAACACAGCAGTACTGATGACCAATACAAATAAACCTAGTGACAAAAAGATCGCTCCAGAAATAGAATCTCCACCACTACCCCGATACATTTATTGATTAAACCGAAGAGTAGTACAACCCAGAGCTAGCCCCATTGGTCAACACTGACACAACACCGGTTATAAGTGAATTTGCTGCCCACAAAACTAGTGCACTAGCGGTAAGGCAAGCTATACGATTAATTCTTTAAGCAATACCCTCACGCTTTCGAATTTTTGATCCAAGCCATTTAACTGGGTCATACTTAACATCTACTACCCGCTCCTTCATAGGAATGATGGCGTTATCGGTGATACGAATATGCTCAGGGCAAACTTCTGTACAGCACTTTGTAATATTACACATTCCAAGTCCATGCTCCTCTTGAGCTTTCTTCTTTCTATTTTTAAGCATATCTAATGGGTGCATATCAAGTTCGGCAATTCTGATAAAAAACCTAGGGCCAGCAAATGATTTCTTATTCTCTTCGTGATCTCTTATTACATGGCAGGTGTCTTGGCACAAGAAGCATTCAATACATTTTCTAAACTCTTGGCTTCTTTCAACATCAATTTGCTCCATTCGAGCCTGACCTGGTTTTAGATCTGCAGGGGGCGCGAATGACTCAATCTCCATAGCTTTTTTATAGTTAAATGAAACATCAGTTACTAAATCTTTAATAACAGGAAAAGCACGAAGTGGTGTGATGGTTATTGTTTCATCATCTTTAAAGTTTGCTACCTGAGTCATACAGGCAAGGCGTGGTTTACCATTTATTTCCATTGAGCATGAACCACACTTACCAGCTTTGCAATTCCATCTAACTGCTAAATCACCCATTTGGGTTGCTTGTACTCGATGAATTACATCTAGTACTACTTCTCCTTCATTTGCCTCAACGCTGACCTCTTCTAATTTGCCATCGGTTGGGCCACCGCGCCAGATCTTAAGCTTTATGTTTTTTGCCATTATCTGCCGCCCTTCGTAGTCTCTTCTTTACTCATATATTTTTCAAGCTCATGGATATCAAAAAGATCAAATAGTTCTTTAGGCATAAATGGTAACTCTTGTTGCTTAACAACTACCTCTTTGCCATTAAATGATGTGATGTTA
>Ga0114976_10003319_pt1 | contig 10083 bp, 9 predicted proteins | sample S_130805_EF_Meta_FD_87319 | JGI IMG/M metagenome (GOLD analysis project Ga0114976, IMG submission 87319) | Freshwater microbial communities from Lake Simoncouche, Canada to study carbon cycling - S_130805_EF_MetaG | ecosystem: Environmental > Aquatic > Freshwater > Lake | place: Lake...
ATTTTGAGGCATCGGTTGCATATCGACGGTCATGACCAGGACGGTCGGCTACCGTTTCCATAAGTTCCCGATGGGGTTGACCGTTGGCTTGAGGACGCAAACGGTCGAGTATCTCGCAGATAGCTAACAGGACCGTCCTGTTATCCTTTTCCGCATCTGCCCCGACCTGATAAGGCTCCCCGAGACCACCCTTCTGCCGCGCAGCCTCGACAGCACGTGCCGTGTCTTCCACATAAAGCCAATCACGGACCTGCTTTCCATCCCCATAAACCGGAATCTTCTCACCTGCCAGAGCCCGTAAAATTGCCAGAGGAATCAGTTTTTCCGGAAATTGAAACGGTCCAAAATTATTTGAAGGCCGCAATACAACCGTCGGCAATCCATAGGTGCGGAAATAGGCGCGACACAGATGATCCGCAGCAGCTTTAGAAGCTGCGTAAGGGCTGTTGGGAGCAAAGGTTGACCCCTCTGAAAAAGGTGGATCCGAAGGCTCCAAAGAGCCGTGAACTTCATCCGTTGAAAGATGGATAAAACGGAAGGATTCCGAACCCTTATCCTTTTTAGCGCCCACATACTTGCGGGCCGCTTCGAGCAGAGTAAAAGTTCCGGTAACATTGGTATGAAGGAAGGGGGCAGGTTCATCTATCGAACGATCCACATGGGACTCTGCGGCAAAGTTGATAATCGATTCCGGCTGATGCTTACTTAAAAGTGCTTCCACAAGTTTGCCATCAGCAATATCTCCCACAACGACTTCACAACGGCCCCCCTTTTCTTCTATCTCCAAATTCGGACGATGCCCTGCATACGTAAGCTTATCCAGAACCACCACCTTCACATCGGGAGACGAGGCCAGGAGATGCCTCACATAGTTCGATCCAATAAAACCACACCCCCCTGTCACCAAGAGCACTCCATTTGCAATTCCCATATCTCCTTCATACCTCCCCAAGTCTTCCTAGACCAGCCCCTGCGATGGGGTCTGGCCCTGTAACTAGGGCTCGCCCTAGGACGCCTAATTTTGCGAAAGTGTTGCCAGCTATGGCGTTCGAAAAAGATACCATCACGGCTTGTGCCACCCCCCCAGGGGTCTCCGCCCTCGCAATGCTCCGAATCAGCGGACCGCAAGCCGTCCCAATTGCCGAAAAGTTGTCCCAGACCCGTCTCAAGCCCCGAGCACCTGTTGCCCTCAAACTTCATCATAACCAAGTTACCCTCGACGAAGTTGTCATAACTTCTTGGCCAAACCCAAAATCCTATACTGGAGAAGATCTGGTCGAAATCTCATGCCATGGAAATCCCCTGATCGTGGAATCGATCCTTCAAGCCGTCTGCTCTTTGGGGGCCCGACCCGCTCGCCCAGGCGAATTTACCGAACGCGCTTTTCTCAACGGCAGGATCGACCTGACAAAGGCGGAAGCAGTTCTCGATGTCATCCATGCCAGGTCGGAACGTGCGCTTCTCGCGGGACAACGTGCTCTTGCCGGAAAATTGAGCAGCCAACTTATGGCAGATCGAGAATCCCTCCTTCAATTGCTCGCTCGGATGGAGGCCTGGATCGACTTCCCCGAGGAAGACATCCAACCGGAAGTGGGCGAGGGATTCCGATCCGAAATCAGCAATCTTCTCAAATCTTCTGCCTCCCTCCTAGCAACAGCTCCCCTTGGTCAACGTCTCCGAGCTGGCTATCGTCTCGTTCTTTCCGGCCCTCCCAATGCCGGAAAATCCACACTCCTAAACGCCCTTCTCGGCATGGATCGTGCTTTAGTCAGCCCAATCCCCGGCACGACACGAGACACAGTTGAAGAATCGATCGTGCTGAACGGCTTTCCGGTACGCCTTATCGATACGGCCGGTCTCCGTTCATCGACCGACCCGATTGAACTCGAAGGCATGGGACGAACACGAGCCGCCATGGACTCAGCAGATCTGATTCTGGCCCTGATCGACTCCTCCCAAACGAATGATCCCTGCGCCAAAGAATGGATTTCCTATGGTGCAAAAGTCATTCCTGTCCTCACCAAAGGGGACCTCCCCAGGTCCAACTCCTTTTCCGGTCTCACCGTTTCTGCCCATACCGGTCGTGGGCTGGATGAACTAAGAAACAAAATTATCCAACACCTGAAGGCGGATCTCCACGCGCCCGGATCAGACGAAATTGCCGTGAACGCCCGGCATGAGGACGCTCTACGTCGTGTCACCGAAGCCCTAGCCTGTGCCTCAGCCTCCCTGCTCAACCGCGCTGCCCCGGAACTCATCGCCTCGGATCTTCGTCTCGCTCTTCAAGCCCTCGAATCCATCCTCGGCGTCGGCACATCGGAGGATGTACTCGACCGTCTTTTCGCGCAGTTTTGTATTGGAAAATGAAGCTCTACTCCACCCTCGCCCGCCCCCTGCTTTTTCAGCTCAATCCGGAGCTGGCACATCACCTGACGCTAGCCTCACTCCGTATTCCTCTCCTTTCAAAGCTGCTTACCCTAGGCCGAAAAGCACCCAATGATCCCGTCAAACTCCTCAATCTCACCTTTCGGAACCGTCTCGGAATTGCCGCCGGTCTGGATAAGAATGCTGAAGCGACGCTCGCATGGCGAAATCTTGGGTTCGGCTTTGCTGAACTCGGCACCGTCACTTTTCATCCCCAACCAGGAAACCCAAAACCCCGTGTCTTTCGGTATCCATCCAAACAGGCTCTTATCAACCGCCTTGGCTTTCCGAATCTGGGGGCTGCATCCATCGCTGCACGGATTCGCCGTCTTCGCGATCACCATGAACTTCAGGATTTCCCCATCGGCATCAATCTAGGCAAATCGAAAATCACCCCCCTCGATCAAGCACCCCTCGACTACCTCGAATCCTTGAAACTCCTTCAACCTCTCGGCGACTATTTTGTCATCAACATCAGCTCTCCCAATACTCCTGGTCTTCGTGACCTTGCGAAACCGGATGACCTGAGGCGTCTTCTTTCGACGCTTCAGGATTTTAACCGCTCTTGTTCCAAGACCAAACCCGTCCTGTTAAAGGTTTCTCCCGATGTTGAATTCTCTACTCTTCCCGAAATCGTAGCGATCACTCGGGAGTTTCAGTTGGCAGGTATCGTTGCCACGAATACGACCCTTCATCGCGATCCGGATGATCCTAAGGAGACAGGAGGGTTAAGTGGACGACCCCTTACAGCCCGTGCAACAGCCATGACCCAAACGCTTCGTCCCCTCCTCGGTTCCGACCAGATTCTCATCGGAGTCGGCGGAGTCATGTCTGCCGCCGATTACAAGTCTCGCAGATCGGCTGGTGCCGACCTCGTTCAGATCTATACAGGTATGGTCTACCTGGGCCCCGATGCTGCGTGGGAAATTCTCAAGACTTCCTAATCTTTTTTTGATTTGGTTTTTTTCGTATCGGACGACCTCTCCAAAAGCCAGAGCAAGTCAGAAAGCCGGTTCAAATACTTGGGTATCACATTCCTGACCTTTCCCTCCTTACTTTCCAGTTTCCATACCCCTCTTTCAGCCCTACGACACACGGTTCTCGCTAGAGCCAAAGCTGCCCCTGCGATACTCCCACCGGGAGTGGACCATCCTTTTGCCTTGGGGGCGGCCTTTTCCAGAGCAGCGATCTCCCGATCCAGTAGATACAAATCCTCATCCTTGATCCTCGCATATCCGTCCTTTTCGTATCTCGGAAGATCCTTCCTAGCCACCGCCAGCTCCCCCATGAGCCCAACCAAAGCCCTTTGAATTTTCTCAATCAACACCTTACACTCCTTGCCAGAATGGGCCCGTGCCAAGCCAAGACAGGCATTCAATTCGTCCACTTCTCCATAGGCTTCTACGCGAGGGCTGTCCTTGGACACTCTTCTGCCATACATTAGTGCCGTGCTTCCCCCATCCCCAGTTCGGGTCGTAATTGACATCCCCCACAATTACCCCATGAAATCTGTCTTCCAAGTCCAACCATGAACCGCCAACGCTTTGTTTCCCTGGGAATCCTCGCTACCGCTGTGGCCCTCCTTGCCCGGCAAGCAGGCTTCCTCCATCTCGACTTTTATCTTTTTGGCTTCGAAGTGCGAACCCCCATGATTCTTCTCGCTTTCCTCCTTAGCGGCTTCCTTGCCGGCGCCCTCTTAAAATCGTCGTAGCCGTGGCCCGTCTCGCCCGTCTTCTCGTCGGAAATACCGACCGCGTCCCCGATCTCACCTATGCCACCGGGCTTTTTGTCCCGGACGATTTTGCATGGTTCCAGCCCACTTCAGGCAAAACTTTTGCCCTGTTAGGACCATTAGAAATCGACCGAGCCCGCCGAACTGGAAGGGTCGACCAGTGTCTGGACCTTTCTGAGGAGGAAAAACGGATGGGTTCGGGAAAGCACTCTTATCCCAAGACTCTCGCCAACGTCCTACGACGCCATGGAATACGATCTGCCGAAATCCCCTGCACTTTTCCGATTGGCCTAGCCCACAGTCTCACCCAGGCAGGACTCAAACTTCAATCCGTACCCGAACCTTTTTTCCAGGATCGCCTAAAAAAATCCACCTTGGAAGTCCGTCATATCACCCAAGCGATTCGCGCAGCTGAAGCTGGTTTAGCCCGAGCCGTCGATATTCTTAAGATCACCAGGATCCGACGTGATCAAACCCTTACCTGGAATGGTTCTGCCCTGACATCGGAACGCCTGCGGACCGAAATGGAGATCGCATGCTTACGCCATGGTGCCCTTGCCCGTGACACGATTGTCAGCGGTGGCAGTCAGGCTTGCGACCCCCACGAACGGGGATCCGGCCCCCTGCGAGCTCACCAAGCCATCATCCTTGATATCTTTCCTAGAAATACAAAAACGGGCTACTTTGGTGATATCACCCGCACACTTGTCAAAGGTCGTGCCCCTGAACAGCTCCGCCACCTTCGCAACGCCGTAGTACTCGGCCAAAAGAAGGCACTCCGCCAGACCCGGGCGCACGCAAACGGAGAAAGAATCCAAACCGATCTTAGAAACTGGTTTAATCAACAAGGCTACCCAACCGAAATCAGGAAAGGTCGCTGGACTGGGTTCTTTCACGGTGTCGGACACGGCTTGGGCCTCGAAATCCATGAAGCCCCACGGTATGCCATCTCTTCCATTCCCTTGGGCACCATCCTCACTGTGGAACCTGGTCTTTACGTTCCTGGGATCGGCGGAGTTCGGATCGAAGATGTATTTTATATCCGCCGGGGCAGTCCCAAGAAATTAACCCGCTTCCCCGACTTTTGGGAAATCCGATGAAATCGTTCTCCCTCTGTTTTCTTTTATTTCTGGGAACAGCATCTTTTCTTCACTCCGCAGTCCCTGTCCCTCCCCAAAAACCACCCACCCTCGAACAGGTAAATGATGATCTTTTGGCAAAGGCGGCTCTACTTCTTGACCCGATAACTGGTGAGGTTCTCTATGCGCGTGATATCGACACCCCTTACCCTCCGGCCAGCACAGTCAAACTGATGACCGCACTCGTCGCTTACCGCAAAACGGGAGGCCAAGGTACGGTCACCATCACCTCCGATGATGTCAGGGTCGAACCCAGCACAGTCCCGCTTCGCCCAGGGGAAACCGTTCCCATAAGCGAACTTTTCCGATCCATTATCATCGGCTCGGATAATGACAGTGCAATGGCCCTGGCACGCATTAGTTCCGGTTCGGCGACCCAGTTCGTCACCGAAATGAATGCTGAGGCCGCCCGCCTCGGAATGTCAAAAACCCGTTTTGGAAATCCCCATGGACTTCCGGGAACCGTTCAACGCACGACCGCTCGTGATCTGATGACTCTCTTTAACCACTTTCTCTCTATTTCAACCCTCCGACAGATGGCAGAGACCCAGATCTATAACCTTCGGACCGCGATCGGAGTTCAACGGATGCGAAATCATAATAAACTCCTCGGTGCCTATCCCGGAATGGGCCCCGCCAAAACCGGATGGACCTATGAGGCACGGCATACCTTTGCCGCATCTGCCACAAGACAGGGACGGGAACTCCGCCTTACGCTCCTGAAAAGTGCCAATAAATGGCAGGACACCCGCATGCTTTTTGATTACGGCTTTGCGAACCTTTCCCCTCTCCCCTCCCCAAAAATCCAGCCTACCACCTCCAACTCCTCCAATACGCCAACCGTGGCATCCCCTTCCGCCCCAACTCCCTTGGAAATCGACATCCAACCCGAACCGATCCTTTATACTGTTCGAAGAGGAGATTCTTTAAGCACCATCGCAAAAAGATTTGGAGTTGGTGTGGAGGATATTCTTCTCTTTAACCCCATGAACGATCCCGACCTCCTCGTTCCTGGACAGACCCTCCGAGTTCCGGTCAAAAACAAAGGCCGTTAAGATCCTCGGGGCGGGAACTTCCTGCGACGCATTCTCCAAATCACTAAGCCTGTGATGGCAAGACCGATAGAAAAGATCTGTCCCCGACTCATTCCAAAAAGCAACGGGTCACCCGCATCCGGCTCACGGAAATATTCGAGAACAAACCGAATTCCTGCATAAACCACAAAAAAGCTTCCTGTAACTTGACCGCTTGGTTCCAGCTTTCGGGACCGCATCCAGAACATCGCCAGCCCCAATAAAAGTCCCTCACCAAAAGCCTCATAAAGCTGGGACGGATGGCGGGGGAGTCCCCCTGCCTCAGGGAAGATCACCGCCCATGGCACCTGACTCGTTCTTCCCCATAGCTCCCCATTGATAAAGTTCGCGATACGACCTAGGAAAATCCCGATTGGCGCAAGGACGGCTGCATTATCAGCTACCGCCCAACCATCTGCTTTGTTTTTATGGGCCCAAAAGAGGAACCCAAGTAGAGCTCCAGTGATACCTCCGTGACTCGCCATCCCTCGGATTCCCCCATTCCAAAAAGCGATGACACTGACCGGATTTCGGATCGTTTCGGCCCAGTCATAAAGCAGGCAATATCCCAATCTCCCCCCAACCAAAACACCGACGACGGTATAAAAAAGAAGCTCCGATATCTGATCGTCACTGAGCTTTGACCAACCCAGCTTACGAAACCAACGAAGCCCATAAAACCACGCCAGAAAGCCCGCCACATAGGCCATCCCGTAGTACCGGATGCCCCAACCACTCCCCAACTGAATCAGAAAAGGACTCAGATTATGCGTGTAGTAGCCAAACACTCCCTGAAGGTAGGGCGTCCTCACTGACCCCGCCTAGCTCAAACCCTCTACCCGCCAATCCCTTAACTCCTTAATCTCTTCCCCTAAAACACAAAGGGCGACCCCTTTCAGGATCGCCCTTTGCTCAGACCTTTTCGGTCGGAAACTTATTTAACGTCGTCGAAATCGCCGAGATCACGCTCGAACGTAAAACGAGCCGGGGTCTTAACCAAAGTGTCCCAGGATTCGTCCACACATTCGGCCATAGCTGTGAAAGGAGAAGACACCACGAACGCGGTGAAACCCACTGCACAACCAGCCAAGCTCACCGGACGCACGACCAAAAGATCGGGAATCGCGATGAAGGCCTGCTCGACCGAACAGTCATCGTTATTACCTTTGGTGCCGGAATCAGCCATGGCTAAAGGGGAAGCCAAGGCGATTGCTGTTAGGATCGCTACACGGAGGGTGTTTTTCATGTATAAATAAGTAAATAATTACGCCCAAGTTGTCAACATCTGAATCCGCCCAGAGTCATCAATCAATATAATGAATCGTTTAGGGAGCCGGCTGTCGGATTTGAACCGACGACCAGCGGTTTACAAAACCGCTGCTCTACCCCTGAGCTAAGCCGGCAATACCTCTATCTTCGTACAGAAGGCTTCCCCTGCAAGCCCGCTCTCGGACCAAATGCTCTAAACGTTGTAGGTGGAAGAGGCGGTTGTTCCGCCGTGTCCAGTCCAGTTGGTATGGAAAAACTCGCCTCGGGGCTTGTCCACCCTTTCATAGGTGTGGGCGCCGAAATAATCCCGCTGGGCCTGCAGAAGGTTGGCGGGCAACACCGCATTCCGATAGCTGTCAAAGAACGCCAAAGCCGTGCTGAAGGCGGGAACAGGAATTCCACGCTTCGCAGCCGCCGCCACCACATTCCTCCACCCCTTCTGCGACTCCTTCACCTCGCCACGGAAGTAGTCGTCGAGAAGCAGGTTGTTCAATTTCGGATTCTTGTCATAGGCCTCTTTGATCTTCCCAAGGAAACGTGAACGGATGATACAACCTCCGCGCCACATCAGGGCGATGCCACCGTAATTCAGGTTCCACTTGTACTCCTTTGCTGCCGCACGCATGAGCATGTACCCCTGGGCGTAGCTTACGATCTTGGAGGCATACAAAGCGTCCCGAATATCCGCGATAAAGGCCTTCTTCTTTTCTGGATCTTTCGCGGCAGGAAGAAGAGGCTTCGGCCCCTTCAGTTTCCGCGCCGCTGCGACCCGCTCATCCTTGAGCGCCGAAACACAACGGGCATAGACCGCCTCGGCCATCAGGGTGATCGGAATGCCGAGATCCTGAGAATTGATTACGGTCCATTTTCCTGTCCCCTTCTGACCGGCAGTATCAAGAATCTTGTCCACCAGCGGAGATCCGTCCGCATCCTTCTTGGCCAGAATATCTCGGGAAATTTCGATCAGATAACTATCTAGCTCCCCTTTGTTCCATTCGGCAAAAACTTGATGCATCTCGTCGGCGCTCATTCCCAAACCATTCTTCATCAGGTTATAGGCCTCACAGATCAGCTGCATGTCCCCGTACTCAATTCCGTTGTGCACCATCTTCACGTAGTGACCCGCACCCTGCTCCCCTACCCAATCACAACAGGGAGTCCCTCCGTCCACTTTGGCGGAGATGTCCTGGAAGATCTTTTTCACGAACGGCCAAGCGGCAGGTGATCCACCAGGCATGATGCTGGGGCCGCGGCGGGCCCCCTCTTCGCCCCCGGAAACTCCGGTTCCGATATAAAGAAGACCTTTTGCCTCCACCTCTTTTTGACGGCGGTTGGTATCGTCGAAAAGCGAATTTCCTCCATCGATGATGATGTCACCCTTCTCCATCACGGGCAGAAGCTCCTGAATGAAATCGTCCACGGGCTTTCCGGCTTTGACCAAAAGCATCACGCGGCGGGGTTTCTTAAGTTTCGACACCATCTCGGCAATCGAGTGAGCTCCCTGAACCTTGGTTCCCTTGGCCTCTTTGGCTAAAAAATCATCTACTTTTGAAACTGTCCGATTAAACGCCACAATCGTGTACCCGTGGTCGTTCATGTTGAGGATGAGGTTCTGCCCCATCACAGCCAGCCCGATCAGGGCCAGATCGCCTTGAGGTTCGTTTGCCATAAATTAACGCTGAATCCGGGCGGATCCGCCCTGTGCAAAAGCTTTCACCTGGTCCACGGTCGCCATGGTGGTATCGCCTGGGAAGGTCGTGAGCAACGCCCCGTGTGCCCAGCCCAGCTTCACCGCATCATCCGGTTCAGCTCCAGAAAGGAGTCCGTAAATAAACCCACCTGCAAATCCATCTCCACCTCCGACCCGATCGATCACATCTAGCTCACAAGTCGGAGCTTGATGTGTGGCCCCATTAATCCAGGCAACCGCGCTCCAGCTGTGGTGATTCGTAGTGTGTACTTCCCGCAAGGTCGTGGCCACCGCCTGAACGTGCGGATGCTTCTTAGTGACGTTCTTCATCATGCTAAGGAAGGCCGAGGGATCCAGTTTCGACTTCGAATGAACATCGGGGCCTGGAATTCCGAGCCCCATCTGCAGATCCTCCTCATTGCCAACGAGCACATCGACGTTCTTCACGATCTTATCGAGAATCGCCACAGCCCGATCGTGTCCACCCTGAATGTTCCAGAGCTTCGCCCGGTAATTAAGATCGAACGAGGTTGTGGCACCCGCGGCCTTGGCCGCCTGCATTGCCTCAATGATCAGTTCAGGGGTGGTCTGAGAAAGAGCGGCAAAAATCCCGCCGCTATGAAACCAGCGAACCCCTTCTCCAAAAATCTTCTTCCAATCAAAATCGCCCGGCTTCAAAAGTCCGGCCGCTTCGTTGCAGCGGTTATAAAACACCACCGGAGCGCGCACTCCGTGCCCTTGATCACTATAAACAGC
>Ga0114976_10003320_pt1 | contig 10080 bp, 12 predicted proteins | sample S_130805_EF_Meta_FD_87319 | JGI IMG/M metagenome (GOLD analysis project Ga0114976, IMG submission 87319) | Freshwater microbial communities from Lake Simoncouche, Canada to study carbon cycling - S_130805_EF_MetaG | ecosystem: Environmental > Aquatic > Freshwater > Lake | place: Lake...
AATTGGAATATAATAAATACATCTCAAACACCTGGATGGGTGCAAATAGCAGCATAAAAAGAACAATTTGTAGTAAAATATAGCAAACTAAAAAGGAATTTATTATGGCAAGTACATATTCAGATCTAAAAATAGAACTCATAGCTACAGGCGAACAGTCTGGTACGTGGGGCACAACAACTAATAACAACTTAGGCAATGCCGCATTGGGTGAAGCTATTACAGGTTCTGCTGATGTGGCTTTCTCTAGTGCCGATGTTACGGTCACCCTTACTGATACAAATGCTTCTCAAACAGCTCGAAATTTACGACTTAATTTAACAGGTACCTCAGGCGGTGCTCGAAGCTTAATCCTGGGCTCAGGCTGTCAAATTGAAAAACTCTATCTAGTTAATAATACTTGTGCTGACGCAATTACAGTTAAAAATACAACAGGATCGGGAATCGCGGTTCCAGCTGGTAAATCCATGTTTGTATATAACAATGGCACTAATGTAGTAGACGCTACAACCTATTCAACTTCACTTACATTAGGTTCCGCTCTTCCAATAGCCTCAGGTGGTACAGGTTCTACTTCAACAACTTTTGTTAATTTAGCTTCTAATGTTACAGGCACACTTCCTGTAGGTAACGGTGGTACAGGCATCACTTCTTTTGGTACAGGTGTTGCAACTGCGTTAGGTCAAAACGTTACAGGATCTGGAAGCATTGCATTAGCAACTTCACCTACATTTACTACAACTATAGATGGCGGCGCTACATTCGGTGCATTTGCAAGTTCTACTGCATTAACTATTGGATATACAGGCACAGGCGCATCATCTACACATAATCTTGCAACTGCGGCATTAACAGGTGCGTTTACTAAAGCAATCAACATTGGTACAGGTGGCACTACAAGTTCAACTACAACTATTAATATGGGGTCTGCTACCAATGGATCTACAATTATTCGTGGGTCTTTAGCGGTAGGTTCTGTAACTGCTAATACAACAGATGGTGCAATATGGGCATCTAACAATGTTACTGCATATGCAGCGTCAGACATTAGGTTTAAAGAAAATGTAAAAGATATTCCAAATGCATTAGAAAAAGTTGAAATAATTGGTGGTAAATTATTTGATTGGACTGCTCAATATATAGAGTCAATGGGTGGTGAGCATAGTTATTTTATGCGTAAATCAGATGCAGGCGTAATAGCGCAAGATGTAGAAAAAGCAATGCCTGAGTTAGTTAGAACTCGTGAGGACGGATCACTAGCAGTAGATTATCCAAAATTAGTGGCGCTAGCTTTTGCAGCAATAAAAGAATTATCAGAAAAAGTTAAAATATTAGAGGCTAAATAAAATGGCACTTAATTCATCAGGTCCAATCAGTTTAGGGGGCGCAACCACAGGGCAGTCAATTGCAGTTGAATTAGGTCTGTCATCTACAGGTACAATTAGTTTAAATCAAACAGATGTAAGAGCGCTTTCGACCATTACGACACCAAATAGCACAATTATAATGCCAACAAACTTCTATGGTAAATCTAATTCATTCCCATTTAATTTAACAGGCAATGATGTTAATTTACGTTCAGCGGCCTTAGCAGCTGGTTGGGATGGCGCTAAAAATGTAGAGGCAACAGTACAATCTGGGGTTGTTATTTTGGGTACGAGTACTGGCGGATATGCACTAACTATTAATGGGTCTTTTCCGGCTGGAGTTAGTTTAATTAACCTTGGTACAATTCAAGGAAAAGGCGGAACTGGAGGATTGGGCGGAGCAGCTTCAGGACCATGCGCATGTTATGCTTTCTCTCAAGGAGGGGGCACTGCCGGCAATAACGCTGGACCAGCAATATTAGCTTCAGTACCTGTAACTATCACTAACGGGTCTGGCATAATAGGTGGTGGTGGTGGTGGTGGTGGCGGCGGTCAATATGGAGGTTCATTTACTTCATCAGGCGGTGGTGGTGGCGGCGGTGCTGGATATGGTACTGCTGGAGGTGTCTATAATAATAATTATTGCTGTGCATCTACTTACGCTCAAAATGGTGTGCTATTAACTGGCGGTGTTGGTGGTACTGCCTATACCTGTGGCGGTGGCGGTTGTGGAGGTATTACTGCAACAGGTAATCCTGGTGGTACAGGGGGCGCATCGGGCAATAATGGCGATAGTGGAAGTTTTGGTGGTGGCAATGCTGGAGCATGTCTAGTCGGTAACAGTAATGTTACATGGGTTTCTTTTGGTACTAGAAATGGGCCAATATCGTAAGATTTGTGTAAAATAAACTTATAAAAATAATAAACATTAGGAGTAAGTATGACAGATTATAAAATAATTAAATTTGATGAATTAAAAGGCAGTATTGTAGTTAGGTATTCAGAAGAGTTTCCTCCTACGTCGATTGATATACCAATTAAAGATAATAACTATATAGTAGGCGAGGAATTAGATGCATTTATTAAAGGTTTTATTCCAGTTAATTATATGAATAGACTTAGTCTTATTAAAGCAGGGATTAGTAATGCTCAAGAAATTCAATCATTGGTTGAACAAGAACCTGAGAAAATTATACCCATAGATGAAGAGAAGGCTGCACTAGAGATTCAAACCGCTCTTTGGGAAGAACAACAATTTGAGCAAAATATAATTGCAATCCTAAAAAAACATAACTTACTTAGTGAATAATAAATGCAGACATTTGTAGATATGGTTAAAGCTAGGTTAGATACATGCACATCTTGCGAATCTAAATCAAAATCTTTGGTACCAGTATGTAAAGAATGTGGATGTGTAATCAGATTAAAATCACTAATAAAGACTGAAAAATGTCCTTTAGATAAATGGGATAAATTGGAGCAAGGATGAAGATCCTAGTTGGGGTTTTAATTGTACTTTGTTTACTTGCTTGGGTACATTGTTTAGGGGGTTAATATGAATATGGAAAAAATAACTTCTATGTTGTTTCCAGTCATAGTCTCGGCTATTGCTTGGTTACTTACTTCAATGGCGTCTATACAAGCAGACCTTATTAGCATCAAATCTAAAATGCCTAACCTTATTACAGAGCAAGGTGTACCTACAGACAGTCCAATATCAGCAGAAGCAAGAGCTAGACTTAAAGAAGAATTAAAAGCACAAATGGGCGAACTTAACGTACGTATTAGAATTTTAGAAGAACATGATATGCAAAGGAAGGGTAAATAATGTTTAGTATCCTCTCATCCATATTAGGTTTTGCAACTGCAGGATTACCTAGCATACTAGGCTTCTTCCAACAAAAGGGAGATCAAGCGCATGAACGAGAAATGGCTAAGATGCAAAACGAACAAGCTATGCTTATGGCTCAAAAAGGTTTTCAATCACAAGAAAAAATAGCAGCTATTGAATTGGAGGGAACTTATGCAGAAACATTCGCCCAAGAACGTCAAGCACTTTATGAACATGATGCAAAACTTGTACACGATGCAGCCCCATGGGTTAGAACTCTTAACGCAGCTGTCCGTCCTATTGTTGCTTTCACTTTTGTAGGACTACTTATTTTTGTAGATGTAGCTGGATTTATTTGGGCTGTAAGAACTGTAGGGTTTAGTCGTGAGTCTATGGATGTTATATTTTCATCTGACGAAATGGCTATTGTAGGTTCTATTATCGGCTTCTACTTTGGAGCAAGAACTTGGGAAAAGAAATAAGTGAATGTATCAAAAGCTGCTATCGCTCTTATCAAACATCACGAGGGTGTGCGTAGTCGTCCCTATCGTTGTGCTGCAAACCTGTATACTGTGGGTGTTGGTCACCTTATCGGCGATGGCAAACATTTGCCTGATTCTTGGAACAGAACTTTTACGCAAGAAGAAATAGATGGACTTCTTAAATCCGACCTACGTCGCTTCGAGTTGGGAATATCTAAGATGTTACCTAACGTGCCTCTTCGACAATGTGAATTTGATTGCCTGGTTTCTTTTGCCTTCAATCTTGGCTTGGGTACATTTCAGCGATCAACACTCCGTCAAGCGCTTCTTCGCGGCGATAAAAAAGCGGCTATGGAATCGTTAGTAAAATATTGTAGGGCTGGTGGTAAAATATTACGAGGTCTACAAAATCGTAGACTAGATGAACGTGCACTCTTTGAAAGTAAATAATGCCATTAAGTAAACTAGTATTTAAACCAGGAGTTAACCGAGATCAAACTAACTATGCTTCAGAAGGCGGTTGGTATGATACTCAGTGGGTAAGATTCCGTTCAGGTTTTCCAGAAAAAATGGGTGGGTGGCAGCCTAAAAATTTTACTGCTTATAATGGTGCGGCTCGAAGTCTTTTTTCTTGGAGTACTACAGATAGCAACATCTTACTAGGTATTGGTACAGATACTAAAATGTATGTAAATGCGGGCACTAATATATATGATATTACCCCTATACGAGCTACTTTTACTTCCCCCACTACAAATAATTGCATAAGTACGACTAGTGGATCTAAAACTGTTGTTTTTACCATTCCTGGTTATGGCGGTATTACAGGAGACTTTGTAACAATAAGCGGAGTTACAGGTAATCCTGGTGGAGTCCCTAACGCAGAGATTAATCTGGAAAAACAAATCACCTATATAGATTCTAATAATTTTTCTATTACTACTACAACTGCGGCTACAAGTACATCATCAAGTCAAGGCGGTACCACTATCACTGCGGCGTTTCAAATTAACGTAGGCTATTCTACATCTACTGCAGGTTATGGTTATGGTACAGCTACTTGGAGTCGAGGTACATGGGGTTCTAGTTCTACTGTTGCTGTATTTTTCCCTGCTCGATTAATATTCCAAGACAAATTTAATAATGACTTAATCTTTAATATACAAGGTAGTAATATTTATTATTGGGCATATATAAGTTCTTTTAATACTCGTGCTGTATTATTGTCCGATATATCAGGTGCTGTTGCAGTGCCACAACAAGTTGGTAAAATCTTATTTGCACCTAGTGGACATCTATTAGCTTTTGCATGTACTAACTATGATCCTACTGCATCGGGACCTAATTATTTAGGAACTTATGATCCACTTCTTATTCGTTGGGCAAATGTGGATGCTGATATAGGACCAGAACCTGAAAATTGGCAACCTACTTTAACTAATTCTGCAGGCTATTTAAGACTTTCTGTTGGCTCTAGGATTGTTACTGCATTAAGAACTAAACAAGAAATCCTTGTATGGACCGATGTATCTTTATCTTCATTACAATTTTTAGGAACATCAGAAGTATTTGGTTTACAAGAAGTTTCTTCAGCGACTACTATTTTTGGTGCTAACACTGTGATTGGCGCTAATAATGTGGTTTATTGGATGGGTAATGATAAATTCTATACATACTCAGGCCGCGTAGACACCTTACCTTGTACACTTCGTCAGTATGTGTTTAATGATATTAATAGACAACAACAAGGGTTATTTTTTGCCGGACAAAATGCTGAATTTAATGAAGTAATTTGGTTTTATTGTACTGCAACTTCTAATGAAATTGATCGGTATGTTATTTATAACTATGCTGAAAACATTTGGTATTTTGGTGATATAGAAAGAACTGCATGGATTGATACAGGGGTTATTGATTACCCAGTAGCAGCTAAAGATGGCTATGTATATTTACAAGAATACGGAAACAACGATGGTCAACCTGATGGAGCTCCGCCTTTACCCATTCCAGCCTACATACAATCAGCAGACATAGATATTGAAGATGGTGATAAATACTTACTTATACGCCGTATTATTCCTGATGTTAACTTTAATAAATCAGAAACAACTAATCCTGTGACGGGGGCTACGATTGTTCCTCAAGTGACTATGACTGTAGGAGTTAGAAACTTTCCAGGCGCTGCATCGTCGACTACAAATGCTGAGGGTCAGACTACAGCAAAAGACATTGTGACATCAACAGCCACTATAGATCAGTATACGAATCAAGTATTTATTAGAGCTCGTGGTCGTCAAATGAATTTTAAAATTAGTTCTAACGATGTAGGTACCCAATGGCAACTTGGTATGCCTCGTGTAGATGCAAGGCCTGATGGACTAAGAAGTTAAAAATGGCATTACTATTATTCGCCCCACCGGTACTGCCGTTAGCGCCAACTGAATATAACCCTGAGTATTTTAATCAGTTAATACGCGCACTTAATGTGTATTTAAAACAAATAGGTTCTACAACACCTATTGTAATAGATCAGTTAACATTGTTAGCACTACCCACAAGCCCGGTAGGATTGAGACCAGGAACAGTGTGGAACGATGGTGGCACATTAAAGCTTGTATTATCTAACACAATTTTAGTACAGGGAGCCACATTAAATATTGTAGGTAAAACTCCTTCATTAGATAACATTGCACCACCAGTAAAAACAGTTGATTTAATAGGCGTAGCGCCCACAATTACAGTAGCATAACGCATTAGAAACATGATATTATTAGTATATATTTAAGGACTCAATTATGGCATACCAAACATCTCAGGGATTAGCATCTTTAGGTCGTAACGGCGACTCAGTTTTAGTCCACATGAACCCCACAGAAGTAGCAGGATTACAAAGTCTAGCTATGGCTCAAGGTGGATCATTAACTATAAATCCACATACAGGTCTTCCTGAAGCATTTAGCTTAGGCGGAATGTTTAGTTCACTACTCCCTATGTTTGCTGGTGCTATGTTCCCAGGTGCTGGTTTTGCTATGGAACCATTATTGGCTGGTGCTTTAACAGGTGGAGTTCTTGCCGGAGTTAAAGGTGAAAACCCTTTGATGGGCGGTATCATGGGTGGACTTGGTGGAATGAGTGGTTCTAATTTAGCATTTGGTTTACAAGGTGCCGCTAATCCAGCTTCACTTGCAGAGACGGCAAAAACTACAGCGGGCGGATACACTACTCCTTTATTAGAAGCTCAACAAGCTGCTCAGTTTGCAGGGCCTATGGCACCTGGCGCAGAATTAGCTAATACTGGATTACAAACCAGCCAGTCAATGATGACTAATCCTGTTGTTAGAAATGCTGTACAAGCTACACAACAAGCTGGAGGCATACTCCCTAATACAGGTTCTTTTATGGATAAACAGCTTACATCATTATCTAACGCTGGTGCAGGGGCTGGAAATATTATTACTGGTAAACCTGGCGCATGGCAAGGATTTAAAGATGCATTTATTGACCCTAAAACTGGGACTGGAGCTTTAACTAATTTCCAAGCGGCTACTAAAATTGGTATGCCTGTAGGTGGTGCAATATTAGGCGGTTTAGAACCTTCTGATTTATATGGCGAACCTATTAATATGGATGAAGCAAAAAAGAAACAAGCTTATGATCCTAATAGAAGTTTAAATTTATCTGGTGATACAGGATTAAGACTTTACGCAAATGGAGGTGCAATTGCAGCGGGGGGTATAAGAGATTTATATGGTTCAACAGATAACCCAGAAATATCACCTCCACCTACTAATGGATATGGACTTGGTAGATTAAATAATTTATCAAATCAACAAGCCATGGATACTGCTAAAACATACGGTTATGCGATGGGTGGCCCTGTAAGTTTTGCTGATGGTGGTGACTCTAATAAAGAAGATGCGATGGGATTACCAAGTTTATCTCCAGATATGTCAATGGACCCAAATGTAGGATCTAATAACCCAGCGATGATACAAAGCATTATGAGCGCTATGCAACCAATGCAAGGTATGCAAGGAAGTACATCAATAACACAAGGTCAAATGCCAGATCAAAATAATGATAGCCTTATTGCTAAAGTTACTGCTAATTTAAAATCTGATCCTAACTATCAACCTACTAATCCTATTGAAGCATCTATTGTTAAACAAATTAAAGGTACTGATCCATTAGATATATCACAACAAGGTTTAGGTTCAATTGCGCCTAGTCAACCTATGGCACCAAGTTATAATCCTTCTGTAGCTATGGGCCCAACTTATTTCGCTGGTATGAATGCGCCTCGTGGTTACGCTGATGGGGGTGATGTAAGTGGATCGCCCAGTGCTGATATTGCAGCAGAAATAGCTAGTTTAGGAATAGACCCATCTTTAGTTCATGGCGATATGGTAGATGATAAAGCAAGATTACCTTATAGCTATGATAGAATATTTACTCCTGGAGCGCTAGATGCCCGTAGAATTTCACCAATTGAGTATAATCCTTATACATATGCAGGGGCTCTAAGAAAAAGAGAAGGTATGGCTCGTGGCGGTTATTTAGACGGTGCTGGTGATGGTATGTCTGATTCAATTCCTGCTACAATAGAAGGTAAACAACCCGCTCGTTTAGCAGATGGGGAATTTGTAGTGCCTGCAGATGTTGTAAGTCATATCGGTAATGGTTCATCTAAAGCAGGTTCACAAAGACTTTACTCAATGTTAGACAAAGTACGTAAAGCTAGAACTGGAACTAAAAAACAAGGTAAACAAATTAATCCAAATAAATACATGCCTGCATGATAAAAGTAGAATTAGTGGCACCTGATTATGTATATCAGGTTTGGGACGATGTCAAAGATTATTTAGATGCCTCCATTAAAACTGGAACAGGCACATGTACATTAGACCAATTAAAATTATTATTAACTAAAAATTATCAAACCCTTATTGTGGGGGTTAATGAACACGATATAATTAAAGGGGCAATGACGGTTGAGATTATTAATTACCCCAATGCTCGCACTTTATTTATTACGGCGCTTGGTGGTGTTGGTGTAGTATCAGATGAAATTTGGAAACAAGTAGAAGACTGGGCAAGATTACAAGGTGTTACAAAAATAAGTGCATGGTGTGAAGAAGCTCAAGCAAGGTTATACAAACAAAAAGCAGGTTTTAATACTATTAGATTCGTTGTGGAGAAAGATATATGAAATTATTTAATTTGTTTAACTGGGTTCAAAACCTAGTAGAAGCATTTACATTCTATGGTTCAGGTGGTGGATCGGGTGGTGGTGGATCTCAAAATTCTACTTCTTATTCTACAAACTTACCTGAATACGCTAAACCATACTATGAAGAGTTGATGAAACAATCAGCTAAACAAGTCTATAGTACTGATGCTGGTAGTGTTGATGGTGTTAAGGGTATGCCTGTTTATACAGGTGAAAGAATTGCAGGATTCACCCCAGGACAAGAATCAATTCAAAAAGAAGTGTCTGGCTTAACAATGCCAGGTGGTTTTGGTTCGGCGACTACTGGATTAAATACTGGTCAAATGATGGGGTTTGGTGCTGCTGGCGCAGGGTTATCAAGTGCGCTAGGGTATAGTCCTACAGCAATTTCTGGTGGTACGTTTGGGGCTCCTGAAGCCTCAGCTTATATGTCTCCTTATGCTTCTAATGTAACTGATATTGCAGTCCGTGAGGCTCGTAAGCAAGCAGACTTAGCTAAATCAGCTGGTGCACTAGGTTCTATTGGACGCGGTACATTTGGTGGTGCACGTCAAGCATTATTACAAGCAGAACAAGAACGTGGTGCAGGACAAAATATTGCTAATATCAGAGCTCAAGGCCAACAAGATGCTTATCTAAATGCACAAAAACAATTTGAAGCAGATCAAGCTAGGCGTATACAAACAGCTCAACTTGGACAACAAGCTCAACAATATCAAGCAGGTCTTGGTAAAGATATTGGACTTGCAGGTCTTACTACAGGTATTGATGCATCAGGTAAACAAGCCGCTGTCGCTGCAGCTACACAAACAGCTAACCTTGAAAGACTTAAAGCTCAAGCAGCTACTGAAGGTGAAAAACAAGCACTTCAACAACAAATTGATGATCTTAAATATCAAACATTCCAAGAACAACAGAACTATCAAAAACAACAACTTGAATATCTTAGTAATATTCTTCGTGGTAATGCAGCAGCGTTGGGATCTACTCAAGTACAATATACACCACAACCTTCAACGATATCTCAAATTGGTGGTTTAGGTTTAGCAGGTCTCGGTTTAGCTAACGTACTAGGTAAAGGATAATTATGAACATTATTAAATTACAAGATGAACTAAGAGGTGTACCAGATAATGCACTGATTGGTTATGTTCAAAATCCTACAGGTAA
>Ga0114976_10003321_pt1 | contig 10077 bp, 12 predicted proteins | sample S_130805_EF_Meta_FD_87319 | JGI IMG/M metagenome (GOLD analysis project Ga0114976, IMG submission 87319) | Freshwater microbial communities from Lake Simoncouche, Canada to study carbon cycling - S_130805_EF_MetaG | ecosystem: Environmental > Aquatic > Freshwater > Lake | place: Lake...
GTAAATGGTCTGCCTGTCCGCGAGTATCCCATTTATTTTGTCGGCTTTGGACACTTGCACGCTCCCGACCTGTGCCGCTTTATAGATTCGTTACTGCTCTTGATGTTCTCGGAACGCAAGATTTCCAAAATAGTCATAGAAGGAACTTTTCTAGCCCAAGCGTCATCTAATGCTTTCTTATCTGCATCCGATAAAGAATCGTACATCGCCTTGTAAGCACAGAAAGTGTTCTTATCTATAACCGATACTTCTTTTAATTTGTCTGCTAGTCCCATGTTGCCTCCTTAGTAGAAATGGTAGCGCACGATTCGTGGATTGTCTGCTCACGAAACGCAAAACTCCCCGTGTTGCCACAGGGAGTTCGGCTATTAAATTGTTGGTCTTACTTGGACTTTTTCTTATCTGCTTTCACAAGCTTGTCGATGTCGTCAGCGATTGGGTCTGCTATGCGACCGAATGCTGTGTCGTTCTTATCTACTGCGCGTACTGCTGGTGCTACAACACCTGCTAAGACAGCATAGAGATAAGCCTGTGGTCTGGTCTCGTTGATAGCCAAGAGAGGCATAACGGCGATACCCACACCACGGAGATAAGACTTAATGATTGCGATTTGTTTTTTAGAGAGATGACTCATTTTTACCCTTTCGGTCTCGCGACAGCCATAATTGTATCGTAGGTGCGCTTCTTCAAATAGTATCCATCGCCATTGCTCTGGCTACCTTTTTTGCCGCTGGATGTATTGCCTTCATAAACATACATATATTTCAGCGTTGTGTTATGACCTTTGCAGATTCCTACATGGTCAGGTTCTGCGTCTGCGTCGAACTGGAAAAAGACAAGGTCGCCAGCCTGAGCCTGTCCTATCGGGACTAACTGATTGTTCTTGGTCAAATACTTTAACCATGCGTCGCAAGAGGCATAGCCTTTGGCTTTATCGCTAACGGACTTTATAGCGTCGTTATCGAAATACATCTTGCTTGCGCTCATCGCGCACCAAGGCTGATTATTTAGCCCAAACCATTGGCCAAATTTTGTGTCGTTGTTGCCTGTCTCCGTATAGCCAAGGTTGCTCGCGCAAATTGCCATAAGGTTCTTAATATCTATCATGCCTTCTCCACTAATAATCGGTAGATTTCATCTACGCGTAGTTCAAGCTTGTCCACTTTGTTGTCTATATCTTTGATTTTATCTTTTATTGAAGAGCCGCCGTTAGGTCGTAATTCCGCTAGGTAATGCGTGACGAGGTGACGCACCGACATCGCGAAGCCGCTGACCAAAGTAGTGACGCCGACTGCTATACCGACCCATTGTTCTATGCTCATGTCCAGTTCAATATCCTTATAGTCCCGTTGGTATCGACTATCTTTGCTTGGTTAGTCGTGATATTTAACCACGCATCACCGATGCGATAATCTGTTGGGTCTGATGTTACATTAGGAAAGGTGAAGCGCGTAGCAGTTTCTAATTTGCGTAATCTATCATCTAACGCAGCAAAAACAATGCGTAAGTCTGCTGGTTGATTTATGTATGCCATGTTGCCTCACGCTACGGGTGTAGTTGGAAGTGTGAAGGTAATTGTAACGCGTTCCGGTCCATCTTCTCCGGGTTGAACGGATAATCCGACTATGCGATAAATAGCGTCTAATGTGTTCGGGAATCGGTTATCGGTAATAATAACGCGCGCTTGCTGTCCGATTGTGTAGGTTCCATAAACAGGGTTTTGGCTAGGTGGCGCTACAACTTTAAGAGTTGTAGGTGGGTAAGCGGTCGCAATCGCTTGTCCTTCTGCTAATTGCGCGAGATAGGTTGCGTCAGTTACATCGGAATAATTGCCTTGGTCTTCTAGCAATGGCCAACCAGCAGTTAGAAAATCTGTCACTTGGTAAGCTTCTATAAGTTTGCCTTCGTTAGAGCCAGCACCTAACGCATAAACTGTATTCGCGGCGATAGACCCATCTTCTGGATACACATATTCCACCATGTTGCCAGCAGGAAATTCAAAGACGGGTGCGGCAGGGTCATCAGGGTCATAGACAGCACCATATTGCGGATAACCGAGTTCTAAAGTTTTGGTAGGAACTCCACCTACATAACTGACAGCGATGTTGAAATCAAACCCGTTTTGTCCGCGTGATAAATCTTGAAGCGCGCCATAAACTGTTTTAAGTTCGTAAGAATAATAGGTGCGTGAAAGCAAAACGCCCGAAGTTTCCGCACCGACTATGACGCCAATATCACCTGACGCTACCGCTTGGGCATCTGTGATAATTGTTTGTGCGATTACGAGTTGGTCTATGTTGTCAAAAGCGACAGTCTGCGTAATACGACGCCGCTCAAAATAAGACTCAAATTCACGGGCTTGGAAAGTCAGCGTTTGCGCGGTACTACTGTATTCGCGCCCCCAAATAATGCCGCCCCACACAAGAGAATTATCTCTATCCACATAAAGCGCGCATCTTCCGGGGACGGTGGAATTAGCGACATTGAAAGCGTCAGAATTAACACCTGATAAAAGCAAATGTCCTTGGAAAGTTCCTGCTTGATTTAATTGTTCTGTGAAGCTTACGCCCGTGAGTGGGAGTTCGCCGATAATTTCATTGGTGAGAAGGTCGGCAAAAAGATAGCGGTAGGTAGTTGCCATGATTTTCCCTTCTCAACAACAATGCGAATAGAGCATAAAGCCCTACCCGCATTGTTGCAGATAATCACAAGGAGTAATTACTTATTATTTAGCCGTAAGTTTTTCAAGAATTTTCACAAGAGCGAGATTGGCTTGATGGGCTGCTTCTTCGCGTTCTGCAACTTTAATGCGGTTTGCTTCGGCTTCAATCTCTGCACTAGCCAAACCTTCAACATGCTTATCACCCCACGCTTGTGCGATTTCGGCGGTAGCAAAATTACCTTGATTGCTTAAATGCGGTTCGTTTGGTTGGCAAATGACAGGTGCATCATTTATGTCAATCCAACAAAGAAAACCATTGTTTTCCCCCGCACTTTCTATGCGTACTGCGTATGTACTTGCCATTTTTTCTCCTTGTTTTAAGTGATAGTTGCTTGGTAGTGCGTTACAACTCCGGGGTAACTAGGGTTAGGCGCATTACCGCGTCTGCCAGTTGCTATGTGAAGTTTACCGTCAGATGAACCAAACATTCTCATAGTATCCCATGTTGTAAATCCTGAAGGTAATGGAATTGTTGTTCCTGCGTAAGTTGCGCCACTTGTTGTCCAAACATACATTCCAGAACCGTTGCCGTCATAATAAGTCCACATATTATTTTGAGTATTGCCACTTGTCCAATACCCGTTCCAAGCCGCTGCCGCCGTCCATGCGCCTGTCAAACCAGCAGTATAAGATGTACTGCCTGTAAAACTATAGATAGTTCCTGAGTCTGCCGCAGACTGAGATTGGTCAGTTGCTATAGGAGCAGAGGTCGTTGCGGTCCATGCACCTGTTCCAGTTCTGTAATAAGAAGTAAATGGACTAGCGCCAAGTGTTGCTCGAACGCTACCTGTTGAAACAAATGCTATTGGGGTATAAGGGGCATTACTTGGCACATCTGTTCCTGTAGACCATGAACCACCCGCACCTGAAATGTAATAAGTCTTTGATTGTGCTTCGCCAGGAGAAACTACTTGAATTTGTTGTGACCCTGTATTCATAGTACGACCTGCTGAAACTTGTCCTTGGCTAGGGTAAGTGCCAAGTGCCACCCAAGAACTGTTATTCCAATAATAACCGTCACTTCTACTGGTTTGTCCATCTGTTCCAGCGAACATAATTCCATTGCTAGTAGAAGATGAAGAACCCGTGACATACCGACCAGTTGCGGTTGGGTAATCAGTAGCCACGCTAAATGCACCAAGAGTAGGAAGCGCATAAGGTGTTACTGAACCTGATGCACTTGATGAAGATGAAGTTCCATTTGCGTTAGTTGCGGTAATTGTAAATGTATAACCAGTTCCTTGAGAATAAGTTGCGGTTGCTGTCATTGGTGATGAAGTACCGCTTGATGTAATAGAAACTGAAGGTGATGAAGTTGCTGTTACAGCTGTTATCGCAGAACCACCTGTTGCTCCAGTAAATGCAATTGAAACCGCTGTATTGCTTGTGCGTGTTGCAGAAGTAATAGTCGGAGTTTCTGGAATGGTTGTCGCTGTGATGCTATTGGAAGCAGATGATGCAGAACTTGTACCAATTGCGTTTGTTGCTGTAACTGTAAATGTATAAGCGTTTCCTGGCGTTAAACCTGTAACTGAAATAGGTGAAGATGCTCCTGTTCCAGTAAATCCACCAGTATTAGAAGTGACTGTATAAGAAGTAATTGGTGAACGACCTGTATAAGCAGGAGCAGTAAAAGTTACATCTGCTCTACCGCCGCTTACAAATGTACGGCCACTACCTACATCTGTTGCTGTTCCTATTGTTGGTGCGCTAGGAGCAGTTTTTCCTGAACCTGAAATAATAGAAATAATTGACATTAGAGTAAATCTCCAACCACTAACCAATTGTTCGCAGAAGTTTGAATTGCACCTACAGATGAATACTGAGTGCGAATTACAGGGCTTGCAGGTGTTGCTCCATTAGAACGCACTGTTACGCCTCCTGCTCCCGAAATAGTCACTGCACCTGCCCCAAAAGATGACATCATAATAACAGCACCTACTGGTAATGCAATCGAACTGTTGAGCGGTATTGTGACCGCAATAGCAGAAGCGTTGCTGAGTGTTACAAGCTTGCCATTGTCGGACAAAGCCAAGGTATAAGTCGTTCCTGTTTGCGCGTTGGTCGCGATGCTCGCGGCCAAAGTGACGGCTCCGCTTGTTCCACCACCTGTTAGACCTGCTCCTGCCGTGACTGATGTGATGTCACCGACTGCAAGATTGGTTGTTGCCGCCACACGCGTGTCCGTAATATCACCTGAATTGATTTGAGTTACAGCCGCACCGACAGCCACAGTTGCTAAAGAAATCGAGTTAGCAGGAAGGGCAGGAGCGCTAGGAGAACCAGCAGGAGTTCCTGCGATAACTTGAAAAATTACATCATTATCAACGCCTGAGTAATAAGCATCTCTGACTGTTGCGCAGATAAGGTCGATACGAGGGTTTGTGGGGTCTGCTGTCGTGATTGTTAAAGCTTGTATAGCATCATTGTAAATTGTATAAACGCCCATGTTACTTGTAGTTGTACCGACAATAGCCGCCCAACCTGATGCAACACGAACAGACATACCGACCGGAGAGTTAGGACTGACGGCTAAAGACGAAGTGCCAATCGTGCCTGTGGTAGCCCACAATGCTTGCGCTGTTAGGCGGTCATATTGCGCAGGATAGGAACCTGCTTGTAGCCACGATGGAGGCGTTTGTAATGTCATGTTTCTCCTAAATGTATGCAGACTGCCATGTTATTACAGCCTCCGTTGTTCCTGCGAGAGTTCCACTTCCATACAAGGTAAATATGCTGTTACCCGATGGTGCCGCAAACCACTCGCCAGAACTCAAAAGGTTTCGAGCCGCGCTGCCGTTAAGCGTGATTAATTTATTATACAAGTCTACTACGAGAACATCGTTAGCGACGAAAGTGCCTGTGAAATATAACGCTTGCCCTGTTGTCGCATTACCCAGAACAGGGTCGATAATTGGTCCATATAAAGTTATGGTCGGATAAGTCGTAGCCCACCCTGTGTTTGAAATCGTTGTCGAAAGCGTAGCCGAACCGCCGCCATAGACCAGATTATAGGTACGGTTATAGATACGACCCGTAGGCGCTGAATAAGCCAAAGTTGCAGTTTGGACATTTATGTCGTAGTAGGTAGGGTCAGGACAGAAAAAATCGACCTGAGCGATGATTTTGCCGTAGGTATATTCAGGGTTGATTTGTGCTCGGAATGCGCGGACGCGTCCGTTAATAACCTGCTCTTGTTCGCCATAACCCAAAAGGAAATACAATGGGGTAGTTCCTTGGGTCTGCGGCAAAAGGTAACGCTGTAATGTGTTGAGATTAGCTTGCGCGCTGTTATTACCGTCACCTAAGATTTGAATAATCATGCTGATGGTTCTGCCTGAATAGAAATCACGCCCCGTGAACATACCATCGTTATAGCCTCGGTTATCGTCTTGGTTGCGGATTCCCGGAACGCCTTCGAGACCATCTACGCTGAGGATTTGGTAAGGCGAACCTGTACCGCCAAAAACTAGATTCTTAAATGCAAAAGAATATTGTTGCGTTAAAGTTGTCATCTGTCATACGCTCCGACATTCATAATAGGTTTAGCAATAGTAGCCGTAGGAGTTTTTAAACCGCTTGCTCGCATAACACCTTCAAGAGTAGTCGTATTGACCGTAATCGCATTGCCATATTTCATTGCTGAAAGTGTTGCCAAATGCACATCGGCTGGGTCGGCTTGTGGAGTGACGAATGTTTGAGCAATGTTGGTGTTGTTATTTACGGTGTTGTTATTACCGGAAGCAGACGGAGTAGTCGTAGGAGGAACCACAGCAGGCGGTATATAAACAGGAGCATTGTTTATAGCGTTGATAGAGGCTTGTTTCGCCCCAAGTTCTGCCAATGTAGCGGCTACGGCGGCTAGAGAAGCCTGTAGTTCTGCAAGCTTGGCTTTGGTGTTTTCCGCAATCTGCGCGATAGTGTCTTCGTAATCTTTTTGAATATTCGCCAAGGCTTCCGCAAGGTTAGCGGCATTTTCAGCCATCGCATCGTTAAACTCTTTCATCGTGGCGGTGTTGGCTTCTGCTAACGCTTCATCTGCGGCTGTTAATGCTTCCGTCAATTTAGCCTTAGAGTCTGCGATTGCCGCATCGCGTGTTGAGGCGGCTTCAGCCATAGAATTGGCATATTCTTTTTGCGCACTTGCTAAATCAGTAGTTAACTGGTCGTTTATGTCAGCCAAAGTGATAGCGAGGTCTTTAGGTACTTGATTGTAAGCATCCATGAGTTCTTGCGTGGCAAGCTTGCCGCCTTGATTCATGGTCTTAGCAAGAGCATCTACGCCGTGATTAGAGATGTCATTGACTTGACTATACAGAGTTTGCAGTTGTTTCTTGGTTTCGTCCGAAGCATCAAGCAATGCGGCAGCCATCTGGTTGCCAATTTCTGGACCATTCTTGACTACATCTTCAATAAAGGTTTGTGAATAACCTGCGGCGGCGAGCGCGGCGGCATTCTTTTGTAATTCTTTTGCGGCTTGTAATTTAGACTTTAATTGTTCCAACATCTTGTCAGCGCTGGTAGCGCCAGCCTTAAATATCTCGGTAATGCTTGCGGCAGTTCCGGTAGCGAACGCGCTACGAAGCCTATCAATAGATTGCTGAACAATTTTGGCTTGGTCGTCGATTGCTTTAGCCGTAGCGTCAGCAATTTTCTTTTGCGCATCGGCTTGTAGGTTGGCTTTCCTCTCTGTGTAACTAGCCTCAATGTCTGCGCGCTTCTTCTCGTAAGATTCTTTAATCTTGGTGATTTCGGCTTCGCTGGCATCGGTAGCCTTTTTATAGGCGTCGTCCCATTTCTTTTTGTTAGCTGCTAATTCTTCGTCTTTCTTGGCTTTAATCGCCAATTCTTTTTTGGCATATTTAGCGGTGGTGTCGGCAACTGCTTCGTCGCGCTTTTTCAACGCTTCTGCGGCTTTCTCATTACCATCAGCAATAGCCTTGTTCATATCGTCGTAAATCTTTACGACTTCTTTATTCGCTTTCGCAATAGAATCTGCTCGCTCTTTCGCGGCGGCTTTAGCGGCTTTAATTTGGTCAGCAGTTACGCCAGTAGGCTTATCAGCATTACCGCTTTTGCCAGTTACTCCTGCTGAACCTGTGGTCATAGACACATTACCCATGCCTTTAAAGTCAGACTTCAAATCTGTAAGGTTTTTACTTGTTCTAGAAATTGCATCAGCAGCAGATTTCGCGCCATCTGCTATTCCTTTAGCCCAACCCATTCCCGGAACTTTTGATAAAAATCCAGTTAATTTACCAAATGCTCCTACAACAAAAGATAAAGCATTCAGAACTAACTGCATTCCTTTAATAACGACGCCTCGGAATGTTTCGCTATGTTTCCAAGCGTAAACAAACGCTGCGCCTACTAACATAAGTGCGGTTACGATTAATCCTATTGGGTTAGCCCGTATTGCTGTATTAAGCAAAAGCATTGAAGCAGCCAAACCATTTGTTGAGGCGATTGACGCAAGGGTCGCGCCTTTCATAATTGCCGTGATAATTACATAAGCTTCTTGGGCGACTTTGGTAGCAACCATCGCGGCTCGATATGCATAAAACCCAGCAGTAGCCATAGCAAGAATAGTTACATAAGCCTTTATAGCGTTAGCATTTTCTGTGAAAAACTTTCCTAATTTTTCCAAGACAGGCATAATAACCGAACCAATTATTTTGCCGATGCTGAGCAATATAGGTTCTAGTTTTAAAATACCGTCGCGCATGAAATCTTGAACTTTGTCTTTCGCTCTTGTTACTGCTCCACCAAATGTGTCTCCTGCGGCTTTAGCAGCACCACCAAATTCGCGATTTACTTCTGCAAGAATAACTTTTTGAGCGCCAAGAATGTCTCCGGATTCAACCATTGTTTTAATCATCTGTTTTTGTTGTGCGTCGAAAGCCACACCGACACGCTGTAAAGCAGATACACCCTTGATAGGGTCGTTGAGCGCTTTACCTAATTGAATAGCCGAACTTTGCATATCCTGACCGAGTGCTACAGATAAATCAAGAGCCGCTTTAGTGGTCTGATTAAATATGTCGTTGCCTTCACCAGCCACATTACGAATCTGAGTGAAAGTAGCAATAATGTTTTGACCGTTTAAAATTACATTTTCATCAACCGCAGATAGATTTTCTAGAGCAGAAGCCTGTGCTTTCAATCCTTCTGCTGATAAACCCGCTACATTGCCCGTAGAAGCTATAACAGCGTTCATCTTAGCGATTGTCTTCTCGTAAAGGTCCGCGTCTGCTACAGCCTCGCTGAAGGCTTGTTTGATGCTATTTAAACCTTGCACCATAAGACCACCAGTAAAAACACCTGCGGCTGTGGCTTTGAATTTTGTTAAGAAGCTTCCTTGTTTTTCAACTGTCCTACCGAAATCCTCAAATTTTCCATTGAGTTGTTGCATCTGGGCTTGAATTTTGGCAGTTTCAAGTTGTAATTCAATGAGCATTGGTGGGATAGGTGAAGAAGCCATGTTATCCCCTCAATGCCGAAACGAATGCGCGTGTGAATACTCTATTCAGCGTTCCGTTGCCGACGAGATACCCAACTGCTGGTATAAGGAAAGGATACCGCACGCCTGATTTCCAACGCGGATTTCCAAGTTCTACTGCGCGCGCATATTCGACTGTTGGACCGACTGTGGCTATGTAAGTGCCAAACCCGTATCGCACCTCTGTAGTAATAGACCGACGCAAAGTTCCTGTGACCACATTTGGACCCGGACCTGTGCCTTTGATATGTCCTTGTCCGCGCGGATGTACGCCTGTATTAGCGTTGAGTTTTGCTTGGCGTTCGATGGCTAAAGCGGCTTGCGTAATAGCAATTTCGCCAGCCTTTTCTACTTTGCGTTCGTAGTTAGTCATTCCAGCCATGACTTGGCTAAGGTTAGTGACGACAATAGCGCCCATCAGTTCCTAGCCTGTTCTGCCTTCTCAACTTTTACTTCATCTACAGTAGAGGCTATTGCTAATAACCAATCGGCAGTTCCAGCAGGTATTTCATCTACTTGGTCGGGTGTCCAACCAAAGCGGTCTGCCATCTGGTAGTAATACCAAGCTTCGTCAGGATAATCGAAAGACTCATGCCTTTGACCGCCAGAAAGTATCCATCTTAATCGTTGGAGACGGCGGTAATCGCTTTTGGGTCTGCCTCGGAATCGTTCGTTTTAGCGAGGTTCGGGAACAACGCTTTTTGCGCATCCGCAGTCGCTTCAACAAGTGCATCGTAATCTGCAATTTCTAGTTCATCTAGAGTTTCAAGTTTGACAGAAGGAATGATTAAATCGAATGACCATTCTTCTACGAGCATCGCAATAATTGCATCTCCGAGTGCTAATGCTTTTGATA
>Ga0114976_10003322_pt1 | contig 10076 bp, 11 predicted proteins | sample S_130805_EF_Meta_FD_87319 | JGI IMG/M metagenome (GOLD analysis project Ga0114976, IMG submission 87319) | Freshwater microbial communities from Lake Simoncouche, Canada to study carbon cycling - S_130805_EF_MetaG | ecosystem: Environmental > Aquatic > Freshwater > Lake | place: Lake...
ACGGATCAACGCTGGTGTATTAACTCGGTTTCAATGATTCTGGAAGCTAAGTAGTTACTTTTCTAAAGCTCTCCAGCAATACCAAGCCACGATACTTCGGTAAGGCTTAAATTTGTCGCCCTTTTTATCCAGCTCTTTTGGAGTAATTTCTGCTTTAAACTTATAGATTTTCTCGTATCCGCGTCGCACACCTAAATCACCAGTTGGCCAGATATCTAAACGCCCCAACTGAAACATCATAAACATATCCACGGTCCAGGGACCGATTCCCCAGAGTGAAGTCAATTGATCAAATATCTCTTGATCGCTCTCAATTTCATGCAATTTATTTATATTAATCCGCTTGCTATGCGCCGCATCGGCTAATCCTTGGATCGTCTTATATTTGGCGCCGGATACCCCGGCCTCGCGCATCGCTGCTTCGCTAATTTTAAGAATTTTGGAAGGCGTTACCTTTCCTCCCGCGAGCTTCACAACGCGAGCGTGAATTGTGTCGGCAGCTTTCACCGCCAGTTGTTGCGAAATTACAGATTCGAGTAAAGCCTCAAAGTGCGAGATGGGCTTGGGATTGCGGCCCACGGTGCAGAGTGGATGAGAAGCGATTAAGGCAGCTAAGCGGCGATCGCGTTGCGATAAGTCAGCAACTGCCGAGCGCATTGCGCGCTCAGTTACCAGCGAACCTTTAATGGCCTTCATTGAACCTTTTCTCAAGTGCGCGCTGAGATCGCGCTGGGAGAGTATTGCACCTTGCAAGTTGCAGGGACAATGGCGTACTTTTGCAGTCGCTTGCAGAATTATTACAGCGCTTTGCAGGTTTTGCAGGAGGAAGCTGATATGGCTGGAATCAAAGAAGTTGCAGAAGAGGCGGGAGTCTCAGCTGCAACTGTCTCGCGCGCATTGCGCGGCTTCCATCATGTCAACGCTGCCACCCGCGCCAAGATTTTGGCTGCTGCTGAAAAGCTAGATTATCCAATCGCGCCAATTCAGAATAAAGGTGCGCTCGGCCGCACCAATAGCATCGGTGTAGTTGCACCTTACATTTCTCGTTGGTACTTCGCTCAGGTAATTAGCGGTGCCGAACAAGCGCTACGCGAAGCCGGATTTGATCTGCTGCTTTATAACTTTAGCCAGATGAAAGGGCGCGAACGCCTCTTTCAGCACCAACTCCTAAAGGGGCGCGTTGATGCGCTAATTGTGATTAGTTTGCCCCCCACCGAAGAAGAGTTTGATTCAATGCTCAACTTAGGAATTCCGGTATCTCTTGTTGGGATGCACCATAAACGCTGTTCGAGCGTTGCTATAGATGATGTCGCATCATCGCGAACTGCCACCCAACACTTAGTTAACCAAGGGCATAAGAAAATTGGCTTGATGTCGGGACGCCCCGATGATCCTTTTAACTTTAGTGTTCCGCAGGATCGCCGGAAAGGTTTTATGCAAGCTCTTGCAGAGAATGGTTTGGAATGGGTTCCATCTCGTGAAGTCCACGGTGATTTTACGATGCACACTGCATCACGTGCGATGGATGATTTACTCGCCCGCCCAAATCGCCCCACTGCAATTTTCTGTGAATCCGATGAGATGGCCTTTGGTGCAATGCAGGCAGCGCGGCGTCATGGCTTAAAAGTGCCAGATGACATTTCAATTATTGGTTTTGATGGCCATGAAATGGCTGAATATTCAGATCTCACAACTATGGAACAACCCGTGCAGTTGATGGGTGAGATGGCTGCGTGGTCGATTATGGAGCGAATCCGTAAACCAAGCGCGGAGCCGCATTCACTCGTTCTGCCCACAACTCTGGTGGTTCGAAACTCAACGCGCCGCCTTTCGCCAGACGAGGCTTAACTGGCATACTCGCACACATGAGCGAGAGCCAAATTAAAGTTCCTTCACTTTCTGATCTGCAGACGCATCGTAGTGAAAAATGGCGTGGCTTCACTCATGACATCTTGCCTTTGCCAGTAGCGGAAATGGATTTTCCAGTCGCCGCACCAATTCGCGAAACTCTTGCTGAAATGGTCGCAGTCTCTGATTTAGGTTACCTCGGGCCAATTCCTGAGCTCGGAACCTCCTTTGCCGGCTTTGCCAAACGCCGCTGGAACTGGAGCGTTAATCCGCAATATGTGCGCGCTGCAACTGATGTTGGCGTCGCAGTAGTTGAATTACTTCGTGTATTTACAAAGGCCGGAGATAAAGTCTTATACAGCTCACCGATTTACCAAAATTTCTACACCTGGATGCGCGAGACTAAAGTTGAAATGGTTGATGTCCCACTGAAATATGATCCTGCCGCAGCCGATGGCACTGGTTGGAGCCACGATTGGGCGGGGATAGAAAAGGCTTACAAGAACGGCATCGTTGTGCATTTACTGTGTAGCCCACATAATCCATTGGGCAAGGTTTATACCCGCGAAGATTTAGAGCGAATTACAGCGCTAGCCAAGCAGTACAAGGTAATCGTGATTTCTGATGAAATTCACGCACCGCTTACCTTTAGTGAAGCAGAATTTATTCCATATTTATCTCTCAACGAAGATGCTGCAAATGTTGGAGTAGCAGTCACTGCTGCCAGTAAGGGCTGGAATATCGCAGGTTTAAAGTGCGCAATCATTGTTTCGCAAAGCGAAAAGATGCATGAGAAGTTAAATGAATTACCACCTGCTCTGCACTATCGCGCATCGTTGTTAGGCGCTTTTGCGACAGTTGCCGCTTTTGAAAAGGGCGATGCTTGGTTAGATGAGGCGATTGAAATACTTGATCAAAACCGCAAGCTAATTGCTAACTTGATTTCGTCACGTGTTCCAGCAATTGGTTATCACCTTCCGCAAGCTTCATATCTAGCGTGGCTTGATATGAGCAAATTAAATCTAGGTGAAGATCCTGGCCTTGCCCTAATTGAGAAAGCAAAGGTTGCCTTTAACTCTGGCCATATTTATGGAGAGTTAGGCAGAAGTTACGTCCGTTTAAATTTTGCAACCAGTCCAGCGATTATTACTGAAGCAATCGAGCGCATCGCAAGAGTTCTCTAAGAAGGTAATTAACTCAATGCCGCTAGAGAAAAAGTACGATGCAATCGTTGTTGGCGGTGGCCATAACGGTCTAGTTGCTGCTGCTTACTTAGCGCGCGCTGGTAAGAAAGTTGTATTACTTGAGGCAGAAGCTGAGCTCGGGGGAGCCACCACAAGCGTGCGCCCCTTTCCAGAATTCGATGCCCGCCTATCTCGTTACTCATATTTAGTCTCACTACTGCCGGATCAAATTGTTGCTGACTTAGGAATTAACTTTAAAACTCTAGAGAGATCTATCGCCTCATATACGCCATATAAAAAGAACTCTGGCGTTGATGTAGGTGGGCTATTGATCTCGCAAAATTGGGATGAACGTACTGCGCAAAGTTTCCAAGAGTTAACCGGATCTAGCGCCGAAGGCGATGCCTGGCAGAAGTTTTATGGCGAAATCGCCGAGCTTGCCAAACGAATTGCACCTTCTATGTTGCAGCCGCTAAAAAGTGCAAAAGATTTAAAGAGCGAAATTGGCCTCTCTGAAACTTGGAACTATTTAATGGAACGCCCAATTGGTGAAGTAATTCGAGAACGCTTTAGCGATGACATCGTTAGGGGAGTTGTTCTAACCGATGGCTTGATTGGCACCTTTGTATCTGCCGATGATTTACAAGCTAACCGTTGTTTTCTCTATCACTTGATTGGTAACGGAACCGGCCAATGGCGAGTTCCCCAAGGTGGGATGGGCGCTTTAGTACTTGAGTTAAAACGAGTCGCCACAGGCGCCGGCGTTGAAATTCTTCTTAACTCACGTGTAAGTGAGATCGACACAGATGCCACTGGAGTTTCTGTTAAGACGACAGATGGTGCACATTTCACTGCACAGAATTTATTATTTGCGGGAGCTCCACAAACTTTGGCACAAATTCGCGGCCTGGATAAACCAAAGTCTTTAGAAGGCTCACAAATGAAGATAAATATGTTGGTATCGAGATTGCCTAGACTTAAATCTGGCGTTGACCCAAACTTGGCATTTGCTGGCACATTCCATATCAATGAAAGTTTTTCGCAATTGGAAACGGCTTATCAAGGCGCGCAAAGAGGTTTGATTCCAAATGATTTACCGCTGGAAATCTACTGTCACACATTGACTGATTCAACGATTCTCTCACCCGAATTGGCGGCGGCTGGGTATCAAACCCTCACCCTCTTTGGTTTACATACTCCTGCATCACTCTTTGATAAATCACCCGATGAAGCAAAAGCCGCAGCAAAAGCTGCGGCGCTAGAAAGTTTAAATCAATACCTGCTTGATCCAATTGAATCCGTGTTGGCAGTTTGCCAAGATGGATCCTTAGCGATTGAAGCTAAGTCACCGTTAGATTTAGAGAACGATATTGGTCTACCGCGTGGCAATATCTTCCACCGCGATCTTGATTTTCCATTTATCGATGGCTCAGGTTCTGATTTAACTTGGGGATCTGAAACCGCTGATCAACATATCTATCTCGCTGGTGCTGGCGCACGCCGAGGCGGTGGGGTGAGCGGAATCGCGGGCCATAATGCGGCGATGGCAGTGCTGGCCAACGATTAGGCTTAGCCCATGAATTCGAATTCGCCGCAAAGCCAACGCCCGGAAACTATTGCAATCACAGCAGGTCGCCCTGAAGTTGGCCCAGATAGTTTGTTAAATCAACCGATCTCACTTAACTCAACATTTGTTGCAGGTGGTGCAATTGGTTACGGTCGATACGGAAATGAAACTTGGACTGCGCTAGAAGTTGCAATCGCTGCCCTGGAAGGCGGCAAAACCCTTACTTACTCATCCGGTATGGCGGCAGTTACCGCAGTCTTTTCCACTCTTCCGGTTGGCGCAAAAGTGGTCGCATCCAATCAGGGTTATTCAGGTGTCATGACTTTGCTCGGTAATTTAGCTGCTGCCAAAAAATTAAACCCAAAATTTGTATCGATTGCAGATACCGCCGAAGTAATTGCAGCGCTAGATGGCGCTGATTTGTTATGGATTGAATCACCAACTAATCCCTCCCTTGATGTGGCAGATATGCCAACGCTAATTAAGGAAGCCAAATCTCGTGGCATTACCGTTGCCGTAGATAACACATTTGCAACAGCCCTTACCCAGCAGCCAATTTTGATGGGCGCAGATATTGTGATGAATTCAGTAACTAAGTATTTAGCTGGCCATAGCGATGTTGTTCTTGGCTCACTTTCCTCAAATAACCCAGAACTATTTAAGGCCGTAGAAGATGCTCGTAAATTTAACGGTTCAATTCCCGGCCCGTTTGAAGCCTGGCTGGCCCTTCGGGGAATTCGTACATTCCCACTGCGTTTCCAACGCGCGAGCGAGAACGCTTTAGAGATTGCCAAGCGCCTTAGCGCACATCCATTGGTAACTCGTGTTCGCTACCCAGGTCTGCCAACTGACCCACAACATGCCAAGGCAAAAGCCTTCATGAAGGGATTTGGCGCGATCGTCTCCTTTGAATATGACGGTGATGGGGCAGCCACAGATAAAGTCTGCGAATCTTCCAAGATAGTTACCTATGCAACGAGCCTAGGTGGAGTTGAATCTCTCTGGGAACGTCGCCGGCGTTGGCCGATTGAGAGCGCCAGCGTTCCAGAAAGCTTGATTCGACTTTCACTCGGCTGTGAAGATGTCGATGATCTTTGGGCCGATATAGATGCGGCGTTGCACGCTGCTAAATAGTGAAAAGTTTTCTAAGACGCGGTATTTTTAACCTATGAAATCGATCCGCCGCATCCTTGCCGCCTTTGCGCTGCTTGCTGTGGCATTTCAAGCCGTTGGCAGTTTCTTATCTTGGGCACAGCGCCAAGATGATGCACCAGCTGATGCTTGGATCGATGAAGATGAAGATGAATTTGAGGATGCCTAGTTGTCTGATGCAAGTTACATCCCCGGCACCTGCAATATTGGCTCCGGTGAAATTAGCCGCCGCCGCATGGTTGCGTTAATTGGTTTAATTCTTTCTCTATCTGCACTTGCAACTTTTATAACTACTGGCACAGCTCGTGGCGCCCGTTTTGGAATTTTTATTCCACTAATGGTCATGTCGGTAGGTTGGGTGCAATCACGTAAAAAATTCTGTTTAGCATATGGATTTGCTGGCACCTTTAACTTTGGGAAAATGGGAGAAATCTCGCGGGTATCTGATTCTGCTGCGCGTTCAGCAGATCGCCGCACCGCTTTAATTATCTTCGCCCAGAGCGCTCTCTATGCGGTAGTTCTTACCTTGCTTGTCGTAGCGCTACCCCTTTAACCCTTCTTCCATCTATCTAAATTGGGCCATTAGTGCCATTGTTAGATAGCAAGAAGAACCATTAGGGAGAGAATATGAAGATTGTTTTTCATGCCCGCCACGCAGAACTCGCCGCAGATTTCCGCGAGATTGCCGAAGAAAAGTTGCGCACGATGGAACGCTTTAGCGTGACGATTGAACGAGTTGAAGTTGAGATATTGCATGAATTAAATCCACGCCAAGGAAAACGCTCGCACCGAGTAATCCTGACTTCGCACGGAGCAGGACCTTTAATGCGAGCTGAGGCGGCGGAATTTAATGATGTCGCGGCATTTGATGAGGCGATAAAGAACTTTGAACTACAAATACGTAAACATCATGAACGCGCTAAATCACATAATCGAGAAACTTTACGTAATCGCCCACTTGCAGTTAACGACTAGTAGCTAACTGCGCAAAGTTACTTTCGAATCTTTTCGGCACGTTGTGGCTTTGCCGGAGGAGTCGGAGCAATAGGTGGAGCTCCTAGGGCTTCAATTGCAGCATCTCGAGCCGCCGTTGCAGCAATAACGACTCCTTGCTTGGTACTCATACTTTGACGTTTCTGTATCTGAGTTTGAGCGCTCGAGTTTAAATTACGAGCATCTGACATTGCTTTTTCGACTGTCTCTTTAAACTTCTGATTTATTGTTCGCCGATTATCTTCATAGATTTTAATATCGTCACGGAATTTATCGAGCGCAATCTTGTAAGCAGCATATGAATCTAAATAGCTTTGATTTACGGGAGCGGGTGGCCGATTATCGGCAGAAGCAGTTGAGGAGGAAATCCAAGGCGCAAGAAATAGAGCAGTTGTCGCAAGCGCAACGCTCCTAGATTTCATACTTAAACCTCATTCTGTATTGGAATAAGTATCTGGTACGACTTTGTGAAATTTCGGTGAAAACACCAATTTAAAGTCAACTATTTCCAAATCTCTTGGCTATTTATGAGGCGACATGGAAGGCTACCCCCATGGCCGAGCTGATTCTTATAGTTGATGACGAAGCTGGAGTTCGCGAACTTCTGGGAGATGCCCTACGTATCGCCGGCTTTGAGACGGCTACAGCGCAAGATGGAATGTCGGCGCTTACTGCGATTCGTAGCAAGAAACCAGATCTACTGATCATTGATATAAATATGCCGTTGATGGATGGTTTTGAATTAGTTGAAAGGCTTCGCACAACAGGTGACAACACACCAGCGCTGATGTTAAGTGCTCGCGCCGATCGAATTGACGTCACCCGCGGATTAACTTTGGGTGCAGATGATTATGTGACTAAGCCATTTGGGTTAGAAGAGCTTTTACTGCGCGTTAAGGCAATTTTGCGCAGATCCCAGATATCTGCGGTGGATCCAGCAGATCTACGCTGTGGTCCAATAACGATGGATGAATCTAGCCATAGCGTTTTCTTCAAGGAAGACCGAGTTGAGCTATCTCCAACTGAGTTTAAATTGCTGCAGGTATTAATCGAGAATAAGAATCGTGTACTAAGTAAGAGCCTATTACTCGATGAAGTCTGGGGAATTACCTTTGAATCAGAGAGCACGGTAGCCGATACCTATATTTCCTACCTACGCAAGAAGCTACATAAAGATGGGTTTGAAGGGATTAAGACGGTTCGGGGCGTTGGCTTTGTAATCCAGGAACCAAAGTAGAGATGAAGAAATCAAGTAGTAAATTTGCCATAATCTCAATCTTTGTAACTACTTTGCTTTCGAGCGTCATAGGTGGGTTTGCCACCATGGAAGCTAGAAATTCTGATTTGAAGCGCATTGATCAATCTATAAATACCGTATCGCAGCGAGTTAGTACTTATCCATCTGAGGCGATTAGCGCTGCGATATTAAGCGTTGAGGAAGAGAGTTTAGATTTAACGCTTTCACTAGTTACCCAAGAGGGTATTGAAACTGTAATAAATGAATCACATTTAATTTATCCTGGAATTAATTCGATCGCAGATGTGCGCAAGGCCTTAGCTGGACCAATCTCGGTTGAATCAAATAACCCCTTCCGCTTTAAAGCTATAGAGATTGCCGGAGGTGACTATCTGATCATCGCCGCAACGCTGGATGAGTTAAATACCAATTTTAATTCCAATTTAAAGAATTTGGGTGGCTTTACGCTGGCTGCAGATGGCTTGGCGATCTTCTTCTCTATCTTCTTGCTGCGCCGCCATAATCGTGGCCTCGATGCCAAGGCGCTAGAACGTATGCAAAGGTTCTTAGGAGATGCCTCACATGAATTACGAACCCCGTTAACTGTTATAAAGGGATATAACGAGATGCTCAGTAAAGGACAGATGAGCGATCTTGTAGATAGGGCACGCGCTTTCTCACGGGTCAGTTCTGAGATTGAAAGAATGGAGCGCTTAATCCATGACCTCCTTTTACTCGCTGAACTTGGTGAAAGTCGGCCAACTACATCGGAGGAAATTGATTTAACCGAACTGGTACAGGCTCATGCTAATGATTTCGCGCTCTTTAACCAGAACCGGAAGATTGAGATTTCTTTAGAAGAAAACTGCTCAGTGCAAGGTTCTCGTGAACATTTAAATCGCCTTATCCAGAACTGCTTCTCCAACATTGTGCGCCATACGCCACCAGATGCGCCAGTTTCAATCTCGCTAAAGAGTAAAGGAAAGAGAGTTCACCTAGTTATTGAAGATGGCGGCCCTGGCCTTCCAGAGAGCGCTTACCGAAGTGAGATAGAAGCAATGAATAGATTTGATCCATCACGTTCACGTGAAAGCGGCGGCTCGGGTCTTGGTATGAGCATCATTGCGGCGATCGTGCAAGAACATAACGGCAAGCTCGAATTGCGCAAGGGCAATCTTGGTGGGTTGGCAGTGGTAGTAGAGCTAGCTAAATAACTATTTACGCTTTGAAGTAACGTACAAACTAGAGAAGGTTGCAATCGCAAGCACTCCAACGATTACCGAAAGACTCTGCGTAATAGTTATATCGGGGATTTTAAAGCCACCTATTTTATGAATATCTACCGCATGGAAGGCGTGGAAGAGAAGCTTTACACCGATAAAGCCAAGAATTACAGATAACCCCTTACCAATATAGATAAGGCGTTGCATTAGCCCACCGATTAAGAAGTACAGCTGGCGCAGCCCCATCAGTGCAAATACATTCGCTGTTACAACAACATAAACGTTTTCAGTTAAGCCAAAGATCGCCGGAATTGAATCCAGCGCAAAGAGGATATCTGTGGCGCCCAAGGCGATAAGAGCGATCGTAAATGGCTTTACTCCCTTGGCGCTGAGATAGGAAATCAACTTACTTTCCTTCTCTTCCTCATCCTTTTCATGTGAACTCTCTAAATAGAGATGAACGGCTGTGTAGATCAAGAAGGCTCCAAAGATGAAGAAGATCCACTCAAATTGCTTGATAGCTGCGGCGCCTAAGGTGATAGCGATAATACGGAAAATTAAAGCGATCAAAATTCCGAACAGTAGGGCAAGTTGCTTGCTCTTCTCTTCAATCTTCAACCTGCTCAAGATAATTACAAATACAAATAAGTTATCAAAAGAAAGTGAGTACTCAGTTAACCAGCCAGCGAAGAACTCTTGTTGGGTTTGTGAATCTGTCCAAGTACCGAGGTGAATTCCAAAAGCTATCGCCAGCGATATGTATAACAAGCTCCAAAGAGTGGCCTCTTTCAGAGAAGTATTCTGATTTCGCCGGATAACCGCCCATGTGAAGTCAAAGGCGACAACTATCGTCAAGATAGAGGCGGTAAGGA
>Ga0114976_10003326_pt1 | contig 10072 bp, 8 predicted proteins | sample S_130805_EF_Meta_FD_87319 | JGI IMG/M metagenome (GOLD analysis project Ga0114976, IMG submission 87319) | Freshwater microbial communities from Lake Simoncouche, Canada to study carbon cycling - S_130805_EF_MetaG | ecosystem: Environmental > Aquatic > Freshwater > Lake | place: Lake...
ATTCAACCTTTGTTGTCGCCACATTTTAATTTAACGCTTGAAATGCCGCTCAAAGCCATTGTTCGCGGCTATACTTATGCAGTTGTTCCAAACAGTTGGCGCAACCGCAAGTTTGGCGTGAGTAAATTAAAAATCAGAGAAATGGGTTCTCGTTATTTTTTCATTTTACTGTATTGCCTCATCGAGAAATTCTTTGCCCGTGGCGATTTTAAAAAGAAATGGGATTAATTTTCTTCTGTTGGATTGTACTGATAAAAGCCCTCTGAATGCGGTTTGATTTCTTTTACCAATTCCACAATTTTTTGCTTCAGTTCTTCAATATTGATTTTCTTATGTGCTGAGATAAATACCACTGGGTAGTTCTCTTTTGCCATCCAAGAATTTTTTAATTGTTTGATGTAATCTTCTTTTCCAGAGAGGGTTTCTTCATTTAAGATAAAAGGTGCTTGTAAAGCATCAATTTTATTAAACACCAATAAAATGGTTTTGTCTCTGGCGCCTATTTCTTTGAGGGTTTCGTGTACCACATGAATTTGTTCTTCAAAGCCTGCATGGCTAATATCTACTACATGTAATAACAAATCTGCTTCTCTAATTTCATCCAAAGTAGATTTGAAACATTCTACCAATTGATGGGGCAATTTGCGAATAAAACCAACCGTATCTGTGAGCAAAAAACTTTGTTCTGGCCAAACTACTTTTCTAACTGTTGAGTCTAAAGTAGCAAACAATTTGTTTTCAGCAAACACTTCACTTTTGCTCAGTAAATTCATCAAGGTAGATTTGCCCACATTGGTATAACCAACCAAAGCAACCCTAGCTTTGTTGTCACGGTTTCTTCTTTGGGTATAGGCTTGTTTATCTATGATAGCCAAACGTTCTTTCAGTTTGTCAATTTTGGTGCGCAAGGCCCTACGGTCCGTTTCAATTTCTGTTTCACCAGGTCCTTTCATTCCAATACCCCCTTTTTGTTTACTCAAATGCGTCCACATACGGGTTAATCTTGGCAATAAATATTGTGCCTGCGCCAATTCTACTTGGTATTTGGCCTGTGCTGTTCTGGCTCTTGATGCAAATATGTCTAAGATTAAATTGCTTCGGTCTAAAATTTTAACCTGCAATGCTTCTTCTAAATTCCTAATTTGAGAAGGGCTGAGCTCATCATCAAAAATGACCAAGTCAATTTCAAAAGCAGTAATGTATTCCTTTATTTCTTCCAATTTTCCTTCGCCAATATAGGTTTTAGGATGTCGGTTAGGCAGGCGTTGTAAAAATCTATTTTTAACTACAGCACCTGCCGTTAGGGCTAGAAATTCTAATTCATCAAGGTATTCTTCAGCTTGTTCTAAGCGTTGTTGTTGGGTAATGACACCAACCAATACAGCGGTTTCATTTGCCTTCTGGGTTTCAAATATTTTTTTTCTTGCCATTAAAAAATAGTTCAAACAAGCTTGCGCTTGCTTATTTTCGTTTGAGTATTCTATTGCAAAGTAATGTCAAAATTTAAGCTTTTGTGTATTCTTTTTCTCTTGTTCCCATATACGCAATGGGCGCAGCAGATAGATATGGGCAATCCTCAAAAAATTAAAAACAAAACGTATTATTCTCAAGTAATAGGCGAACAAAATGGCAATGTATTTTTATTGCGTTGTAAAAACCAATTGTTCAATTCAGAATTGACCATTGAAAAATACAAAAGTAATTTGGCATTGGAACTTTCTATTCCCCTGCCATTGCCAGTAAATGGATTGGTTGAAAGAGTTCTCTTGTTTGAAGATAAATTATTGGTTTTTGTTTCTGCTAAAAATGAAAGTACCCAAACCATAGATGTATTGGTACAAGCCATCGATTTTAATTTCAAGCCACTTCAAAATACAAAAATTATTTGCAGTATTCCTGCGTCTAAGTTCTTGCCTAAACGAACCATTCAAATCAAACCGAATGCCAATAAAAGTTTGTTTGGGGTGATGTTGTTAAGTCTTGGCCAATCTGAAGAAGCGGTCTTGCATTTTTATCAGTACGATATAGCCTTGAACCAAAAATTTGGCAAGCAGTTTATGTTGTCAGAAGCTGAGCCCAACGTATTTATTTCTGCTTTCGATTTATCAAACAACGGAGAAACCTTTGCATTGGTAGATTACCCTGAAAAACAAAATGCAACCAATACGCGCAAATATTTTATGTATGGCTATTTCCCATCAACAGACAAAGTATTAGAATTTAATATCCTCGGCAAAGACAGTTTTGTGTTAGAAGATTTGGGCTTTTGTTTGAATAATTTTAACCAAAGTATTGCAGTCAGTGGTTTGTGTACTTCCTCTGGTAATTCAAGTATACCTTCCTATTTTTTCAGGTCTTATGCTTTAAAATCAGGTCAACTTTTACAAAGTAATTTTGCCCCTTTAGAGGAGCAATTTCTAAGACAATTGGCTAATGCTGGCATCAACCGGATGAATACCGACTTGAATGATTTTTACATTCGAAAAATATTGCCAAGGAGTGATGGCGGCTGTATTCTGCTTACTGAAAAGTTTTACCAAACACGTCAAAACTATACCTATTACGTCAACAATTATCCGCAAACCAGTTCTAGAATCATCTATAATTTTGATGAAATTGGGGTCATCAATATTCAAGCAAATGGGGGCTTACAGTTTTCTGAATTGATCAAAAAGCACCAAAGCGCAGCCAGTGATGGGGGGTATTTACTCTCATTTTTGCCAATAGTTACCAATGACCAAATCTATCTTTTATTGAATGATGAGGGTACAGACAAAACAGAATTGAATTTGCAAAGTATCAGTTATGATGGGAAGTTTGACAAACATATCTTGTTAAAAAATGCCAGTTCAAGTTGTGCGATCATCCCTTCAGAATACAAACAAATTTCATCCAATTCAGCAATTATTTGCGCAATTCGAGATAAGCGATTTACTTTGATGAGAATAACCTTTTAAACCTTGCTCAGTCTATTCCGAATAAACTCCATTTTTGCATTTGTTTGCATTCTCCTTTTTACTTTGCTATTGAGGATTTCTCCTTTTTTTCATCCAGTAACAGCCATTGCTACACCCAATACCCCATTGGCGCAGTATTTTTATTATTGGTTTGATTTAAGCGCTCAGTTTAGTTTCACACAGTATATTTTAGCTACCTTATTGGTTTTTTTACAAGCCTTATTGGTTCATTTTATGGCATCAACCCATACGGTTTTGTTTAAAAATAGTCCAATGCCAGCTTTGTTTTTTGTCATCATCAATAGTATTTATCCTGAGCAATTGTTTTTGAGTCCACAGCTCATTGCCAATACTTTTTTGTTATTTATGTTGTTCAGGCTTTTTTATTTATACGAATCGGAAAGCCCAATTTTATTGGTATTTGATGCAGGTTTGTTTTTAGGGTTTGGTTTGCAGTTCTCTTACGATGTTTGGATTTATTTGCCCTTTATTTTAACCAGTATCATTACCTTAACTTCATTTAGTGTCAGGTATTTGTTAATTGCCATCATAGGCATGTTGTTACCCGCTTATTTTGTGGGCATCCTGTTTTATTTAACAGACCAGTTTGGTTCTTTCTTACAGTCGTTTCAATACAGTATTCAAAAAAACTATTTCAACCCATTGCAAATTGGTGCCAAGCAAATGTTGCCTTTTACCTTTATGCTCATTCCCTTGATTCGTTCTATCTTTAACATGCAAAGCAATTATTTTAGAAACAAAGTAAAAACAAGGCGTGTTCAGTTAAGTATTGGGGTTTTGTTTTTATTTGGCTTGCTATCATTGGTGGTAGAGAATGAGGGTTTTAAGTATGCTTTGCCATTTTTAGCCACTCCACTCTCATTTTTATTGGCCAATTACTTCAACAGTGAAAAACGTTTTTGGTTCAAAGAACTTTTATTTTATGGTATTCTAGTTTCAATTGCTCTTATTCAATTTAGTGTGATCTAATGTTTTATTTGTTTTCAAAAATATTGTATGCCTTGGTAGCGCCAGTGAGCTTGGTGGTACTGTTTTTTCTGATCTATTTCATCAGTAAAAGAAAACTACACCTCTATATTGCTTTTGCTTTAACGGTATTTTTTTCAAATCCCTTCATTGCTCAAACCTGCATGGCATGGTACGAAACCAAACCCGTTGCAATCCCACCAAAGAAGAAATATGATGCGCTCATCCTATTAGGCGGATTCACCAGTACCATTGAAGTGGATGGCAAAATAAGGCCAGTATACAGCGACGGCAACGACCGCATGATGCAAGCCATAGAATTGTTTAGGGATGGCATAAGCAATTGTATCATATATTCTGCTGGTCGAGACAGTGTTTTCAATGAATACCTACCTGAATCGGTGGTAGGTAAACAGTATTTGGTTAAATCGTGTATTCCTGATTCTTGTATTTTGATTGAATCAGTCTCCATCAATACCTATGAAAATGCAAAATTTACCCGCACATTGTTAGAACAAAAAATCCCCAATTGGCAGCAAAAACACTTTTTATTATTGAGTTCTGGGTTCCATTTGCCAAGGGCTATTGCTTGTTTTCAAAAGCAAGGAATCCCAGTAGATGCTTATGCAACCGATATACGCTCTATTCAAAGTAAATTCACTTTGTTGAATACATTGATGCCCACTTATGGAGGCTTTGAAATTTGGACTTTCTTGCTCAAAGAATGGATAGGGATAGCAGTTTACAAATTGAAGGGTTATTGCTAAATCTGTTCCAATTGTCAATAGCTTGTCAAAGCTTTTAAATCCTTAAATGTTTCAGATTGTTTGTGTAACTTTGCTCCCTCAATCATGGAACTACTCAAAGAAATAGTTGAAATAGGTTTTTTATTTTTCCTTATCAAAGGATTGCTTTGGATAGTGCTTTTTCTCTTGGTTTATTTCGGTTTAATGAAAAAAGAGAAAATGAGAGCCATTCTTCAAAAACTCAGGTTCAAGAAGAAATCAAAAGAACTTTGAGTGGTTATCAAATAAAAAAATATTCATTAATTCATCATTTCCGCAATTGAAATTCAATTGTTTCTATTAATTTCGCTGCCCCAATTAGTTAATTAACATAAAAAATGAGCAACATCACTTTTACAATGATCAAGCCAGATGCAGTAGCCAACGGCCATACAGGAAAAATCATTGACCAAATTATTCAATCAGGTTTCAAAATTGAAGCCATGAAATACATTCACTTGAGCAATGATATGGCTGGTGCCTTTTATGCAGTGCACAAAGAGCGTTCTTTCTACAAAGAATTGGTTGATTTTATGACTAGTGGACCAATCGTAGCAGCAGTTTTGACAAAAGACAATGCTGTACTAGATTTCAGAACATTAATTGGTGCTACTGACCCAGCTAAGGCAGATGCTGGTACTATCCGTAACTTGTATGCCAAATCTATTGATGCCAATGCAATTCACGGTTCTGACAGTGACGAAAATGCTGCAATTGAAGCGAGTTTCTTCTTTTCTGCATTCGAAAGATTCTAAAAATAAATTTACACAAACAAGAAGGGGTTGGAGCAAGCAATTGTTTCAACCTTTTTTGTTGATACAATTTTCATTCAATTGTGTTTCTTTGAAGCCTTCATGTCTAGTTTAGCCTCTATATTTAACAACCTAAGTTCAGCGCAAGAAGCCCATAAAAAACAATTGATGGGTGTTTTGAATGATTATTTGCCCCCAATGGCAATAGAAAGGTGTGCAGAGCTCATTATGCATTATCACTTGCACTTACACATTGAAGTGGCCCGAAAAGGCCGATACGGAGATTATGCCCCCCATTCAGGTCATGGCAACCGGATCTCTATCAATTACAATTTAAGCCCTTTTGAGTTTTTGCTCACTTTTATACATGAACTGGCCCATCATACCACCTATGTTAAATATGGGAATTTACCAGAACCACATGGTGCCCAATGGAAAGCAGAATTTAGCTTAAACATGAAGCCCTTTTTGTCTGTTGACTTGTTTCCATACGATTTAAAAGCAGCCATTCAAAAGCACATGGTCAACCCTAAATTTTCGCATGCAGCGGATATTGCTTTGTTGAAAGTTTTGAAAAAATACGATGCCAAAAAACAGCACCAAATCCATGTAAACGAACTAGAAAATGGCTATTTGTTTACCATTCCATCTCATCCACATGTTTGGATGAAAAAAATAAAAAACCTAAGAACGTATGCGCTCTGTGAAGATGCCAAAACCAAGGCACAATACAAAGTGCATTTGATGGCGCAAGTACAAGCCTATCAAGCACCCGAATAGGCTTACAATCGCGCTAACATTTTGTCGTGCATTTGCACCAAGGTTTGCTCCAAATTATAGCTCCAATCCCAAGTAGGGTAATGTGATTTAAATTTATTGACATCACTGATATACCAAATATGATCACCAATTCTATTGGTTTCGGCATAGGTAAAATTCATTTTGTTGCCAGAGATTTTCTCACACCAATCAATGGCTTCTAACATACTGCAATTGGCATGTCTTCCGCCTCCAGCATTGTATACTTCTCCCGCCTTTGGTGCCTGGTAAAAATGCCAGAACATGTTCACCAAATCAAAAGAATGAATATTGTCTCTTACTTGTTTCCCCTTATATCCAAAAATGGTATAATGGTTTCCAGTAATTGCACATTTCATTAAATATGCTAAAAATCCGTGTAATTGCGCACCACTGTGGTTAGGACCTGTTAAACAACCACCTCTGAACACCCCAGTTTTCATACCAAAATACTTTCCATATTCTTGAACCATCACATCGGCGGCTACTTTACTTGCACCAAATACCGAATGTTTGGTTTGATCTATGCTCATTTGTTCGTCAATACCATGTTTGAAATAAGCATGTGTTTCATCAATTTCCCATCTTTTTTCTAATTCAATCAAAGGCAAATAGTTGGGTGTATCACCATACACTTTATTGGTTGAAGTAAAAATAAACACAGCATGTTCTGCGTAAATTCTGGTCAATTCTAATAAGTTCAATGTACCTGTTGCATTCACACCAAAATCAGTCAAAGGCTCTTTTGCTGCCCAGTCGTGGCTAGGTTGTGCAGCCGTATGAACAATTAATTTGATATCGCTACCGTAAGTTTTGAATACATTTTCTAAGCCTGCATAATCTCTAATATCAATGTTTTCAGATTTGAAATTGCTGAATTTGTCTGCCAGCCTGTGTTTGTTCCATTCTGTAGAACTTTCCTTCCCAAAAAAGTAAGAGCGCAAATTGTTGTCAATGCATATCACCAAATCAAATTTTTCGGCAAAAAATTCAACGGCTTCCCCACCAATTAGGCCACTACTTCCGGTTACCAATGCAATATTCATGTATGTGTGCTTTTCGTTTTTAAGATAAAATTTGTTTCAATTGTTGCTCGTTTGCTTTCATCCAGTTAAAGGTGTCTAGCAAAAGTGTTTCAAGATTTTTCTTGGGTTTCCATCCATTGATTGCATGTAATTTGCTGCAATCGCTACTGTAAATTCTAATATCAGCAGTTCTGTTTTCTGTAACAGCATGAATTGGAATTTTATTCCCAGTTACCTGTTGGCATATTGTGGTTAATTCTTGTAAACTAAAACTTACATCAGTGCTTCCGCCTACATTTAAAATTTGTCCGTTGTATAAATCAGGGAATTCAATTTGATGGGCTACTAGTTCGCACAAATCGTCAATATGCAACACATCGCGCATTTGTTTGCCAGTTCCGCCGTATCCAATATAACTGAGTTCTGATTTGAAATAATGTCTGGCAAGCCAAAGCACCAAAACACCTTGGTCTACTTTCCCCATTTGCCATGGTCCGCTCAATACCCCACATCTGTTGATGATGGTTTTCATGCCTCTCAAAGCTTGGTATTCTGAAATTAAATACTCAGAAGCCAATTTCGTTGCCCCATAAAATGAACGGCTGCCTTCTAATGGAAATTGTTCGCTGATTCCTTTTGAACTGATGCCTGGTAAATGCTGTTCATCTGTCCAAGAAAATCGAGTAGCTACTTCAATAAAAGAGGCATTTTCCATGGCTTGAATAGGATATACCCTGCTGGTTGAAAGAAATACAAATTGCGCTTTGTATTTGTCTGCAATTTCTAAGCAATTGACAGTTCCCATCAAATTGCTATTGATCAAGGGATAGATGGGAGAGTTTATTCCAGATAAAACAGATGGGTCTGCAGAGGCATCTATTACCACATCTAGGTGAGTGATGCCATCAAAATCTTCTGGGTTTCTGCAATCGCCATGTATAAATTCAACACCTACTTCTTTGAGTCTGCTTAAGTTTAATTCTGAGCCTCTTCTTTTTAAATTATCGAATGCAATAACAGTAAACTCAGGATATTGCTTTTTCAAGAATATACTCAAATTAGAACCAACAAATCCTGCTCCGCCTGTAATTAAAATTCGCTTTGACATGTGATGTTTAAAAGAGTGCAATTTTAAGCTAAAATAGACAAAGAACCTATATTATTCCCAATTAGGGCATTTGAAATTCAGCCTCAAATAAAGTTTTAAATTGAGTGGAGTTTGTCTTGAAACCCTCCGCAAAAGTCCCCTTTCTTAATTCACAGCCCGGCACAAGGTAATAGGTGCAAGGGAATTGGTCCCAACAACTGCTGTTTTGTTTGTTAATGATTGCCTTTTCTATCCCTATTTGAGAAGCCTTGAGCTCAATGACAGGGTAGGGGTCTGGCAATAACCAAGCATTTTGGCTGTAATGATGGCTGTAACTTTTCATCCCTGCCAAAGCCAAACTTGCGCCAAGTACTAAAAATTGGATGCCCTTTTTATAGGGTAGGTCAGCGTAAACACCCAATCCTAGGCCAATCAAGAGCCAGAAATAACCAAAAGCATAGCGAATATGTGGGCCATTGCCAATACAGAACAGCAAACCAAAAACACCAAACCCAAGTAAAAGTAACAATTGCTTGTTTTGATAAGTTTTGTGCTTCACTAATATCAAAAGAACGGCTGCAAGTACCGTCAGCATTACAATTTTATTGGCCCAATCGTGCTGATTGAACCAAATTGGAAGCCACTCAGTAAAACTTAATTTGGCGGTTTCCATAATGGGAGCGCCAGGAATTTTACCCCATTGCATGATACTAAATCTTTCAAATTCTAATACTGCAGCTGGAACTTTCCAATCAAAAGAAAACAAATCAATTTGATGGATAGGGTAGGCCAACCAACCCGATACGATGATATTACCTATCAGCCACGGCATGAGGTAAAGGCTTCCAAAAATCAAGAGCCTCCATGCGGTACTAAAATTAAAGTTTAAGATGAAAGCCACTACCAATAAAGCAAGCAATGGAAATGCATTCAGCTTGATGCTGATGGCAAAACAAACCAAAAGTGCCAATTTTAAAAAAGCACTATTGTGATGAGTATTTTGAAGTGTATAAATACTTTCAATTGCAGTAAAAAGCACCAAAATGGCAATTGGAAAATCGGGGCTTACACTTCCAGCAAAGGCAGTTTTAAAACTCAATAGGGTAAATAGCAATAAACCCCAATTCAATCCTTTTTCTATGCCCTTACTTTGCTTTAGGTTTTGCAAACACCAACTCAAAGAAACAATAGCCAACAAAGTGTTCAAGCAATAAATACTTTTTAAGTTCCCAATGCCAAATCCAAAAACGGCTTGTACATTGAACCACCAATTGTTGTTTGCCAATGGCCTATTAAAATTTCCTAGTCCCAGTATATTGGGGTAATGTTCAGCCCATTTGATGGCCTGTAAATGGTAATCGGCAATGTCTCCAAAACCAGGTCTTCCGCTAATCGCTAGTGTTGCAATACCCAGTAAAATAAGCGTAGTTCCTTGAGCAAGCCACTTCAAATACTTTTTTCTTTTTTCGGGAAATAACAAAGAATTCCCTATTCCTATTACAAGAATGGCACTTTGAAAAACAGGGTCTATGGGTAAAAAGAAATGTGCCAAGGCCGTTATCCATGCCAAAAAAGCCAATCCAAATAAAATTGTTTTTTCTGTGTTTTCTGATGTAGTTTTTTCAGCAATAACAAGGCTCAAGCCGTAATTAAATATGCTACCCCATTCAAAACATACCCA
>Ga0114976_10003327_pt1 | contig 10070 bp, 11 predicted proteins | sample S_130805_EF_Meta_FD_87319 | JGI IMG/M metagenome (GOLD analysis project Ga0114976, IMG submission 87319) | Freshwater microbial communities from Lake Simoncouche, Canada to study carbon cycling - S_130805_EF_MetaG | ecosystem: Environmental > Aquatic > Freshwater > Lake | place: Lake...
CACGCTCTGCAGGTTCGCCATCACCGCGCGCGTCTGGGCCTCGACGCCCGCGGGCAGCGGCAGCGTGTTGTCTTTGGGGTCGCAGGGCATCTGGCCGGTGATGAAGCCCCAGGGGCCGACGGAGACGGCATGGCTGAAGGGCGCGACCCGATCGGGACCGTCGGAGAGTGTGTGGAAGAACATCGGCGGTGGCAGGGTCGTGGACCTGGTCATGGGGCCTCGCGCATCGGGTTGGGCGGGTCGGCGTCGCAAGCGGCGGGCCAGCGCGCCAGTTCGGTGAAGGCCTGCTCGAACGCCAGGTGCGGCGTCACCGCCAGCATCCGCTGCATCGCATCCCAGGCCAGGCTGTCGTCATAGGTGCTGCCGCGCTTGCGCAGGCGGTGCGCGACCGGCACCGCATCGACAATGCCCATGGCGAGGCCGGCCGCCTCGATCCGCACCGGCCAGACCAGGTCGAGGCCCCAGCCCATGCCGACCTCGCCGAAGGGCAGGATCAGCGGCACCGCGTCACGGCGGATCAGCACGCAGGGGCCGATCTCGACGAAGCGGGTGCGGCGGGCGAGCAGCCCCGGCACGGCCACCGTAATCGGATGCTCGATCTCGCTGTCGGCGGTGCGGGCGGGCTGGCAGAGCGCCAGGTCGCAGCGCGTCGCGGCCTCGACCAGCGCCGGCAGGAAGCCGGGGGCGAGTTCGATGTCGTCATCCAGCAGCAGCACCCAGTCGAAGGCCGCCGCATCGGCGGCGAGCCTGTCGAGCAGGCGGTATTTCGGCTGCGGCCCCTGCAGCACCGCGACGGTATGCGGCAGTTCGCCGCGTCCCGGCCCGGCGAGCTCGAGCGCGATCCAGCGCTGGGTCACGCCCTGGCCGGCCGCCGCCGCGATCAGCGCCGGCGCATTGTTCGGGTGATCGGCGAGGTAGATGCCGGCGACCAGGATGCGTGCCATCGCCGGGCCGCTACCGAAGGCCGTGCCGGCGTGTCAACGCTGCCCTGCCCTTGCCGGCGGCCCGCGGCCCGGCCAAAACCTCCGGCGGAATGGGGAGTGAGCCAGGCATGAGCGCCGCCGAGAAGACCCGGGACGAGGGCAGCCTGCCGACGCTGGCGAAGGCGGGCAGCCGCGCCACCCTGCACCTGCATCGGCCGGAGGTGATGAACCGCATCCAGCCGGAAGACATCATCGAGATCCTGCGCCTGCTGGCCGAGGTCGAGGCCGACCCTGATATCCGCGTGCTGGTCATTGCCAGCATCGGCCGCGCCTTCTCGGCCGGCGCGCATCTCGGGAACATGGCGCAGCAGGCGGCGGCCGGCGGCATCAAGGACACGCCGGGTGCCACCTTCGAGGACATGATCAACCGGCTAGAGATGCTACGGATCCCGACCATCGCCCGGCTGCATGGCGGGGTCTATGGCGGCAGCACCGACCTGGCGCTGGCCTGCGACTTCCGGGTCGGCGTGACGCCGGCGACCGTGATGTTCATGCCGGCAGCGCGGATCGGCGTGCACTATTACGAGAGCGGGCTGCGGCGCTACGTCTCCCGCCTCGGCTTCAACAACGCCAAGCGGCTGTTCATGCTGGCCGAGGAGCAGAGTTCGGAGGAGCTGCTGCGGATCGGCTACCTGACCGACCTCGTGACACCCGACCAACTCGATGCCCGGATCGACGCGATCGCGGCGCGGCTTGGCGAGCTCGCGCCGCTCGCGATGCAGGGCGCCAAGCGGGCGATCAACGAGATCGGCCACCAGGCGCTCGACGTCCCCGCCCTCGAGGCGCGCATGCGCGAAGCCAAGAATTCCGAGGACATCCGCGAGGGCCTCGTGGCCTTCAAGGAGAAGCGCAAGCCGGTCTTCAAGGGGCGCTAGGTCGCGATGGAAGAGGTCGATTGCGTCGTCGCCGGCGCCGGCGTGGTCGGGCTCGCGGTCGCCCGCGCGCTCGCGCTGCAGGGCCGCGAGGTGCTGGTGCTGGACGCCGCCGAGGGCATCGGCACCGAGACCAGCTCGCGCAATTCCGAGGTGATCCACGCCGGCATCTACTACGCCGCCGGCAGCCTGATCGCGCGGACCTGCGTCGGGGGCAAGCACATGCTCTACGACTATTGCCGCGAGCGCCTGATCCCCTTCGAGAATTGCGGCAAGCTGATCGTGGCGACCGACGAGGAGGAGGCCGGCCGGTTGACCTCCATCCAGGCCCGCGCCGCGGCGAACGGCGTGCCGGATCTGCGTCTGCTGACGCGGGAGGAAGCGCTGGCGATGGAGCCGGCGCTGCATTGCACGGCGGCGCTGCACTCGCCGAGCACGGGCATCATCGACAGCCACGCCTATATGCTCAGCCTGCAGGGCGATGCCGAGAATGCCGGGGCGGTCTTCGTCTTCCACTCGCCCATCGAGGGCGGCCGGGCAACCGCGCAGGGCATCGAGCTCGAGGTCGGCGGTGCCGAGCCGATGACGCTGCGGGCGCGCTGCTTCGTCAACTCGGCCGGGCTGCATGCGCCGAAGCTGGCGCGCGCCATCGCCGGCATGCCGAGCCAGCTGATCCCGACGGCCTACTACGCCAAGGGCAATTATTTCACGCTGACCGGCAAGAACCCCTTCTCGCGACTGATCTACCCGGTGCCGGTGCCGGGGGGGCTGGGGACTCACCTGACCATCGACCTTGGCGGCCAGGCGCGCTTCGGGCCGGATGTCGAATGGGTCGATTCCATCGACTACGAGGTCGATCCCCGGCGCGGCGACAGCTTCTACGCCGCCATCCGGCGCTACTGGCCCGACCTGAAGGACGGCGCATTGGCGCCCGGCTATTCCGGCATCCGGCCGAAGATTGTCCCGCCCGGTGCGCCGGCGCAGGACTTCACGGTGATGGGCATGCCGACCCATGGCGTGCCGGGGCTGGTACACCTCTTCGGCATCGAGAGCCCCGGGCTCACGGCCTCGATGGCGTTCGCGGAGCATGTCGCGGAGGTGGTGCAGGCAAGCCGGTAATTTGAATGGGTATACACGTTTAATTGCATACCTATTTGGGTGGCGTAGTGTCATCCTGCCGCGATGGAACGCCGGCCGGATTCCGGGCTTGATGGCGACCAGGACTCCAGGGGAACGCGCCCATGCCGCAGGACACCGGCGTATTGACCTATCTTGCCGGCGAGCCGCAGGACGGCGTGACGCCGCGCGTGGGAGACGCCATCGAGTTGCGGCCGATCGGTCGGAGCAGGTCGCTCGAGGCCTTCACCGAATCGGGCCAGCGGCTCGGCCGGTTGCCGCCTGATGAGCGGCTGGCGCTGGCCCGCCTGCTGCCGATCGGCGCCGCCTATGTGCGCGCGCGGATCGCCGCGGTGGTACCGCGCGGCGCCGCCGGGGGGGCCAGGCTGCACATCCTCGTACCCGCGGGCTGATAGGCGCTAAAGGAGCCGATAGGCCACCAGGGCGAGGCCGATCCAGAAGACGGAGGAGAGCACGACGGCAAACAGGATGCCGCGGGCGGGCGCATCGGGTGCGTCACCATCGCTCAACCGTTCCTGGGCCTTCATCCCTCGCATGCCCGCCGTTCTTCCTGGACGAGTCGCATCTGCCCGATCATCCTGCCCCAGCCGAACCAGGCATGCATTCGAAACGCGCTGCGTGACCGTCCGGTGACCCGGACCCGCCCACACATAATTTTTCGCAGTGCCACAATCCGGCCGCAACCGGGTCGCAATCCGGCTTCGTGCCTCTGCGACAAGGCTGACGTCGGCGGAAGCTGGAGCGCCTTTGGCACCGCTTCCCCGGCAGCTTGCCGCCCGCTTGGGGCGGCCCGGCACCTTGCAGGGTTTGTTCGTCCATGTCGGGCGTTGAAGGCTTGCGCATCCTGGCCCCCGAGGCCGGTTCCTCTGGTTTTCGCGGCATCGACCTCGGTGTCGCGCCGATCCGTCCGGCCCTGCGGCCGGTCCTCAAGCGTACGATGGACGTCCTCGGCGCCGGCGCCCTGTTGCTGGCCTGCCTGCCCGTCTTCCTGGTGCTTGCGCTCATGGTCCGCGCCGATGGCGGCCCGGCCTTCTACGGGCATGAGCGGGTCGGCCGCGGCGGCCGCCGGTTCCGCTGTCTGAAATTCCGCTCGATGGGGACCGATTCGGCCGAGCGTCTGGCCGCGCTGCTCGAGAGCGACGCCGAGGCCCGCGCGGAATGGGAAGCCACCCGCAAGCTGAAGAACGATCCGCGAGTCACCCGGGTCGGCCGCTTGCTGCGCTCGACCAGCCTCGACGAGCTGCCGCAACTGATCAACGTGCTGCGCGGCGAGATGAGCCTGGTCGGCCCCCGTCCCGTCCCGGCCGCCGAGCTCGACGCCGAGTATGGCGCCTCGGCCGCGCATTACCTCGCGGTCAAGCCGGGCATCACCGGCCCCTGGCAGGTCAGCGGCCGCAACGACACCAGCTACGACACCCGCGTGGCACTCGACGTGCAGTATGCGGTGAACCCCTCGCTCTGGACCGACATCGCGATCCTGCTGAAGACCCCGCTGGTGGTGATCCTGCGTCGCGGGGCCTATTAGCCCGCGCTGCCGGGGCCGCAAGGGCCCGGGCGGAAGGCTGTCATGACCGATCGGAGTGATCAGCGCACCCGCGGCCGCACCATGGTCGCGGGTATCGCATGGAATGCGGCCGGGCGTGGGCTGCCCCTGCTGCTGGCGCTCGCCCTCACCCCGGTGCTGGTGCACCAGCTGGGCCTCGAGCGCTGGGGGCTCTTCACCCTGGCGCTGGCGATGGTCGGCGTCTTCGGCATCTTCGATTTCGGCGTCGGCCAGGCGCTGACCCGCGCGCTGTCCGAGCGGATCGGCCAGGGGCGCGAGGGCGAGGCGGCCGGCATGGTGGGGGCGGCGCTGGTCACGCTGGCGGCCATCAGCATCGTCTTTGCCGGGTTGCTCTGGGCCTTCGTCCCCGTCCTGGTCGACCGGCTGCTGCTGGTGCCGGCCGCGCTGCGCGAGCAGGCGATCGGCGGCTTCCGGGTGCTGGCGGCCGCCGCCCCGCTGGTCGTGCTGAACGCGGCGCTCTGGGGCGTGCTGGCGGCCTATCAGCGCTTCCGGGCGGCCAACCTCGTCACCATCCCCGTGGCGATCTTCTACTACCTCGGCCCAGTGCTGGTGCTGCTGGTCTGGGACAGCCTGGTCGGCGTGATGCTGACGCTGGTCGCGGTGCGATTCGCCAATACGCTGTCCTACCTCGCGCTGCTGCGGCCGCTGCTGCGGCGGCTGCGGCAGGAGCGGTTGCGACTCGGCGAGGTGGTGCCGCTGCTGCGGATCGGCGGCTGGATGACGGCCTCGGGGATGCTGACCCAGGCGCTGCTCTATGCCGACCGCTTCCTGATCGGCGCGCTGATCTCGCTCACCGCGGTTGCCTTCTACGCGACACCGCTCGATCTCGTGCTGCGGGTCTGGATGCTGCCGGTCGCGGTGGCGCAGACCCTGCTGCCGGCCTTCGCGGGGGCCTTCCAGACCCAGCCCGGGGAGACCGCGGCGCTGCTGCGGCGCGGCGCGCTGCTGGTGCTCGCCATGGTGCTGCCGGTGGCGCTGGTGCTGGCCGGCGCCGGGCAGGAGGTGCTGAGCCTCTGGCTCGGGCGGGACTTCGCCGAGGGCGGCGGCATGGTGTTGCGGATCATGGGGGTCGGGATCCTGTTCTCCTGCCTCGCCTTCGCCCCGGCGGCGCTGATCGACGCCATCGGCCGGCCGGACGTGACCGCCCGCTTCGCCCTCGCCCAGGCCGTGCTCTACCTGCCGCTGGCGGCGGGGATGCTGCTCTGGCAGGGGATCGTCGGGGCGGCACTGGTCTGGGCGCTGCGGGCGGTGGTGGATTGCCTCGGCAAGTTCTGGCTGGCGGCACGCATCTACCCACCCTCCGAGGCCGGCACCCGGGCGATGCTGCCGCCGCTGGCCGTCGCCGGCGGCGGGCTGGCGATCATGCCGCTCTTCGGCGGGCTGGTGCCGGCCGGGCTCTGCGCGCTGGTGGTGATGGCAGCCTTCGCCGGCTTCGCCTGGCGCTCGCTGCGGCCGGAGGAGCGGGCGGCGATCCGCAACCCACGCGCGCTGCTGCGGGCGGGGCCGGCATGACCACACTCGCTATCAATGGCCGGTTCCTGACGCAGCCGCTGACCGGCGTGCAGCGCTTCGCGCATGGCATCACCGGCGCGCTGGATGCGCTGGCGGCCGAGGGGAAGCTGCCCGGCGCACGGCTGCTGCGGCCGGCGGGTGGCGCGGCCGCGTTCTTTCCGCATCTGCGGGATGAGAGCTTCGGCCCGCTGTCGGGCCAGGCCTGGGAGCAAGCGATCCTGCCGCGGCATGTCGGCGATGCGCTGCTGCTCTCGCTCGGCAATACCGCGCCGCTGCTGCTCGGACGGCGGCAGGTGGTGGTGATCCACGATGCCGGCGTCTTCGACACGCCCGAGAGCTATTCGGCGAGGTTCCGGCTCTGGTACCGCGTCATGCAGCAAGGCCTGGCGCGGCGCGGCGCGCGCATCGTCACCGTCTCGCAATTCTCGCGCGGCCGGATCGCGCGGGCGCTGGGCCTGACCGAGTCGCAGATCGGCGTGATCCCGGAGGGCCACGAGCAGGTCTTCGCCCAGCCCGCCGATGCCGCGGTGCTGGCGAGGCATGGGCTCGCACCGAAGCGATTCGCCCTGGTCGTCGGTACCGGCGCCGCGCACAAGAATCTCGCCGTGCTGGGCGAGGCGGCGGCGATGCTGAAGGCGCGCGGGCTGACCTTGGCGATCGCCGGCAGCGCCGACCCGGCGGTGTTCCGCGCGGCCGGCGGCGGCGACGGCCAGTTGCTCGGCCGCGTCAGCGATGCCGAGCTCCGCGCGCTGTACGAGAACGCGCTCTGCCTGGTCTTCCCGTCGCGCTACGAGGGCTTCGGCCTGCCGCCGCTCGAGGCCATGGCCTGCGGCTGCCCGGTGGTGGCCGCCGAGGCCGGCGCGGTGCCCGAGGTTTGCGGCGACGCCGCCTTGTGGTTCCGCAATGACGGCGCGCCCGGGCTGTGCGATGCGCTGGTGCGGTTCATCGATGAGCCAGGATTGGCCGAAACCCTCGCGGCGCGCGGCCGTGCGCGCGCCGCCCTGTTCACCTGGCGCCGCGCGGCCGAAAAGCTGCTGACGCTGCTGCCCGAAGGATTGCGTGATTGAACGTCGCGATCATCCATGAGTGGTTCGACACCTATGCCGGCTCGGAACGCGTCATCGAACAGATGCTGGCGATCTGGCCGCAGGCCGAGCTCTACGCCGTGGTGGACTTCATGCCGGAGGCCGAGCGCGGCTTCCTCGGCGGACGGCGGGTCACCACCAGCTTCATCCAGCGCCTGCCGCTGGCGCGGAAGCATTTCCGGAAGTTCGTCGGGCTGATGCCGCTGGCGATCGAGCAGCTCGACCTGGCCGGCTACGACCTGGTCGTCTCCTCGAACCACGCGGTGGCCAAGGGCGTGCTGACGGGGCCGGGGCAGCTGCATGTCAGCTACGTCCACAGCCCGATGCGCTATGCCTGGGATCTGCAGGCGCAGTATCTGCGCCAGGCCGGGCTCACCCGCGGGCCGATGAGCTGGTACACGCGTTGGCAGCTGCACCAGCTCAGGCACTGGGACCGCAGCTCGGCCGCCGGCGTCGACAGCCTGGTCGCCAATAGCCGCTACATCGCCGAGCGGATCATGAAGGTCTGGCGGCGCGACAGCACGGTGATCCACCCGCCGGTCGATGTGGACCGCTTCGGGCTCGGGACTGGGGCGCGCGGGCACTACCTGATCGCCTCGCGCATGGTGCCCTACAAGCGCATCGACCTGGTGGCCGAGGCCTTTGCGGCGATGCCCGACCGCCAGCTGGTCATCTGCGGCGACGGGCCGGAGGAGGCCAACGTGCGCAAGGCCGCCGCCGGCGCGCCGAACATCCGCTTCGCCGGACGGGTGCCGCAGGCCGAGCTGATCGCGCTGACCCAGCAGGCGCGCGGCTTCGTCTTCGCCGCCGAGGAGGATTTCGGCATCGGCATGGTCGAGGCCCAGGCCTGCGGCACGCCGCTCATCGCCTATGGCCGCGGCGGCGCGCGCGACATCGTGCAACCCGACACGGGCGTGCTGTTCCCCGAGCAGAGCGCGGCCGCGATCCGCGAGGCGGTCGAGGCCTTCGAGGCCGGCCCCGCGATCCGCCCGGAGGATTGCCGGGAGAGTGCCATGCGCTTCTCCATCCCGGCCTTCCGCGACAGGCTGCGTGCCCATGTCGAGACGTTGATGGAGCGGCCATGCAGGCGAGCCTGATCGTCGCCACCAAGGGCCGGGACCGGGACCTCGCCGTGCTGTTCGACAGCCTGCTGGCGCAGGGCGTCGCCGATATGGAGGTGATCGTCGTCGACCAGAACGAGGATGACCGCCTGGCGCCGATCATCGAGGCCTACCGCGATCGGCTGGTGCTGAGCTGGCGGCGATCCTCGGTGGCGAACGCCAACCATGCGCGCAACCTCGGGCTGGCGCTGGCGCGTGGGGCGGTCGTCGGCTTTCCGGATGACGACTGCGTGTTCCCGGCAGGCGTGCTGCCGCGGGTGCTGGCGGCCTTCGACGCGGATCCGGGGCTTGCCGTGCTGACCGGGCCGGCGGCCTCGCCGGAGGGCGGGCTGGGATCGGGGCGCTGGCGGGCGGCGGCGGGGCCGATCACGCCAGAAAACGTCTTCACCAGCGTGATCGAGTTCAACCTCTTCCTCCGCCGCGCGGTCGCGCTGGCGCTCGGCGGCTTCGACGAGCGGCTGGGTCCGGGCACCGTCTTCGGCTCGGCCGAGGGCAACGACCTGGCGCTGCGCGCGATCGCGGCCGGCCACGCCGCGCGCTACGAGCCGGCGCAGCAGATCGTGCATCCGGACAAGCGGCTGACGCCGGTCGCGGTGGCGCGCGCGGCGACCTATGGCAAGGGCCTCGGCTACGTCATGCGCCGGCACGCCGTGCCCGCAGGCGTGTGGGTGCCCTTCTTCTACCGCCCGCTCGGCGGGGTCGTCGTGAACGCGCTGCGCGGGCGGATGCTGGCGGCGCGCTACTACTGGGCCAGCTTCCGGGGGCGGCTTGCGGGCTTCCTCGCCGGTGCGCCGGGCGCCGGCCTGCCGCTCTCACCGATCGCCGGGGCGACATGAGGATCGCGATCGGCATCGCCACGCGCGGCCGCGCCGAGATCCTGCGCGCGGTGCTGCGCGATCTGGGCCGGCAGACACGCAAGCCGGACCGGATCCTGGTCTGCCACGTCACGCCCGAGGATATCGGCGCGCCGGAGCCCGGGGTCGAGTACCTCACCTCGCCGGCCGGCCTGCCGCGGCAGCGCAACGCCATCCTGGATGCGCTCGGCGACTGCGACGCGGTGCTCTTCCTCGACGACGACTTCCTCTGCGCGCCGGACTACCTCGCGGTGACGGAGAAGGTGCTGGAGGCACGGCCGGATTGCGTGGTGACCACCGGCACCGTGCTCGCCGATGGCGCGAACGGGCCCGGCCTGAGCCTCGCGCAGGGGCTGACCGTGCTGCGCGGCGACCGCGGCGTGCGCGACCCGATGGAAATGGCGCCGCATTTCAACGGCTATGGCTGCAACATGGCGCTGCGGCTCGCGCCGGTGCGGGCGCACGGCATCCGCTTCGACGAGGCGCTGCCGCTCTATGCCTGGTACGAGGATATCGACGCGACCCGGGCGCTCGGCCGGTATGGCGAGATCCTGCGGCTGGCCGGCGCGCGCGGCGTGCATCTCGGCACCAAGGCGGCGCGCACGCCGGGCCGGCGGCTCGGCTATTCGCAGGTGGCCAATGCGGTCTACCTCGCGCGCAAGGGCACCTATCCCTGGAGCCATGCGCTGCCGTCCCTGATGCGGCACACCGCGAAGAACCTGGCGCTCAGCCCCTGGCCCGAGCCCTGGGCCGACCGCTGGGGCCGCTTCCGGGGGAACGTTCTGGCGCTGCGCGACTGGATGTCCGGTCGCTTGGACCCCGGCCGGATTCTCGACCTGTGAGCGTAGTTCTGGTTTCCAAAGGCCCTTCGGCCTTTGGCGGGGGAGTTCGAGGGGGCAGCGCCCCCTCGAAGCGCTGATGCAGGACGTATTGTTCGTCGCG
>Ga0114976_10003328_pt1 | contig 10066 bp, 7 predicted proteins | sample S_130805_EF_Meta_FD_87319 | JGI IMG/M metagenome (GOLD analysis project Ga0114976, IMG submission 87319) | Freshwater microbial communities from Lake Simoncouche, Canada to study carbon cycling - S_130805_EF_MetaG | ecosystem: Environmental > Aquatic > Freshwater > Lake | place: Lake...
ATTAAAGGCCCCCGGAGGACTTTCGTGACATATGTAATTGCAGAACCGTGTGTGGATGTAAAAGATAAGTCATGCCGCGAGGAGTGCCCCGTCGATTGCATCTATGACGGAACCCGCATGCTCTATATCCAGCCCGATGAATGCGTTGATTGCGGTGCATGCGAGCCGGTATGCCCAGTGGAAGCTATCTACTACGAAGATGATGTTCCAGGTCAGTGGCAGGGCTATAAGAAGATCAATACAGAATTCTTTATCGAACTCGGTTCACCTGGGGGAGCATCAAAGGTCGGCGAGACAAATACCGACCATGCAGATGTGACTGCTCTTGCGCCAAAAACTTCCTGATTTCCCTTGGGATGCACTAGCCCCATACGGAGCTATCGCAAAAGCGCACCCACAAGGAGCAATCGATCTCTCTGTGGGAACGCCAGTAGATCCGACTCCTGAATTTATTCAGCAAGCATTTCAGAAAGCATCCAACTCACCTGGTTATCCCGTGACCATGGGAACTCCTGAACTTCGTGAAGCAATCACGGCATGGGCAAAGAAATATCTCGGAGCAACAGGTGAATTCGGCGTGCTTCCACTGATTGGTTCGAAAGAATTTGTTGCATGGCTTCCAACATTTATTGAAGCCCAAAGCGTTCTCTATCCAGATGTTGCATATCCAACCTACTTGGTGGGCTCTCTTCTTGCACAAGCTAAAGCAACACCCGTCTCACTCGATGCCACTTCGTGGCCACAAGCAGATATGGCATGGGTGAATTCACCATCGAATCCCACAGGTCGCGTTCATACCGAATCTGAATTGAAAGCTGCAATTGAATGGTCGCGCAAGTACAAGAGTGTTGTCGTCTCTGATGAGTGCTACCTCGAATTTGGAGACACCGTAACTCCTACTTCCATCTTGCAATACACCGGGGGAGATAACACCAATATTCTCTCAGTTCTTTCACTCTCAAAGCGCTCATCCATGGCTGGTTATCGCGCTGCTTTCATTGTCGGAGATCCTGCGCTGATTGCTCGAATCCTTGAAGTGCGCAAACATGCAGGGATGATGGTGCCTCTGCCTGTGCAGCACGCGATGATTGCAGCACTCTCTGATGAAAAACATGTGACAGAACAACGTGCGCGCTATAACGCTCGTCGCGCAACTCTTGCACCGGCACTTATTGCAGCAGGATTTACGATCGAAGATTCAGAAGCTGGTCTCTATATCTGGGCAACGCGCAAGGAAGATTGCTGGGATTCGGTGTCATGGCTTGCAGATCTTGGCATCATCGCCACCCCTGGAATCTTCTATGGAGAAGGTGGCTCTTCACATATTCGTATCGCAATGACTGCAACGGATGCGCAGATAACAGATGCCACAGCTCGCATCATGAGCAAAGTAGGTGCCAAATAATGGCTGTAGGCATTCTCCTTGTCGGAGGTTTTGGCACACGACTCAAACCTCTGACGGATGAATCACCCAAGCCAATGCTTCCTGTTGCAGGCCTTCCTGTCACAGAACATCAAATCCTTGCTGCAAAGAAAGCTGGAATTCACACACTTGTCTTAGCAACGTCCTACCTTGCAGAAGTCTTTACTCCTTACTTTGGAGATGGCGCTAAGTGGGGGATGAAGATTCTCTACGCTGTTGAGAAAGAACCCCTTGGCACAGGAGGCGCAATTCGTAATGCTGCTGAGCTACTTGGACGAGATGAACCAGTAGTTGTATTTAATGGTGATGTCTTAAGTCGCCACTCGATTGCAGATCAAATTAAGTTTCATATAGATAACAAAGCAGATGTCACTCTTCATTTAATCGATGTGGAAGATGCCCGTGCATTTGGATGTGTTCCAACTGATGCCGATGGTCGCGTTACAGCTTTTCTTGAGAAAATGGATAACCCAGTCACGCACTCAATTAATGCCGGTTGTTATGTCTTTAGCCCTGAAGTCATTGATCAGATTCCGCTGGGCAAGGTTGTAAGCGTTGAACGTGAAACATTCCCAGCGCTTGTTGCAAGTGGACGTCCTGTATTTGGTTATCAAGAACAGTCTTATTGGTTAGATGTGGGAACACCTGCTGCACTCTTTCAGGGCTCTCGCGATCTCATTGATGGTGATTTTCAGGCAATGGCCGGCACCACGATTGCACCTGATGCGGTGATTACCGGCGGAACATCGATTGGTGCCCGCTGCACCATTGGCGCAGGTGTCCATATCGATGACTGCATCATCGGTGACGATGTCACTATCGGCGATGGCGCCGTACTCTCTCGATCATTTATCGCCCATGGAACTCACATCGCTGCAGCGCTAGAAAAAAGTGCTCACTACCTCTCGCAAAAGCTCGATTTACCGATAATTCTGTAGAAATTTTCGATTTTTCCCACTTTCCTGCGTAATTTTTGGGAAAAGTCTCAACCTTGGGGTTGACTCAGAGGGATTACAACGGTGTAATTCATTCCTAGAGCGCGTTCTTCACACCGAAGTGCGACCTAATGACTTGAGGAGCTTCGCATATGCCGATCCGCCCAGAAGGAACATCTACTGGCAAGCCATCAGCCCCCACTGCTGGACCAACTATCCAACTAGCTAGCGGAGAGAATATTGAACTCTCCTGGCAAGAGCGCTCACTCTGCGCTCAAACAGATCCAGAAGCATTCTTTCCTGAAAAGGGTGGATCTACACGCGAAGCAAAGCGTGTCTGCCTCTCATGTGATGTTCGCCAAGAGTGCCTTGAATATGCACTCGCACATGATGAGCGTTTTGGAATCTGGGGTGGCCTCTCCGAGCGTGAGCGTCGCCGTCTCAAGCGTCGCCCCGCATAAGCGCCGCTACTCTCACAGTTTCAAACGATAAGTTTCCCTTATGAGTACGCAACGCGTTTCTGCAATTCTCGTTGTCCATGATGGATCAACATGGTTGCCAGAAGTTGTTGCATCGATTGTCTCTCAGAGCCGAAACGTTGATCAGATTCTTGCAGTCGATACTGGCTCAACAGATGGCTCAGCAAAACTTCTCAAAGGCGCTCGCATCCCTGTTGCAACTCTTGATCGCACAACAGGTTTTGGTGAAGCAATTTCGTATGGAGTGGAAAAAATTGCAGCTCCAATCGAAGGAGTTGAAGAATGGATATGGATTCTCCATGATGATTGCGCGCTACATCCCGCTGCACTCGAATCTCTCTTAACAGCAATTTCAGAACGACCTAGCGTTGTGATGGCTGGACCAAAGTTGCTCGGGTGGCATAACCGCACACACTTACTTGAAGTCGGTATCAGTCTTGCAACTAACGGCGCGCGATGGACTGGACTTGAACCTAATGAGTATGACCAAGGACAACGCGATGGAGTCTATGAAGTTCTCTCGGTAAGCACTGCAGGAGCTCTTATTCGCCGAGATGTATTTGAAGAACTTGGGGGATTCGATCAGAATCTTGAACTCTTCCGCGATGATGTTGATTTTGGCTGGCGTGTGCGAACTGCAGGCCATTCGGTTGTGGTTGTCACAGATGCGATTGGCTACCACGCACAAGCTGCTAGCAATGAACGTCGCGCTGTAGATGTTAAGGGCGCCTTCTTGCACCGCCCATTGTTACTCGATCGCCGTAATGCTGCCTATGTCCTTCTTGCAAACTCGAGTTGGTGGTCCATACCCTGGTTATCAATCCAATTGCTTGCTGGTGCACTCTTGCGATCTATCGGATATCTCTTTGCAAAACTTCCTGGATACGCCAGTGATGAGATATTGGCAATCGCAACTCTTCTCATTCATCCCACAGAACTGCTCAAAGCGCGCTCAGCACGTAAGAAGAGTCGATTCATTTCAAGTCGCGTAGTAAAAACTTTTATCCCATCACGCTGGACACAAATTCGAAGTTCAATTTCACGTGGTTTTGAAACTTTGCGAGCACGTTTACTGCCTGAAGATGCCACGCAAACGACTCCTGTAACGAGCGATCTGACAATCAATGAAGATGAGGATTTGCTAACTCCACTTTCAACCAAGCCTTGGAGATTGGTATTTGCCAGACCCCTCGTGGCAGTTCTCTCCATCCTTGCAGTCATAACTATCTTTTGGGCGCGCCATAGATTTGGCGCCATATCTGGGGGAGCCCTTGCTCAATCTCCAGATAATTTCAAAGACCTCTTCAAGCTCTATCTTGAAAGCTGGCATGAGATTGGAATGGGAAGCGGTCTCTCAACTCCAGCTTGGGTGTTGATCCTTAGTGGAGCATCCCTACTCACCTTGGGAAATGTGAAGCTATTTGTGGCGCTCTGCTTCATCGCAGCACCATTTATATTCCTACTTACCTCTCACAACTTTCTTAAGCGCTATACGGATAACCAATGGTTATCGGCCGGGGCTGCCCTTCTCTATTCGCTCTCACCAGTCTCAATTGCTGCAGTGAATTCAGGGCGATTAGGAGTCTTAGTCTTCATCGCACTACTTCCAGTCTTTGTTGCAGGACTTCGCAACTGGGTTGATATTGAAAAGCGCACATGGCGAAGCATCTTTGCTTACTCACTCTTCATCTGGTTGCTCTTTGCCTTCAATCCTTCAGTGCTCTTGATCTTGACGGGGGCGATAGCTTTCGCTCTCTATCGTGACTTTCTCATTGCAGAGAAGAACTACAAGAGCCCACTCTTTATTCAACGAGGTATTCGCAGAGCCACCTTGCTTACATTGCCGATCCTCTTATCTGCGCCAGGTTCCTTTGCAATCTTTGTGAAGCCAACCAAGCTTCTCTCAGAAATAGGACTCACCGTCGCAGGTGGTGGTGCCAACTTTGCCTTCTTTGCAAACCCTGGAGGCGCTGGCTCACTTCCATGGTGGTGCGTTAGCCCAATCGCAATCGTTCTATTTGTTACATTCTTTTCAACAACAGCAGCAAGAAAATTTGCAACCCTTGGTTTGATCTTCTTATTATCTGGAACTTTGGTGAGCGCCCTTGTCGTCTCAGGCAACGGCTCCGCTACCGGATCGCGGGCAAATGCTTCGACCTTTATTGCCATTGCTACATTGCTATCAATTACCTCAGCAGTTGTCATGTTTGACAAAATTCGTGCTCGACTAGAACAGTCGCATGTGAATTACCGACATATTTCAGTTGCACTCGTATTGCTTATCTCGATTGCATACTCGGTAACATCAACCTTCTGGCTTGTTACAGCAGGTGCAGATTCGCCACTACGGACAACATCAAAGGAGATACTTCCTGCCTTTCTCTCCATTGAGAAGGATGCGAAGACTGTTGTCCTGCGTTCCTATCGCAGTAACAATGAGACAACATTGTCGTATTACATTTCACGTGGGTCTGCAATCACATTGGGCGAAGCTGATGTAGCGCCTCAAGATTTACCGGTGATTACTCAAGCAATTGAAGGTTTGGTCGACAATACTGGCGTCACATCCAGCAAGACCTTTTCCACCTATGGAATTAAGTATGTATTTCTGAAGAACCCGGTCAGTAAAGATGTAGTTCAAACAATCGATGGATTGGGTGGGTTTAATCGAACATCAGCTACCAATGCTGGAATCGTCTGGAAAGTTTTGAAAGATACGGGTCGGTTGAAGTTTGTTGACTACTCCGGAAAGGAATTCATTCTTCCATTTAAGGGTGTGCGCACATATGTACCTGCTCCAGGAACGATCACGTTAACTGAGAGTTATAGCAATTCTTGGCAGATTTCCCAGGATGGGTATCGACTTGCGAAGATTAAGAATGCCAATGATCTTCCATCTTTTGAAGTAACAACAGGTGGTCACATTTCTGTCATTCACGACGGCACTGCAAGGCGCGGATGGATCTCCCTATTTCTTATCGCACTAGTTACAACCATAGTTCTTGCCCTGCCTTCAGGTCGAAGAAGAAGTGAAATTGAAGATGCGGTGATTGCATGAGAAATCAACGCACTCTTATCTTGGCACTCTCCACAGCGGTAGTGCTCTTCCTCAGTAACATCCTCAATGTCACGGTTTCGACCAATCGTTTTAATACCTCATATCCAGCTTCAGTGTGTTCACCTAATACAACAGGGCTCACAACTGCAATCTCTTTGACTTCGCCAAAGACTCTGGTGCGAAAGACCGGAACTTCATCTATGCAGACTTCACAAGTGGGCTTTAGGCGATTTGCCGTTGCAGCACAGTCAGCTGTACTTGAAGCAGGTTCTGTAACACCCGTTGCTTGGCAAGTGCGCACGGGAGTCTGGGCTGGGGCAGTTCCATGTAGCGCACCGGTTGCTTCTCAATGGTTTGTTGGAGCAACTGCAGATATCACCTCAAAAGGTTCACTCAATGTTGTTAATAGCGGTCTTGGTCGTGCACTAGTTGAAATACAAGTCTTTACAGAAAATGGATCAATCACTCCTCGCACCATTTCACTCAAAGCTAATACCTTTACATCTCTCTCCCTAGCTTCACTTGCTCCAGGCTCGAAGCAAATTGCAATTCATATCCTTCCTCGTTCAGGGCGTATCAACGGATTTGTTATTGATGAACGAGGTAAAGGACTTAAGGCCCTCGGTGGTGACCTGGTGAATTCAACGGGGGATCCAAGCAAGAAGATACAAATACCAGCTATTCCTCAGCAGACCGGACGGACGGGCTCAACTCCACACACTCTACGACTACTGGTTCCAGGTGATGTCGATGCCCGAATCACAGCAGTAATCAAATCAACTGATGGAACCTTTGCTCCATCTGGTATTGATGGTCGTGTCATTGCACATAAGAAAGTGATTGAAATTCCGTTGAATGTCACCATGGCCTCTGGAAAATTCGCATTGCACATTTCATCTGATCAACCAATTCTTGGCTCTGTTTTCTCTCAGACCCTTGTGAAAGGAAAGCGTGACTTTGTTTGGAGTACTGCAGCGCAAGATCTCTCTGAATACACGCTAGCCACGACCGGATTGGCTCCCACTCTCGTATTTACAGGCAGTCGAATCAAGCTCAATCTCGAGCTGACATATACAAATGGCAAGACAAAGACAGTCAAGATTTCAGCTGAGGACATTGAAACCTTCGTAGTTCCAGATTCTGTGCGAGCAGTCTCCTTTGCGGGCATATCATCGGGAACTTCAGGTGCTGCACTCATCGCATCAAAGAGTGGGTATGGCTACATACCTCTCAATGCCGGAAGTGTTCTTGCGAAATCTTTCATCCCCGCATCGAATATTCGAGTACTCAATCCCTAACTTTTGGACTCACCCCCACTAATCTTGATGACATGAGTAATCAGGTTCGGACAGGACGCGTGTGTTCACGTGTGACTTGTCGCTCCGTTGCATCGATGACTCTTACATACATCTATGCAGATTCAACTGCAGTGCTAGGTCCTCTTGCTACTTTCTCGGAACCACATTCTTATGATCTCTGCGAAAAGCATTCAGCAAGACTTACCGTTCCTAATGGCTGGAATGTAATTCGACAGAGTGCTGATGAAAACAATGCAGGACCAAGCCATGATGATTTAATGGCAATTGCAGATGCAGTTCGTGAAGTCGCTCAGGTTGCACTTGCCGACCAGCAAGAAGTTTCTACAGCTTCTTCCCAATCGAGCGTGGGTCGACGCGGTCATTTACGCGCAGTCCCTTCCTAATTTCTTTTTCCCCAATCTTCTCTTTACGATATCCATATGAGCACCTCAATCTTTAAGGCATACGACATCCGTGGGCTAGTCGATAAAGAACTCACCCCTGATTTTGCCTTTGCTACAGGTGTGGCAGTTGCTCGTTTTCTTGAATTAGAGCGCGAACCAGGCACAGTGGTTATTGGTGAAGATATGCGCCCGTCATCTCCAACTCTTGCAACAGCATTTGCAGCTGGCGTTACATCTCAAGGCCTTGATGTGATCCGTATTGGATTAGCCTCAACAGATATGTTGTATTTTGCATCAGGAAAGCTCAACCTTCCTGGTGCGATGTTTACCGCAAGTCATAATCCAGCTGCCTATAACGGAATCAAACTCTGTTTGAGTGGGGCGCGACCAATTGGCAAAGAGTCTGGGCTAGTAACCATTGAGAACTTCGTTAAAGAAGGAACTCCAATGGCGATGCGTAATCTTGGAGTTGAAAAGACGCAGAACATGCTTGAGGAATATGTCGATCACCTCCTATCGCTTGTGGATGTCTCATCAATTCGACCACTGAAGATAGTTATCGATGCCGGTAATGGAATGGGTGGATACACAGCACCTGCCGTCTTTAAGCGCCTGAACGCTGAAGTTATTGAGATGTACTTTGAGCTCGATGGCACCTTCCCTAACCATGAGGCTAATCCCATCGAACCTTCCAATCTTAAAGATCTGCAGAAGGCTGTTAAGAAACATAAAGCTGATATTGGACTTGCCTTTGATGGCGATGCTGACCGTTGCTTCCTTGTGGATGAGAAGGGCGATTTAGTAAATCCCTCTGCCCTTACAGCGCTCATTGCTACACGTGAACTTAAGCGCCACCCAGCATCAAATATTATTTATAACTTAATCTCTTCGCGCGCCGTGAAGGAAGTTGTTGAAGAAAATGGCGGAACAGCAGTTCGCTCCCGTGTGGGGCACTCATACATTAAGAAGTTAATGGCTGAGACGAACGCTGTCTTTGGCGGCGAACATTCAGGGCACTTCTACTTCCGTGATTTCTGGAAAGCAGATTCTGGAATGCTTGCAGCACTTCATGCAATTGCAGCTCTTGGAGAAACCGATACGCCGCTTTCGAAACTTCTCTCTTCATTTAATCGATATTTCTCAAGTGGTGAAATCAATTCAACAGTGAGTGATGCAAAGGCAGCTATGAATCAGATTGAGAAGATCTATGGCAAGAAAGATGGGGTCGAAGTTGATCACCTGGATGGCCTGACCATCAATGGCGATACCTGGTGGTTTAACCTTCGCGCATCCAATACTGAGCCCCTGCTTCGACTCAACGTTGAGGCTTCAACGGAAGCCCGTATGAAGAAGGTTCGAGATGATGTACTTAACACCATTCGAGGCGACCTCGACATCCTCGTATTAATCCCGTAACTAGTAGGCTATCCCCATAGCCGACTAGCACAGTAGAGCCCTACGCCGAAGGTCAAGCGAAAAAACAGCCGTTTTTATATTAGGGAGAAAAACACATGACACCTGTCACAACTATTCCAAAGCACGACATTGCAGATGCATCACTTGCAGAAGCAGGCCGTAAGAAAATTGAGTGGGCAGAGCGCAACATGCCTGTCCTTGCTCAGATCCGCGAACGCTTCGAGAAGTCACAGCCATTTACTGGTGTGCGCATCGCAGCATGTATGCACGTCACAACAGAGACTGCAAACTTGATGCGTGTTCTTAAAGCTGGGGGCGCCGAAATCGCACTCTGTGCTTCAAACCCACTTTCAACTCAAGATGACACAGCAGCAGCGCTTGTTCATGAATACGGCATTTCAGTATTCGCACGTAATGCTGTCGATCGTGATGGTTACTACTCACATATCAATGCAGCACTTGATATCAATCCACACCAAGTATTCGATGATGGTTGCGACCTCGTGAACACACTCCACACAACTCGCAAGGAGCTTCTTCCAAACATTGCAGGTGGATGTGAGGAGACAACAACTGGCGTTATCCGTCTCAACCAGATGGCTAAAGATGGTGCGCTGACATTCCCAATGATCGCTGTCAATGACACCGATACAAAGCACATGTTCGATAACCGTTACGGAACAGGTCAGTCAACACTTGATGCTGTCTTCCGTGCGACTAACTTCCTTCTTGCAGGACGCATCGTCGTCGTTGCTGGATTTGGTTACTGCGGTAAGGGCGTTGCAGAACGCGCCAAGGGCATGGGTGCTGATGTAGTTGTTACAGAAATCGACCCAACAAAGGCACTGGATGCAATGATGCAGGGATTCCGCGTCATGCCGATGGTAGATGCTGCAAAGCTTGGCGATGTATTCATTACTGTCACAGGTAACCGCGATGTACTTCGCGACGAGCACTTCGCAGTGATGAAGGATGGCGCAATCATGGCCAACTCAGGACACTTTGATATCGAAATCGATGTTGCATGGCTTGAGCAGAACTCAGTAAAGAAGA
>Ga0114976_10003329_pt1 | contig 10063 bp, 10 predicted proteins | sample S_130805_EF_Meta_FD_87319 | JGI IMG/M metagenome (GOLD analysis project Ga0114976, IMG submission 87319) | Freshwater microbial communities from Lake Simoncouche, Canada to study carbon cycling - S_130805_EF_MetaG | ecosystem: Environmental > Aquatic > Freshwater > Lake | place: Lake...
AGATAAATGGCGACTGTGTTCACATTTTTCATAATTCCAACGATAGTTTTCTATAAGATCTTTCTGCTTTTTTCTTACTTATGTCATCTTGAAGATCTAGGTATAACTTAACAATCTTCTGACACATATCATCTGGTCTGAATAATGGAGATCCAGTAGATACGTTACCAGCTGGACACTGATAACAATAATTACGATAGTCACAAGTTTTACATTGTTCTTCTTCCGTATGCATTTTATTGTATAGTTCTTGGAATACAGTATAACGATCGATATGAACACGATCTTCAAATACATTACCCAAAACTGTTGGTTTTACAGCGTCTGACTCTTTCATATTAGTGAAAAAGTAACAACCAGTAAAGTCGCCAGATCCATCTATGGCGATCATATCTGATCCAACTAAACAATTGTTTTCAACTTTTTGGCCAACTCCTTCTGAGAATGAAATCTCGAAGTCGGCATACTTGTCAATTAGAGATACGATATCAGTGTGTAGAGTATTCCACCTATTGCTGTCCCAGCTAATATAACCAACGCTGGAATCATGCACCAATGGATGCACAATAATGTTACGTATACCGACGCTATAAAGTCGTTCCATATATTCTTTAAAATATGGAGAGTGCTCTTGAGCAAGTGTGCAACGGAAAAAGATTCTATCTTTAGCATGTCGTGGGAGTCCTGAAACTGTTTCGATTATTTGGTCAATTTGTTCCTGCTTCAATTCACGATGGTCCAACTCAACTTGTAATGTATCTAAAGATATCATTAAGTAGGTAAAATCATATTCAAAATATGCTTTACAAAAATCTTTGGTAAGTAGAATACCATTGGTAATCATACTAATAGCTTGTCCCTTATCGAAATAAGTTCTAGACAAATATTCTTTATTATTTTCTAAAAAGTTTACGATTAAGTCTTTATGAATTAGTGGTTCTCCACCAAAGAATTGGAATCGTTTATTTTTAGCTTTGGAGTTATTCAGTAACCAGTCATACGCTTTTAATAAAGATTCTTCAGTGAATCTACCGTAGTCTTTCTTATGCTGTTCGTAGCAGTAAGTGCAAGAAAGGTTGCAAGCGTTAGTTAGAATTACGTTCATGTGTCCAATATCTTGGAACAGATGTGGATACTCTGAGAATGATACAACTCGTTCTTCTTTTGACGGAAGAATTGATATGAGTGTATTTTGTTTGGTTAATCCGTTTGGAGTTATAATGTCTTCAGTTCTAAACCGCAGACTTCCATCAGGAGAAACCCCCACTGTTGCTTGATGGTCGGGGTTTATTGATTTTTTTGATTTATGAAATACTATAGGTTGTTCAATCATTCTCAGTCCATAATAAAAGAAGAATTTAAAGTTTTACAATTACAAAATCGTATTTTGGCATTTCTTCTTTAGATGATAATGTATCTAATTCTGTGCCAGTTTCCCAGCGATAAGAAATAGTTGCGATTTGTTTATCTGTCATATCAACGATAAGTTTTTGTTTATTTTGTTCTACAGGAACTGACGCACGATATTGTAAATCGATAGATGGTAGGTCTTTATCGCTAATCCATGACTTATTGATAAAATGTAGTTTAGACAAACCAAGAGTATCGATAGTGAATGTATCTTCAGTAGTGCTGATAATATTATCACCAACGAACTCTGCTCCATCTAGAGATGGACGGAACACGCAAGTTTTAAAATTACCTTCTGAGGTGTTCATAATTGTGAACGTATCTTCAGAATTATCAAACTCTGAATCTTCTAAGAAGTTTTGACGAATGATATTTGGGTCTAAAAGGTTGTTATTTGTTACAACGTAGTAGATATCGGTGTCTTTAATCTTATAGAAAACCATCCAGATAGCTGCAGCATACTTAACATTATACTCAATTTCTTCGTTAGTTTCAAAATTAGTGATACGATTAGTAAGAGTATTTCTACCAAAATAAATTGTCTTTTCAACAACATCGGTTTGGGAAATCAATTTACCATCAAACATATAACCGAAATAAACTGCCTTAACTCCTGCAGTTAGTTTTTCTTTAATTAAGTCAAAGTTAATTTGTTTTATACCTAAAGACTGACCCTCAGTTGGCTCTGATACACCGATAGCCAAAGCGGAGTCAATACCTTTGTATAAACCAATTTTGTTATTGATTTTAACGTAAGTATTAATTTGTTGTTCATGGTCGGTTACTGCACCAAAATCGATGTTATCTAATCCTGGATTTGGACCAGCGTAGTAGGAATTTAATCCTTCTGTTACATCAGACCAAGACTTGGAAATAGATGTTTCTGTTTTGAAAATAAAAGTACTCATTTATAGTCCGCCTCTACCGCATGCGCATGCGCAATTGCAGTTACAGTTAGTTGAATAATCGTCGTATAAAATATGGGTATGATCTGTTAGATTATCTAAAATTGTTAACATTTGAAGAAATGTATCGGGAGTAATAGTATCACCAACAGCTTTCGGTTGAACAACAACACCAGATTGTCCGCTACCTGCGGTATTATCACCAGCCATAATTAACCTCCGTAATAAGTGTAATCATCCCAATAATGGGTATGATCGTTTGCACTGTTAAAATTGGCTCTCATTTCTTCGTGCTTTGCAGCTGTAATAGTTTCCCCAGCGACAACAGGAACCATATCTACACCACCAGAAACATTTCCCAGTGGGGATGTATAGTCTGGATCTTGAGCATAATAAGTTCCAGTTGATGGTATATTACCAAATTGCTCAAATGAATAGTCTGAAGTTTGATGATAGTGGTTATTCCACGTTAACCACATTCCCATTACACCATTAAAATCTACAGCCTGAATAGTATTCCCAGAAACAAAATTTGCTTTAGCAGCTGTAATAGATGATTTAATATCACCAGATGCAGGGCTTATCATCCCCGAAGTAGTTCTAGTTATAGTAGGCATAAATAATCCTTAGATATCCTTTTCCATAGACATATTTAGCTTTCTATGGATACAACTTATTTAGGATCTAGCCGATCCTAAATAATAAATAACATGTAGGCTAACACAGGAATATTCATAAATGGCTTTGATCACAACAAGAGAGACATCTGGTTCTAGTAACGGAACTGGGTCTATAACGTGCACTACTAGCTCGAATACTGTTACTGGTTCTGGTACACTTTTTACTTCTGAGGCGAATATTGGACAGGCTCTGTTTAATGCTTCTGGAACTTATATTGGTACTATTAACGTAATTAACTCCAATACTACTCTTACTTTAAATTTCTCTGCTGCAGTTGCTGTAACTGGGGGATCTTTTAGTATTGGTAGTAATAGTATTACAGTAAAAAGTTTACCATTAAGTAACGCTGAAATCGATGCTAATTTTATTCAACTTAATAATAACAAATTAGATACCACTTATGTGGGTTCTAGTAGACTTGTTACCTTAGGTAATGTAACTACTGGTACATGGAATGCCACTACTATTGCAACAAATAAAGGTGGAACTAATTTAACTTCCTTTAATGCTAATGGTGCATTATATGCCACCAATAGCACTACTCTAACTACTGGCACTCTCCCTATCGCTGCAGGTGGCACTGGATTGAGTGATGCTCCTGCTCAATATCAGATTCTAATGGGTAACGCATCTGGTGGTTATACGCAGTATTATTTACTGGGTACTGCAAATAGAATCTCTTATACAGTTTCTGGTGGTGCAATTACATTGACTACCCCACAAGCCATGGATTCTTCTGCGAACGTACAGTTTAATGCTCTTGGTATTGGAACTACTCCTCCTGCAGTTGCTGGTGGTTTAACTGTAAATACTTCACTTGGTGTTGGGACTTCAGCTTCTAGTAATGCTGGTGAAATTCGTGCCACGTATATAATTACTTCTTATTATTCAGATGAACGTCTGAAAGAAAATATCCAAACTATTGAAAATGCATTGGATAAAGTTAAATCAATTCGTGGTGTTACATATAATGCCAACGAATTAGCTGAATCTTTTGGTTATAAAAATAAAGAATCTCAAGTTGGGGTTCTTGCTGGTGATGTTGAGAAAGTTTTACCTGAAGCAGTTAAACCTGCACCATTTGATATTCTTCAACTCCAAGAAGGTGTAGAGATTTCTAGATCTGGAGAAAATTATAAGACTGTCCAATATGAAAAACTTGTTCCTCTCCTAATTCAAGCAGTTAAAGAATTGAGTGAAGAAGTCGACCGCTTGAAGAATAAATAAAAATAATCGGAGACAAAAATGGCAGTAGTATTACAATCAAATACAATTGATGGTTTAACAAGTTTAGCAGTATCAACTGCTTCAAATTTCACTGGAAATGCTTATGTTCCAACTAGAACGAATGGTGATAAATCCACAGTAATTGCAAACACATCATTTGTAGACTCAAATGCGACAAGACCTCATATCACTCAACTTGTGAGTGGTGGGTCTAACGGAATCTTCTTTATATCAGATGGTAAACTTTATGAGTGCCATGGGTCTTCAGGAACTTCCAATTATATTGGCGGTAGACATATTGCAGATACTGATTATGTATTTGGAATCTCTCGTACAACACAAGTTCCAATTCCTGATACAAGTCCAGTAATTAAAGCATTTGGTACTAAACACGCATTGGCTCTATGTGCCAACGGTAATTTATACACATGGGGATATAATGGATATGGACAACTTGGTTTAGGTGATACATCAAATAGAGTAAGACCAACTTTATCTGCCACTGGAGTTGTTGATTTTTATTATCATGAAACACAGGGTGGTGGTCATTACATGTATGATGCTAAGTCTATCATCAAGAAAACTGATGGATATCTTTACTCTTGTGGATATAATGGTTACGGACAATTAGGTTTGGGTAATACCAATGCTACATATAGTTGGACACAAATTACTGCTGCAGGAACTAATCCACTGTTTGTTGGTAATTTTGGTAATTCTTTTGGTAAGATCGTTGTTCAAAAATCAGATAAAACTATCTGGATGGCAGGATACAATGGTTATGGTACATTTGGTAATGGTGACACAACTGGTGCTGTTCCAACACTCACAAACGTAGATTCAAACTGGCGAGGTGGTAACACTAATCTATTAATTACTGGCATGGCTGGTGGCTCTGGTTATCAAGCCCCATCAGGAACATCTTATACTAATTTAGTATTACTATTAGATGATGGAATAAACACTTATGTAAAAACTGCAGGTGCCAATAACTGGTCTAGTCTTGGAACTGGTGATGCTACAAATAGATATACTGCATTTACAGTTACAATGCCAGCTGGCTCAGGTAGAATCACAAAAGTTGTTCAAAATCCTGATAGTGTTGGATCAGTATATGCATTATCAAATAATGGTAATCTATATGCATGGGGTTACAATGGATTTGGGCAACTAGGTTTTGGTGATACTTCAGATAGAAATACTCCAACTCTGACTACTACTGGTGTCACAGACATGTATTACAGTGTTGCATATGGATATGGGCATTATCATACGCAACATATTAAAAAATCTGATGGATGGTATTGCGCTGGATATAATGGTAATGCTACGGCAGGTAATGGCGTCTCAAGTAGTAATGAAACCACTTGGGTTCGCACTCGGTTTCCATATACTTCTGATATTAAATTGTTTGGCAATATGTCAACTACTGGTAACACACGTCAAATGGTTGCAATATCAACCAACAATACTGTTTATGGTTGGGGATATAATTACCAATATGGTGTATACTACTGGAGACAAGGTTATGTCAATGCTCCTCAACAATTTGAAATTTTCCGTGGACAAGATTAAATGAAAAATAATAAACAAATCTGGAGAACACAATGGCAGTAGAACTGGGTTCAAATACAGTCACTGGGTTATACAGCCTACAGGTCTGGGGTTCAACATCATTAAGTGGTTATGCTTATGCGGTAACACCACCAGCTGGCGATTGGGTTGGTGGAAGAATTGCAACTACTGAATTTGTTGATACCACAGGGTCTCGCCCGAATATAGATTTTATTTCTGTGAACGGATTTAATTCAATGTTAATTCGTTCTGGTGGTAAATTATACGAAGCACATGGAACTTCTTCATATCCAAATTATACCAGTGGACGCAGTTCAACTGATGATTCTCTTGTAACTGGTTTTGAATATTTTTCTCAAGTTCCAATTCCTGATACAAGTCCAGTCACTGAGGCTTATTTACATGGTCCATTTGCTTCTGCTCTATGTGCCAATGGTAATTTGTATACATGGGGCTATAATGGTTACGGACAACTAGGTTTAGGTGATACGACAAATAGATCCTTCCCAACTTTAAGTAATACTAACGTAACCAAGATATATTGGCACAATACGCAGTCTCAGTATAGTTGTTATGAAACTAGAATGATCATCAAGAAAACTGATGGATATCTTTACAGTTGTGGATATAATGGTTATGGTCAACTAGGTGTTGGTGATACAACTAACAGAAGTTCATGGACTCAAATGACTGCTGCAGGCGCAAACCCACTTTATGTGGGTAATATTGGTAATACTTATGGTTCATTGGTTATTCAAAAATCAGATAAAACTATTTGGATGGCTGGATATAATGGATACGGACAATTAGGTACTGGTAACGGCACTAACTTAACTGTACTAACCAACGTAGACTCTGCATGGAGAGGTGGTAATACCAATCTATTAATTAGAAGTTGTCATGCTGGTATGGGATATTATACATCGAGTGGATCTTCACAATGCTCAATCGGATTATTTCTTGACGATGGCACAACTACCTATATTCGCATGGCTGGATCCAATAACTGGAATCAATTAGGTACTGGTGATGGTTCTGATAGAACTACACCATTTACTACTTGGACTGGAACTGGTTCCGCCAGAGTTGAAGAAGCTGCTTGGCAGGGTGATGTTGTTGGTGGTATGCATATTCGTACCACTGCTGGTAATCTTTATGGTTGGGGATATAGTGGATATGGACAAGTTGGTAATACCGATGGAGCAAGTTATGTGGTTTCTCCAACACTAACTGCCACTGGTTGTACTAAACTTTGGGGTGATCACTCTGAACATACATACGGACACTACCATACTTCATTTATGCAAAAGGCAGATGGTCTTTATTCCACTGGATATAATTCTTACGGAGAATTGGGTAAAGGATTCTCAGGAAATAGATGGGGTTGGGGTAAAGTCCAAATACCTCAAGCTGCACACGAATCAATTAAGTTTTTGGGGCAAAATTCTACCACTGGTTCTACTAGATGTTATGTTGCTGTCACAAATAATAACACGTTATACTCTTGGGGGTATAACGGACAATATATGGTATTTGGATGGAATGGTGGTACTGTTTGGGCTCCAAGTCAATTTGAACTAATGAGAGGCGATTAAATGGCTGTAATAATGCAAAGTAATACCCTAGATGGTATTGCAACTCTTACTGTTGGACCTGGATCTACGGAATTAAATGGTGTATCTTATGCACCAACTATGTCAGCTGGAAATAAAAGTGTTAATATTGCCACAACTGAATTTGTGGCTAAAACTGGCACACGTCCATCAATAGATTATGTTTCTACTGGAACATACAATAGTTTCTTTATTCTATCAAATGGTATAATATACGAGGCACATGGAACTGTATCTGCTGGAAATTATACAAATGGTTCGACTGATTCTGGTAATATGTTGGTCACTGGTGTTGATCGTGCAACTGCAATCCCTATTCCTAGTTCATCTCCAGTAATACAAATTGCTGGTGGCATGCAAGATTGGGCAGCTGCTTTATGTGCCAATGGTAATTTGTATACATGGGGTTATAATAGTAATGGTGGTTGCGGGCTTGGAAATACTTCTTACACAAATAACCCCACTCTTGCTGCAACTGGTGTAGCGCAAATTTATGAACATCCAACACAAGGTAATTATTCTATTGGTAATGCTCCACTTTATATTAGAAAAACTGATGGTTACATTTATGCCACAGGATATAATGGCTATGGACAACTAGGTGTTGGTGATACCACAAATAGATCCACATTTACTCAGATTCCTACAATTGGTGCAAATCCAACATTCTTCTCACCATTCGGTTCACATCTTGGTGGATTTGTTGCTCAACGTGCATCGGATAAAACTATTTGGGTAGCTGGATATAATGGTTATGGCCAACTTGGCACTACTGATACCAGCAATCGGTCAAGTCCAACAAATGTCACTGCACAGTGGAACAATACTGGAGATTCTACATATATACTTAGATCTGTTCATGGTGGGTTTGGTTATAGCACATCAAGCGCAGCTTCATACTGTTCATTAGCAATGCTTTTTGATAATGGAACAGGTACATTTATTAAATCATGTGGTGATAATAACTGTTCACAATTAGGTTCTGGTGGTACAAGTGCTACGTATACACCATATCTTCCTTGGGCTATTACTACTGGTTCTAATAGAGTTAAGAAGGTAATGTGGCAAGGCGACTGCGTTGGTGGATTTTTTATATTATTAGAAAATGGTAATTTGTATGGGCACGGATACAATGGTTACGGACAATTAGGTAACGGTAACGAAACTACACTTACTAGTCCAACATTAGTACAAACTGGTGTTATTGATTTACCAAGAGAACAAAACGAATACGCATACGGACACTACCACACTTCATTCTGTATTAAAGCAGATGGACTTTATGCATGTGGAATTAATAACTATGGTCAATGTGGTGTAGGTGATACTTCAAATAAGAATACTTGGACCAAAGTTAATGTTCCAGGAAATGTTACTGGAGCAAAAATTAAATTCCTTGGACAGACTTCTACAACTGGTTCTACAAGACAGTATGTATTAGTTACAACAGATAACACAATGTGGGTATGGGGTTATAATGGACAGTATTTCTGCTATCCATGGCATAGCGTAAGTTATGTTCCACCGACACAATTCGAATTAACAAGAGGAGATTAAAATGAGTGTTTTTATTAAAGTTCTTTCTGACGGACAGCACGTTACGTTGGGTGGACAGGTTGCCACAGAAGAAATGCTGGCAGATGGATGGTTTGAGTTTGATGGTGTAGTACCTCCTAGATCCAGAATGGATTGTCTTAGATACGACGCTGAAGCCAATACTTTAACTGAAGATTTAGAACAACGTAAAGAACTTGAACTTATTCAAATTCGTAAAAAACGTGATGAGGAAATTGCTAAGTCTGACTGGAGAGCTGCAAAAGCTGCAGAAACTTCTGTACCTTTATCAGCAGCTTGGGTAAATTATCGTCAAGCACTTCGTGATATTACAGTAGATTACGTGGCTGGAACAGAAATTGAATGGCCAGTTGCACCAGATTTCACTCCACCTCCACTGCCTCCAGGATGGGTTGAACCTACTGATAAAAAAGACTTAGAGATTCCACGTTAATAAATGCCTCTTCGGAGGCATTTTAGTTGCAGTCTCTGGTATTATAAATAAGAAGTATACAATTTATCGGATTCCAGAATGGCAACTATTAGTAATCTTTATGTGGACGCTGGAGCGACATACAGTAACATCATCACTGTAACTGCTTCTAATGGTCAGGCACTTAACTTGACCAGCTACACTGTGGCTTCTCAAATGAGGAAGTCATATTCATCCAGCACAGTTTATGCATTCACAGCGAGTGTTTACGATGCTGCGACTGGTAAAATCCGACTACAATTAACAAGTACTCAATCTGAAGCCATTCCTGCGGGGAGATGGTTGTATGATGTGGAGATCACTTCACCTTCTGGTACAAAAACCAGAGTGGTAGAGGGAATCGTTACAGTAAATCCTCAAATTACTCAAATATAACATGACAGATATTACAGCAGTCGTAACACCTGATGAGGCATTAACAGTTGCAGTGTCGGAGGGTACATATGTACTCAACTCTTCAACTAATTTGGCTAATCCAGCCGTAGTGGAATCAATTTCAAATATCGCAGATGTCGATATTACTACTAAAATTAATGGATCAGTCCTAGTATATAAAACAACAACAAACAAGTGGACATCCACCACCACCCTCGATGCGCAAAACA
>Ga0114976_10003330_pt1 | contig 10063 bp, 9 predicted proteins | sample S_130805_EF_Meta_FD_87319 | JGI IMG/M metagenome (GOLD analysis project Ga0114976, IMG submission 87319) | Freshwater microbial communities from Lake Simoncouche, Canada to study carbon cycling - S_130805_EF_MetaG | ecosystem: Environmental > Aquatic > Freshwater > Lake | place: Lake...
CCAGCTCCGCCGCTACGATGAGGTCTTCCCGCGGCTGCACGCCGCCGGCGCGCTCGCCGCCAGGCTGCCCGAGTGGCGCGCGCACGACCTGCGCGCCATGCCGGCGATCATCGCCGAGAACCGGGCGGGCTTCGATGCCGCGCTGCTGCGGCGCTGGCAGGGCCGGGTGGCGCCCGGGCCGCGCGCCGCGCCGGTCTTCCTGCTCGGCTTCCTGCGCTCGGGCACCACGCTGACCCAGCAGGTGCTGGCGGCGCATCCTGCGGTCTTCGTCAGCGACGAGGTGAACCTGATCCCGCGGCTGCTGCGCGCGCTGCACCAGCGCGACCCGGCGCGGCTGCCGACCGCCGACAAGCTGCGCCGGCTGGATGCCGCCGGCCTCGCCGCGCTGCGCGCGCTCTATTGGCAGCTGGTCGAGGACCGCTTCGGTCCCATCACGCAGCCGGTCTTCGTCGACAAGCTGACGATGAACACGATCGACCTCGGGCTGATCGGCACGCTGTTTCCGGAGGCGCCGATCGTCTTCGTGCAGCGCGACCCGCGCGACGTCTGCCTGAGCGCCTTCCAGCAGCTGATGGTGCCCTCGCCGGTGACGGTGCAGGTGCAGGAATGGCGGCGGGCCGCCGGCTTCTACGCCGAGGTCATGGGCTGGTGGCGGCAGGTCCGGCCGCTGCTCGGCAACCCGGTCTTCGAACTGCGCTACGAGCGCGCGGTGGCCGGGTTCGAGGCGGAGATCCGCGCCCTGCTCGGCTTTCTCGGGCTCGGCTGGGTCGAGGCGGTGCGCGACTTCCATCGCGGCGCGGCCGGCCGCTACATCGCCAGCCCGAGCCGGCGGCAGGTGGCGCAGCCGCTCTATGCCGGCTCGGTCGCGCGCTGGCGGCGCTTCGCCGGGGAATTCGCGCCGGTCGAGGCGACTCTCGCGCCGCTGGTCGAGGCCTTCGGCTACCCGCCGGCCTGAGGCGGCGGCGGGTCGACCGTCCCGGCGCAGGACCTCCACCTCGACCATGCCCGGTCGAGGTGGAGGGCGCTGCTGTCAGCCCCGCGCGCGGCGGCGACGCGCCAGGCCGAGCCCGAGCGCCGCGGCGCCGAGCAGGCCGAGGCTGGCCGGCTCCGGCACGCCGACGATGGGCGGCGGGGTCACCGCGCCGAAGCCGTCGAGGTAGACATAGCCGAAGTGGCCGGTCGGCTGGCAGTCGGCAGCGAGCACGCTCAGCAGGAAGTCGTGGCCGAGCAGGCCCGGCCCGATCGCCAGCTGCTCAATCTGCCAGTTCGGCGTGTAGAAATTGCCGCCGGCGGACGAGAAGATCCCACCAGCGACGCCGCCGCCGCCCGAGGCCGCATTGTACTGGCGGCTGATCTCGACGATGCCTGTGGTCAGATCGGTCAGCGTGATCGTCATCGTTGCGGCGTCGTTCGTGCCGTGCGCACCCTCCAGCACCGCCTTCCAGGCGAAGAAGATGTTGGCATCGGTGTAGTTGTCGACCCGCTGGCTGACCACCGAGGCGTAGCCGCCGTTGACGGTGTCCTCGACCCGCCAGGAGTAATTGCCGGAATAGACGGTGCTGCCCAGCAACGCACCGACGTTGGGATCGACCGTGCCCGCCGCGATGATGCTGGAGTGCGAGCCGGCGATTCCCGCGTTGTAGCTGCCGCCGCCCGGCAGGAAGTTCGTCGGGTTCAAGGCGTTGTTCAAGACGTTGGCGCGATTGCCGCCGCCGATCGTCCAGCCGTTCGAGTTGCCGTCCTCGAAGCCGCCATTGATGAAGCCTGCTGCCTGGGCCGCGCCGCCGAAGGCGAGCGCGAGAATGGCCGCGCCTGCGAGCAACCGGGCTTTATGGGATACAACCATGGATAATCCTCCGGATCCGGCCCGTTTGACCGGTGACCGGACCTAAGCAGTCTTCGTGCCACGAAGAAAACATCAGCAGAATCAGCAACTTATCGTAGCGATAACGCGATGAAATTAGCTATGTGTAAAGTTTCTTTCCACACATTCCGGGGGATGGGCCAGTACTCACGACTTCGTGGGCAGCTTCGTCGAGACACAAGATGCTCACGAAGTTGGGAGATACGGCGAGGTCAAGCGCTCATTACAATGTATTATACAATATCTGATCGCCCGAACAAGTGTTCCGACCCCTCGTTCCTCTCAGCCGCCCGCGATCGGCGCGTAGAGCGTCGTCAGCGACAGCCGGCGGATGGTGTTGCGGGCCAGCGCCTCGATCTCCCGCCGGTCGGTCGTCTCGGGGTGGACTGCCAGCCAGGCGGCGCAGTTCCGATTCCAGAACATCGCCAGATCGGTCAGCCGGTCGGCGATCGCCTGCTGCTGCTGGCCGAGCCGGATCAGGTTCGAGAGCGCGCCATCCCGCCGCAGCGCCGCCTCCGCCTCCCGCTGCAGCCGGTCGACGGCCAGGCGCGGCTGGTCGATCCTCAGCTTCAGGGTCGAGAGCGCGAGCGTCAGCAGGTCGTTGGTCCAGCGCCGGTCGTTCTCGAGCGCGAGGTGGGTCTCGCCGACGCGCCGCTCCATGCCGGCGAAATCCGGCTGCGCGGCGGCCGCCGCCAGCGCCGCGGCATGCGCGTTGGCCAGCCGCTGCAGCCGGCGGGCGAGCGGCGCCACCCGGTCGAGTGCCAGCCCGTCGCGGGTCACGCAGCGCGCGACCGCGCGTTCGAACATGCCGCCGCCCGGCGGCACCCGGCGGATCGCCTCGGACAGCGCCAGCGCCTCCTCGCCGGCGCGCTCGGCCAGCACGCCGACCAGGGTCGTGGTCGCGGCATAGACATGGTGCTCCTCCGGCAGCGGCGGGTCCTCGCCCTGCAGCTGCGGCGGTATCGGATCCTCAGGCGCCACCTGGTCGACGAAGCGCAGCGCGGCGGGGATCAGGCGCAGCAGCAGGAAGTCGCGGCTGCCGGGCGCGATCTGGAAGGAGGTATGCGCGCGGTCGATGTCGATCAGCACGCGCAGATGGCCGAAATGCCGGATCAGCGCGATCTCGCCGCCGGCATCGCGCTCGAAGCAGAGGCCCGGCTCGCGCAGCGCCGGCGAGGCGAAGTCGAAGGCCGGCGGCGGCCAGGGGCCGAGCTCGGTGGCGCCCGGGAAGCGCACGGGATCGAAGCGGAGCGGATCAGGGCGCGAGGCAATGAAGGTCACAGCCTCACGCTACGGTCCGGAGGTTAAGCCGAGGTGAGGATGCGATGGGGTGACGTCCCCGCCCCGGCCATGCTGCTATGCCGCCATGACCGCCATCGCGCCGACGCCGCTCCGCCCGCTCGACCCGCTGAAATTCCGCGACCCGGCGGTGACCGCCCGGGGCGAGACGCGGGCGAGCGTGCCGCTGGCCGCGCTGCGCACGCTCTGGGTCAATACCGGCACGCTCTGCAACATCACCTGCCGCAACTGTTATATCGAGAGCAGCCCGCGCAACGACGCGCTGGTCTACCTGACGGCGGCCGAGCTGCAGGCCTACCTGGATGAGATCGCGCGCGACCGCCTGCCGGTCGAGGAGGTCGGCTTCACCGGCGGCGAGCCCTTCCTCAACCGCGAGCTGCCGGCGATGCTCGAGGCGGTTCTCTCGCGCGGCCTCAGGGCCCTCGTGCTGACCAATGCGATGAAGCCGATGCGCAACCACGCCGCGGCGCTGATGGCGCTGCGGGCGCGGCATGACGAGCGGCTGACCCTGCGCGTCAGCCTCGACCATTACGGCGCCCTGCTGCACGACCTCGAGCGAGAGGAGGGCAGCTTCGCCCAGGCGATGGCCGGGCTGCGCTGGCTGGCCGCCGAGGGCTTCACGGTGCATGTCGCCGGTCGTGCCGGCTTCGGGCAGGAGAGCGAGGCGGCGATGCGCGCCGGCTTCGCCGCGCTGTTTGCCGAGCACGGCATCCCGGTGGACGCCACCGATCCGGTTGCGCTGATGCTGTTCCCCGAGATGGATGCGAAGGCCGATGTGCCGGAGATCACCACCGCCTGCTGGGGGATCCTCGGCAAGTCACCGGACAGCCTGATGTGCGCCTCGGCGCGGATGCTGGTGAAGCGGCGCGGCGCCACGCACCCGGCGGTCGTCGCCTGCACGCTGCTGCCCTATGACCCGCAATTCGAGCTCGGCGCGACCTTGGCCGAGGCATCCCGGCCGGTCGCGCTGAACCATCCGCATTGCGCGAAATTCTGCGTCCTCGGCGGCGCCGCCTGCTCGCGCTAGCGGTTGATCCGCCGAGGCGGTGAAGCAACCGCTCAGACGAAGGCTGAAGCGTGATCCACGAACGTGGATCACGCTTCATGCGGCGCCGCGGAGACGCCCGGCGTCAGCCGCGCCGGCGGCGCGCCATGCCGAGGCCGAGCAGGCCGGCGCCGAGCAGCGCCAGGGTCGCGGGCTCGGGCGCCGGCGTCGGGACGACATCCTGGAAGCCCTTGATCTGCCAGCCGAACGCGCTGCCGCTCGGCGTGCCGCTGAAGGTCATGATCACGTCGCCGGTCAGGGTCCAGGCTTGCGTGAAATCATACTGCGAGATCGAGAAGTAGTTGATCAGGCGATCCGTCGAACTCGTCAGCGTCAGCGCCGAGCTGTTCGCGAAGCTCGTCGTGTCGAGCTTGAGATTCTGGAAGGCGATGCTGCTGCCGGTCGGACCCGAAGCACCGCTGCCGGCCTGTGGCACCGATTCCCGGAAGATCAGCGACTGCACGCCGCCATAGGTCGCGGTGTAGGGACCGACCGAGTAGGAGACGTTGGTCTGGGTATCCTTCACCGTCGCCGTCAGCGACTTGGTGGCGTCGCCGCTGTAGGACAGGTCGAAGGAATAGGTCCGGCCGGACACCCAGGTGAAGCTGGTGTTCTTTGCAACGCTGAACGTGAAAGTTCCTGGGGCAGCCCCGGTCAGCGCATTGAAGCGGATCTGCTGCCCGCTGAGGTTGGGGATGCCCTCGAAACCGTAGCTCTCCTTGGTCGTCCCGCCGAGCGCCGTGAAGCCTCCATCGACGCCGGGATTGGTACCCGGGCTGCCGAACAGGCCGGTGGTCAGCACCGGCGCCGCCTGGGCGGGCAGCGCGGCCGCGGCGAGCACCGCCCCAAGCGCAGCAGTACGAAACAACATCCTAGCCATCTCCCCTCGATCTCGCAGAAACTCGATCACGTCGCATCAATAATGCGACGGCTGCGGCAGATGTGGACCACGCGACGTTAAGGGCAAGGCAACAAATATCTCAAATCTTGGGAATGTTCCGTGCGAACACTGCGCATCACGGCGCCGCGGGCGGTTGACGCCGCTGCCGCATTCGCGGACCTATGCCCGACCGTCCCTCGGAGCAGCCCATGCGTCGTCGCCTCGCCCTGGCCGCCCTGCCGGCCCTCGCCCTTGCCGCCTGCGAGACGCCGCAGACCCCGCCCGCGCCCACCATCAATGTCTTCTTCACCGCCGAGAGCGCGCTGCTCGACGACAATGCCCGCGCGGTGATCGCCCAGGCCGCGGCGCGCGCGAAGCAGCAGCCGAACCGGATGATCAAGGTGCGCGGCTTCGCCGCCCCGGATACCGGCACCGCCGCCTACAACCGCGCGCTCGCCGAGACCCGCGCCCGCGCCGTCGCCGATGCGCTGGTGGCCAATGGCATCCCCGCCTCGCGCATCGGCATCGAGCCGCGCGGCGCCGTGCCCTTCACCGAATTCCCGACCGAATCCCGTCGCGTCGAGATCTCCTGGGCCAACTGATCGGCGATTCCGCCGCGCCGCGCCGGGCGCTATAACGACGCATGTCCGCAGCCCTCGATTCGTTCGCGCCCGATCCCGTTGGTCCGGCGCCGGAGGAGGTGCTGCACCGCGTCTTCGGCCATCCCGGCTTCCGCGGCCGGCAGGAGGAGATCGTCCGCCACGTGCTGGCCGGCGGCTCCGGCCTCGTCCTGATGCCGACCGGCGGCGGCAAGTCGCTGTGTTATCAGGTTCCCGCGCTCTGCCGCGACGGGCTCGGCGTGGTGGTCTCGCCGCTGATCGCCTTGATGGAGGACCAGATCGCGGCGCTCCGCCAGCAGGGCGTGGCGGCCGCCGCGCTGCATTCCGAGCTGGATGAGGAGGCGAGCCGCGAGGTCCGCCGCGACCTGGCGCGCGGCGCGCTCAAGATCCTCTACGTCTCGCCCGAGCGGCTGTCGCTCGACACCACCCTGGCGCGGCTGGCCGAGCAGCCGCTCGCGCTGTTTGCCATCGACGAGGCGCATTGCGTCAGCCAGTGGGGCCATCACTTCCGCCCCGAATATCGCGGCCTCGGCCTGCTCGCCGAGCGCTTCCCCGGCGTGCCGCGCCTCGCGCTGACCGCCACCGCCGATCCGCGCACGGTCGAGGATATCCGCGCCCAGCTCGGCCTCGCCGACAGCCCGGTCTTCCGCGGCGGCTTCGACCGGCCCAACATCCATATCAGCGCCGCGGCGCGGGACGCCGAGCGCGGCCAGCTGCGCGCCTTCGTCAAATCCGCCGGCGACGGCACCGGCGCGGGCATCGTCTATTGCGGCACCCGCGCGCGGGCCGAGCAGACCGCCGAGTGGCTGCGCTCGGACGGCCACGACGCGCTGTGTTTCCACGCCGGCATGGCGCCCGAGGCCAAGCGCGCCGCGCACAAGCGCTTCGCCCGCGGCGATGCGGTGATCATGACCGCGACCATCGCCTTCGGCATGGGCATCGACCGCCCGGACGTCCGTTGGGTCTGCCACCTCGACCTGCCGCGCAGCCCGGAGAGCTGGTACCAGGAGATCGGCCGCGCCGGCCGCGACGGCATGCCGGCCCAGGCGCTGCTGCTCTACGGCGCCGGCGACATCGCGCTGGCCCGCCAGCGCATCGCCGGCAGCCCGGCGCCCGATGAGCAGAAGCACATCGAGCGCGCCCGGCTGGAAGCCATGATCTCGATCGCCGAGGCGGCGACCTGCCGGCGGCGCATCCTGCTGCGCTGCTTCGGCGAGGACGGCCCCGAGACCTGCGGCGCCTGCGACATCTGCCGCAACCCGCCGCAGCTGTTCGACGGCACGGTGGCGGCGCAGAAATTCCTCTCGGCCGTGCTGCGCACCCGGCTCGGCAGCGGCGCGCATTTCGGCGCCGGGCACGTGGTCGACGTGCTGCGCGGCAAGCTGACGCCGAAGGTCGCGCAGTTCTCGCACGACACGCTCTCGGTCTACGGCATCGGCAAGGACCTGACCGAGCAGGGCTGGAAGGGCGTGGCGCGGCAGCTGGTGGCGCTCGGCGCGCTCGACGTCGATCTCGAGCAGCACGGTGCGCTGGTGCCGACCGAGGCGGCGCGGCCGATCCTGAAGGGCGAGCGGAAGCTCATGCTGCGCAGCGAATCCGTCGCCGCCGCGCCGCCGCCGCGCGAGCGCGGCCGGGCGGCGGCCGTGCCGGCGATGGCCGGCGACGCGCTGTTCGAGGCACTGCGCGCCTGGCGCAAGGCCGAGGCCGAGGCGCAGGGCGTGCCGGCCTATGTCATCTTCCACAACGAGACGCTGGCGGCGATCGCGGCCGGCCGGCCGGAGGATGAGGACGACCTGGCGCTGATCCCCGGCGTCGGCCGCAGCAAGCTCGAGCGCTATGCCGACGACGTGCTGCGCGTGGTGCGGGGGGGCGGCTGAATCCGGCCAGCGATATGGCTTGCGCGCCCGCGCGCCGGACCGCAGGGTCTCGAGCGTCAAGCGAGGAGAGGGGAGCGATGCGCGGGACACTTCTGGTCGTGGCGCTGCTGGCCGCGGCCTGCCAGCCGCCGCCGGGCACCGGCGTGACGGTGATCAACAACCCGGCCAATCCGGTGCCGGTCGGCAGCCGCGTGGCGCCGACGCCGGGCGGCGCGGCCGGGATCGCCAGCGGGGCGGGCTACCAGGCGCAATCCAGGGTCGATCCGCGCTCGGCCCCGGTCGGCGTCTCGCGCGCCGACATGATGCAGAGCATGAACCCGCTGGCGCCCTCGCCCACCGGCGAGACGCCGAACACGCCCTACGACATCGGCGCCGCCGGCCAGTTGCCGCCGCAGCCGACGCAGGCGGCGCCGATCTTCCAGAACCTGCGGCAGTAGCTCAGAACCGCTGCATCACCGTCAGCTCGACCACCGCCGTAGCGCTGTCGCCGCCGGCATTCCCCGCCGCCCCGCGCAGCGCCACCTGCGCCTGGTCGAGCGTCCAGACTGCCATCGCGCCGTTCTGCGGCTCGCTCATGTCCTGCGGCCGCACCGCGGTGATGCAGCGCGCGATCTCGGCATGCAGCGCGCGGAACTTCGCCTGCGCATTCGCCGTCGCCTGCGGCGTGCTGTCCTGGAACATCAGCGCGATGTAGAGCGGCTTGCGCGGCGTGCCGTCGGCCGGCGTGAAGAAGCCGCGGCGTTCCTGGATCGAGCCGGGGATCAGCCTGAGGCTGAGCGGCAGGTCGCCGAAGCCGCCCGGCGCCTGCTCGACCAGCCGGCCGAGGCCGAGGCACATCGGGTCGCGCGGCTGGGCGAGCGCCGGGTGCGCGAGCGCCGCGGCGGCAAGCAGGGCAATGGCAAGGGCAGTGCGGCGCATGGTGGACCTCCGGCGGGGATGCCCGGATAGATCACGACCCCGCGCGCCCGTCCACCCGATCCGCCATCCGATTCCGGGCCTGCTACCCGCCGGCCGCCCGCGCTGCCGCCCGCCCGACCCAGGCCCGGGTGAACTCGGCGCCCAGCAGGAAGATCTGCGCCGAGTAGTAGATCCAGAGCAGCACCGCCATCAGCGAGCCCGCCGCGCCATAGGTGCTGGCGATGCCGGTGGTGCCGATGTACCAGCCGATCAGCGACTTGCCCAAGGTGAACAGCAACGCGGTCATCAAGGCGCCGACCAGCACGTCGCGCCAGCGCAGCCGGCGGTTCGGCAGCAGCTTGTAGATCAGCGCGAACAGCAGCGTCGTCAGCGCGAAGGTCAGGCCGAAATTCGCCATCCGTAGCAGCTGCGCGCTCTCCGGCACGAGCTCGGTCGCCCAGCTCGTGACGGCCGCCAGCACGGCGCTCGCCACCAGCGAGACCAGCAGGAAGACCCCGATGCCGAGCACGAAGGCGATGCTGAGGATCTTGTTGCGCACGCCATGCAGCAGCGTGTCGCGCTCGGGCGGCGGGGCGCGCCAGATCACGTTGAGCGCCGCCTGCACCTCGGAGAAGACGCTGCTCGCGGTCACCAGCAGCACGACGACGCCGATGCCGGCGGCGACCTTCCCTTCGGTGTAGTTCGCCGCGCCCTCGACCAGGCCCTGCACCACCTCGGCGCCGGCGCGGCCGAGCAGGCCCTGCAACTGCGCCGCGACCGCGCCCTCGGCCGCCTGCTCGCCGAACACCAGGCCGGCGATGGCGATCGCGATCACCAGCAGCGGCGCGACCGAGAAGAAGCAGTAATAGGCGATCGCCGCACCCCGGCTCATCGCCTCGTCCTCGATGAAGCCCTCGATGGTCGCGCGCAGCAGGGACCAGGTGCGGCGCGGCATCGCGCTAGGTCGCGCCTGGCACCAGTCGGCCCTCGCGCACCCGCAGCGCCCGCTGGTGATGCTCGGCGACCGCCGGGCGATGCGCGATGGAGACGATGGCGGCCTGCGGCAGGCGCTGCTTCAGCAGCTCGTAGAAGGCCCGCTCGCCCTCCGGGTCGAGGCTCGCGGTCGCCTCGTCGAGGAACAGCCAGTCGGGCTTGACCAGCAGCGCGCGCGCCAGCGCCACCCGCTGCTGCTCGCCGCCCGAGAGCCGCTTGTCCCAGCTATCCTCCTCATCCAGCCGCGCCGCCAGGTGCCCGAGCCCGGCATCGGCCAGCGCCGCGCGCACGTCGCTGTCCGGCACCGTGGTCGCGTCCAGCGGGTAGCAGATGGCGCGCCGCAGCGTGCCCAGCGGCAGGTAGGGGCGCTGGGGCAGGAACAGCACCCGCGCGCCCTCGGGCACATGGACCTTGCCCTTGCCGAACGGCCAGATGCCGGCAATCGCCCGGAACAGCGTCGACTTGCCCGACCCCGACGGCCCCGCGACCAGCACCCGCTCGCCGGCGCCGATCTCGGCCGAGACGCCGTCCAGCAGCACGCGGCCATCGGGCAGCGCCAGGCTGACGTCCTCGATCGAGAGGCCCGGC
>Ga0114976_10003331_pt1 | contig 10062 bp, 6 predicted proteins | sample S_130805_EF_Meta_FD_87319 | JGI IMG/M metagenome (GOLD analysis project Ga0114976, IMG submission 87319) | Freshwater microbial communities from Lake Simoncouche, Canada to study carbon cycling - S_130805_EF_MetaG | ecosystem: Environmental > Aquatic > Freshwater > Lake | place: Lake...
AGCATCAACCTGGACGAAACTAGTTCAGAAGATGATGTGGTGGCTATTTTAGCCTTTTTTCAAAGAGCCAAAAACCATGGCATTGGTGGAGATGAATTAACGGTCGCATGGCAAATTCCTGCTTCTTTAACCCGTAAAAGCACATTCATGGAACATGAAGTGTTTCATAAATACCATTCAGAACATGGCATGTTGCGCTATTTAAAGTCATTGGAATCCAAAGATTTATCCATGGTGCATTCCATGATTTCATTAGGTTCGTGTACGATGAAATTGAATGCGACGACTGAAATGATTCCTGTGACTTGGCCTGAGTTGGGAAAAATACACCCCTTTGCGCCCGGAGATCAGACACGCGGGTACCAACGATTAATCATGGAATTGAACGATTGGCTTTGTGAAATTACCCGTTTTGCGGCCATGTCGATGCAGCCCAATTCTGGAGCACAAGGTGAATATGCCGGTTTGATGGTCATTCGTGCGTACCATGCATCTAGGGGAGATTCACATCGAAATATTGCCTTGATACCTTCTTCAGCGCATGGAACAAATCCTGCCTCAGCGGTCATGGCGGGCATGAAAGTGATTGTTACGAGCTGTGATGCTCATGGAAATATAGATGTGACTGATTTACGTGCGAAGGCGGAAGAGCATAAAGACCATTTGGCCTGCTTAATGGTCACATATCCGAGTACTCATGGTGTTTTTGAAGAATCTATTCAGGAAATTTGCCAAATGATTCATGATTTTGGAGGGCAAGTTTACATGGATGGTGCGAATATGAATGCGCAGGTAGGCTTAACTTCCCCTGCGACCATTGGTGCCGATGTATGTCACTTAAATTTACATAAGACCTTTTGCATTCCTCATGGAGGCGGTGGTCCAGGTATGGGGCCTATCGGCGTAGCCAAACAATTAGTTCCCTTTTTACCAGGCCATGTAATGACCGATTCTATTCCAGCAGAATCACATGGAGCTGTATCCGCAGCACCAGTAGGTTCTGCCAGCATTTTAGCCATTTCATACGCTTACATCGCGATGATGGGCGGCGAAGGCTTAACGAGAGCAACCGAAACAGCGATTCTAAATGCTAATTACATTAAGGCACGTTTGGAAAAAGAATTCCAAATATTATATACAGGCTCTCAAGGTCGTTGCGCACATGAAATGATTGTCGATTGCAGGCCCTTTAAAATGTCTGCTGGTGTAGAGGCGGAAGATATTGCGAAGCGATTAATGGATTATGGATTTCATGCGCCTACCCTATCATTTCCCGTCGCTGGCACGCTGATGATCGAGCCGACGGAATCAGAAAATAAAGATGAGATAGACCGTTTTTGCGATGCCTTATTGAGCATCCGAGAAGAAATTAGGGAAGTGGAAAATGGGACGGCTGATAAACAAAATAATGTGTTGAAAAACGCACCACATACCCAAAACATTGTTTTGGTAGGTGAATGGAATCGCCCATATACCAGAGAAAAAGCGGTGTTTCCATTGCCTTATGTGAAGTCAGCGAAATTCTGGCCTACCGTCTCAAGAATCGATTCAGCCTATGGGGATCGTAACTTGGTTTGTGCCTGTGAGCCGATTTCGAGCTACGTAGAAAACGCCTAGATTTTGACTCCTATTAATCTTTGTCACTTGCCAAAAGTGCAGGTATTATGATTTTAATTTAATTTGTAAAATATAATTTAGTATGCTTGCATAACACTTTAAATTTTATATATATTTACTTCTTGGCTTCACAAAACGATTATGCTGTGAAAACCAATGAGAGTTAACCTAATTATACTAGTAAAAATAAATATCATTTCTAATGAATCGTTCAATTAAAAAAGTTGCCATACTGGGCTCTGGAATTATGGGCTCACGCATAGCCTGTCATTTCGCAAATATTGGAGTACAAGTACTTCTTTTGGACATTTCACCTAAGGAATTAACTGAAGAGGAACAAGCGAAAGGTTTATCCCTGGACAGCCCATTGGTTAAGAATCGAATCGTCAACCAAGCATTCCAACAAACATTAAAATCGAAACCTGCATCTTTATATCAAGTTGGATTTGCGGCCAATATGCAATTAGGAAATTTTGACGATAATTTGTCGGGCATTGCGGATGCCGACTGGATTATGGAGGTGGTTGTGGAGAATTTGGCCATCAAAAAATCTTTATATGATCGTGTAGAACAATTCCGAAAAGATGGAACTTTAATCACATCGAATACCTCTGGAATACCCATTCATTTGATGGCGGAGGGCCGTTCTGCTGATTTCCAAGCCCATTTTTGTGGGACACACTTTTTTAATCCTCCGCGCTATTTACGTTTATTGGAAATCATCCCAACTCCCAAAACGGATTCATCGGTGGTCGAATTTTTATTGGCCTATGGCGAAACGCAGTTGGGCAAAACGACCGTCTTATGTAAAGACACACCAGCCTTTATCGCAAATCGCATTGGGGTATATTCCATGATGCAGACGATGAAAGTGGTGGAGGAATTAGGCTTAAGTGTAGAACAAGTAGATAAATTAACATCAAAAGTAGTAGGCCGACCAAAATCCGGAACTTTCCGTTTATCGGATGTCGTGGGCTTGGATACGACGGTTCATGTAGCGAATAATTTATTGGCTGCTTTGACAGAAGATGAAAGCAAATCGATTTTTGAATTGCCATCGATGTTGGAAAAACTCATGGCCAACAAATGGCTGGGTGATAAAACAGGCCAAGGATTTTATAAAAAAACGAAAGACCCAACAGGGAAAACGGTCATCTTAAGTTTGGATTTACAGACTTTTGAATACCGGGCAGCTCAGCGCGTTTCTTTTGAAACGCTGGAACGCTCGAAAGCGGTGGACCAATTAGCTGATCGCTTTGCGTTACTATTAGCGGGACAAGATCTAGCTGGCGAATTTTACCGCAAAACAATTTTAGACGGTTTCCGCTACGCGTCGAATCGAGTGCCTGAAATTGCGGATGATTTGGTGAAAATTGACCAAGCTATTTGTGCGGGTTTTGGTTGGGAAATGGGGGTATTCGAAACTTGGGATGCGATTGGCGTCGAAAAGGCGATTGCTATGATGGCGGACTTAGGTTTAACACCAGCGCCTTGGGTTACTGAAATGTTGGCCCTCGGCCACTCAACTTTCTACAAAACCGAAGGGGGTAAACGTCTCTATTATGATTTGGCTAGCAAAAGCTATCAAGTCATTCCAGGCCAAGAAAAGCAAATTTCTTTACAAATATTAAAACCGACGAACACGGTATTTAAAAATGACGATGCGCACATCATCGATTTAGGTGATGGCATTGTTGGTTTGGAGTTTCATTCCAAAATGAACACCATGGGCCAAGGAGTCCTGGAAGGGCTAGCGTATGCGATTGAAACGGCAGAAAAAGATTTTCGTGGTTTGGTGATTGGAAATGAATCCAACGAAGCATTTTCGGCCGGTGCCAATTTAGGTATGTTGTACATGTTTGGGATCGAGAAGAAATTCGACGAGGTGAACCAAATGATTGCGACGTTTCAAGAATCCATGATGCGCGTGCGCTATTCTAGTATTCCAGTGGTGGTAGCTCCCCATACTTTAGCTTTAGGGGGTGGTTGCGAAATCAACTTGCATGCCGATAAAATTGTGGCACATGCTGAGTTGTACATGGGTTTAGTGGAAGTGGGAGTAGGTTTAATCCCTGCCGGCGGTGGAACAAAAGAGATGGCTTTGAGAATGGGAGATGCACGAAGAACGGGAGATGTGGAGTTGAATAGGCTCCAACAAGCCTTCATGAATATCGCCACCGCAAAAGTGAGTACTTCGGCACATGAGGCGCTTGAAATGAATTATTTAAGAATCCAGGATCGCATTGTGTTGAACCGGAGCCAAGTGATTAGTGAGGCAAAAAAAGAGGCCATACTATTAGCTGAGGCTGGTTACGTACAAAAAAATCGACGCAGTGATGTTTGGGTAGAGGGAAAGCAAGGTCTAGCTTTATTTAAAGCTGGAATTCAAGGAATGTTGATGGGCCGATATATTTCGGAACACGATGCCTTGATTGCCAATAAATTAGCCTTCGCCATCTGTGGTGGTGATTTGGATGCACCCCAACAAGTTACTGAGCAATATTTATTGGATCTCGAGCGCGAAGCATTTTTGTCTTTGACAGGAGAACAAAAAACGATGGATAGAATTGGAAGCCTATTAAGTGGCGGAAAACCTTTAAGAAATTAATCAATTACGAACATGAATGCATACATAATAGCTGGTTATCGTACGGCGGTAGCCAAGGCCAATCGAGGAGGATTTCGTACCATGCGTCCAGATGATCTGGCAGCAGAAGTGATTAAACATTTAATGGCACAGGTTCCATCGGTGGATCCGGCCTTAGTCGACGATTTAATCGTGGGAAATGCCATTCCAGAAGCTGAACAAGGCATGCAGATGGCGCGTTACATTTCTTTACTATCACTCCCAAAAAGCGTTCCGGGATTTATTATCAATCGCTATTGCGGTTCTGGATTAGAAGCGATTGCATTAGCTTCTGCCAAAGTCGCTTCTGGCATGGCGGATTGCGTGATTGCTGGAGGAACAGAATCGATGACCATGTTGCCAATGATGGGTCACAAAACAGTTTTAAATTACGGCATCGCTAGCGAGCATCCCGATTATTACATCGGAATGGGCTTGACGGCGGAAGAGGTAAGCAAAAAATATAATGTGACCAGGGAAGAGCAAGATGCTTTTTCGTTTGCGTCGCATCAAAAAGCCTTAGCAGCTCAGAAAGCAGGTTTATTTACGGATCAAATCGTTCCTGTGAAAGTTTCTGAGAATTATTTTGACGCTAAATCAGGTACCAAAAAAACGCGGGAATGGGTGGTATCACAAGACGAAGGTCCACGCGCCGACACAACCTTAGAGGCCCTAGGAAAATTAAAGCCTGTATTTGCCATGGGCGGTTCAGTGACCGCTGGAAATGCATCTCAAACGTCTGATGGAGCAGCTTTTGTACTTGTCGTTTCGGAAAAGTTTGTAGAAAAATACAATTTAAAGCCCATCGCCAAAATGCTTAGCTATGCAGCGGCAGGTGTGGAACCGAGCTTGATGGGCATCGGGCCGGTAGAAGCGATTCCAATCGCCTTGAAAAAAGCGGGTTTGCAATTGGAGGATATCGATTTGATCGAATTGAATGAGGCTTTTGCGGCACAGTCATTGGCCGTAATCAAAACCTTAGGCATCGATCAAGAAAAAGTGAACGTCAATGGAGGAGCTATTGCGCTAGGACACCCACTGGGTTGTTCGGGGGCAAAATTATCGATCCAGTTGTTCCATGAACTTCGTAGACGCAATAAAAAATACGGAATGGTGACTGCCTGCGTGGGTGGAGGCCAAGGAGTTGCCGGTATTTACGAATTGCTTTAGAATATCAATTGTGAGATAGAGGACCTTTGATATTTTAATGAATATCAAAGGTTCTCATCGAAATACCCCCGTAAACGATTTGTTCAAAAGTAGTATGCACCTGCTCATTTTCTCGAGCCAAAGCAATCGCATACAACATAGGAATATAATGATCAGGAGTAGGTACCGCGTAAGTACCACCGGGTGCTTTTGGGTAATCCAACAATTTATCTATGTTTTTATCGAATAATTGTTGGGTACTCCAAACGTCAAACTCCTCCGCCCAATCATAGGAAAACGTTTCTTTACCCACACTGAGGTTTGGTATGCTGGCTTGTAAATTGTGAACAATATTACCACTTCCAATAATCAAAACACCTTTTTCGCGCAAAAATTGTAACTCTTTTGCTAGCTCAACATGATAAGACAGTGGCTTATTATAATCGATTGATAATTCAAAACAGGGGACATTTCGCTCTGGAAATAAATGACAAAGCACGGTCCACGCCCCGTGATCCAAGCCCCATTCGGTGGTCGGCTGAATTATTTTGGATTCATGAGCCAACAAGCTAGCCATCTCAGGGCTACCTGAAACCTGGTATTGATATTGATGCAATTCCTTAGGAAATCCCCCAAAATCATGAATGGTTTCAGGCATTTCAGAAGCTTGAACAAAAGAGTTTCCAGGGGTGAGCCAGTGGGCTGAAATAACCAAAATGGCTTTTGGTGTTTCAATAGATGCACCTAACTGGCCTAATGATTTGGTAAAAGGATTATCAAATAAAGCGTTCATCGGACTACCATGACCTATAAACCATACAGGCTGGGTTTCCGATGAACGCGTTAATTTTAATAAATCCGAAGGGAGAATTGACATCCTATCGATTCATCGAAACAAGGAACTCTTCGTTCGTTCTTGTTCCCTTCATCTGTTGCTGTAAAAATTCCATAGCCTCCACAGAATTCATGTCTGACATATGCTTACGCAAAATCCAAACACGCTGAAGTACTGCAGGATCCATTAATAAATCTTCACGACGCGTACCCGAAGCCGTAATATCGATGGCTGGATAGACACGGCGGTTGGACAGTTTACGGTCCAACTGCAATTCCATGTTGCCCGTACCTTTAAATTCTTCGAAAATTACTTCATCCATTTTACTACCTGTTTCCGTCAAAGCGGTTGCAATAATCGTTAATGAACCTCCATTTTCGACATTTCTAGCCGCACCGAAGAAACGTTTTGGTTTATGTAATGCGTTTGCATCCACACCTCCAGATAATATTTTACCCGAAGAAGGAACCACTGTGTTATATGCACGCGCCAAACGAGTGATGGAATCCAACAAGATAACCACATCATGACCACATTCAACCATCCTTTTCGCTTTTTCCAACACAATACTAGCCACTTTTACATGACGTTCTGCTTGCTCATCAAAGGTAGACGAAATAACTTCCGCACGAACTGAACGTTGCATATCCGTCACTTCCTCAGGTCGTTCATCGATCAATAAGATGATCAAATACACCTCGGGATGATTTCGAGAAATGGCATTAGCAATATCTTTCAATAAAACCGTTTTACCCGTTTTGGGTTGGGCCACAATCATTCCACGTTGGCCCTTTCCGATGGGCGCAAATAAATCCAAAATACGTGTTGAATAATTATCGGCCGTAGTAGAGAGATTTAATTTCTCCTCAGGAAAAAGGGGTGTCAAGTATTCAAAATTAATTCGGTCGCGAATTTCATCCGTCGTTTTACCATTGACAGATTCGACTTTCAACAAAGCAAAATATTTTTCACCTTCTTTGGGTGGGCGAATTTTACCTAAAATGGTATCTCCTGTTTTCAAACCAAACATTTTGATTTGAGAGGGAGAAACATAAATATCATCAGGAGAAGCTAAATAATTATAATCTGATGAACGCATAAATCCATAACCTCCTTCTTGCATGATTTCCAACACACCTTCATTATCGATCAAACCATCTAACTCTTTAATGATCTGATTGTAATTTGAACGGGGCTTAAACTGCTGGGTATTTTGAACTTGGTTTTCTTCTTTAGGTAATTTATCTACTTCCACAGGCGCGTCCGTTGGCGACACCTTAGAATCCACCACATTGTCATTATTGGTAATAAATGACGTATCCACGGCCTCATCATCTGCAGGAGCAATCGCATCGTATTCAATCGGGGACTCTTCTACTTCAGGTTGCTGCCGCTCTTGACGAGGACGAAAATTCTTTGCAGGCCTTGCAGGTTTTACAACTGAGCTTGGCTCTGGTTTAGTTTCCACCTCCACAGGAGCTTCATCAACTACGCTAATGGTTGGCTCGAAATTTAAATTGGGCATCGGAGCTAAAGCAGGTTCCTCGGTAGATTTTTGAATTCTTTGACGCTTCGGACGTTCATTTGTAGGCAATTCTTCCGCGACTTTTTTTACTTTCCTGATTGGTTTTTCTTCCATAAAATGGTGAAATGATTATTCTTAATTTGATTTAACAAACCTAATTTCTGATCAAAAGATCATCTCTGAAACATTATTTTAACACACAAAAAGTGGATTAACTGATGAATAAAAGATTGATAGGAACCGGGATTGTTTTTATTGAGGTGCTTACGACATTGAAACACAGTACAATACTACGTTACATATATTAGATTGTCAAACATTTTACATCATTTTTAATAGAAATAATCAATTACTTAATCTATATCGTTGGAATTTATGGGAAACTCACTCCATGCCAATCATAAATTCGTAATTTTACAAAGGAATTTTCAGATGAAATCACACGAACAAATTTTAGAGGAACAACTGAACGAGCGCAGGCAAAATGGCCTCATTCGTTCCCTGAACGTCATGGACCAACTTGCCGACTTTTGTTCCAATGATTATTTAGGATTAGCCAAAAATCAAAGTTTGGCTGATCAGATTGAAGCTGATTTTAATCGATTGAAGCCTAATTTATATGCCATCAATGGTTCCACGGGCTCAAGATTAATTTCAGGACATTCCCCATTATTGGAACAATTTGAAAAAAAATGCGCTGCCTTTCATCAGGCTGAAGCGGCCCTTTTATTTAATAGTGGCTACGATGCCAACGTAGGTTTACTCTCATCAATCACTCAGAAAGGCCAACTTGTGTTTTGTGATCAATTATTGCACGCAAGTTTAATCGACGGTTTACGCTTAGGTAAAGCTGAACGAAAAATATTTAAGCACAACGATTTAGCGGATTTAGAAAATTTACTCAGTGACTATCCTATCGAAACACCCAAATGGATTGTGGTGGAGTCTTTATATTCCATGGATGGCGACATGGCACCTTTGAAGCAATTAGTCCATTTGAAAAACAAATACAACGCAGAAATAATCCTTGACGAAGCACATGCAGGCGGAGTTTATGGACCCATTGGAAATGGAATCGCGGTAGAAATGGGTATCGAAAACGAGATATTTGCTCGAGTCATTACTTTTGGAAAAGCGTGGGGAAATGCAGGTGCAGTGGTATTAGGATCACACACATTAATTGATTTTTTAATCAATTTTGCGCGACCCTTTATTTACTCAACGGCCCAAAGTCCCCATCATGTATCTAGCCTATCGACTACACTAGGTTTGATAGAAACGCAGATTGACTTACGAAAAAAATTAAAGGAAAACATAGCGTACTTTGTTGAACAGACTAAATCAAGCCATTGGGGCTCCAGTAAATCGGCCATTCAAACTTTTTTTATTGCGGGGAATCAAGCCGTCAAAAAGAAAGCAATAGAAATGCAAGAAGCAGGATTTGCCGTCAAAGCCATTGTTTACCCGACAGTCCCAAAAGGAGAGGAAAGAATACGAATCACATTGAACAGTTTGACTAAAAAAGAAGATATTGTGGCCCTCATAAAAAACATGGAAACCCATGAATAAATCCATTATTGTTGCTGGGATTGGAACTGAAATTGGCAAAACGCTCATATCGGCCATCCTAACTCAGGCGCTACAGGCCGACTACTGGAAGCCGATTCAATCTGGAAATCCGGAGGATGCGGATGCATTATTTATAAAAAAAATGACCCGATTACCCCATTTGAAGGTTTGGGACTCGGCCTATGTACTAAGCCAACCACTTTCCCCGCATACGGCAGCGGAGATTGATGGGGTCACCATCGAATTAGAAAAAATACAATTGCCGCAAACTCAGAATTCATTGGTTGTGGAACTAGCCGGAGGGATTTTGGTCCCCATAAATAACCAACAAACGAATTTGGACCTCATAAAAAAACTAAATCTTCCTGTACTTTTAGTGAGTAAAAATTACTTAGGTAGCATCAATCACACCTTGCTGACCTACCAAATACTTAAAGACAGCCAAATACCCATCATGGGAATTGTTTTCAATGGACCCTCAAATCCATCAGGAGAAAAATTCATTTTAAACTATACGCAATTACCCGTAGTTTTGCGTGTCCAGCAAGAAGAGGAAATTACGTCAGAAACTATTTTAAAATATGCCCAATCCATCTCAAATTAATCTGTCAGAAAGAGATCAAAAAGTTATTTGGCATCCATTTACACAGCATTTTATAGAACCTTCATCGATCGCTATCGTACGTGGCGAGGGAGTTTATTTATATGATGAAGATGGAAAACAATACATCGATGCCATTG
>Ga0114976_10003332_pt1 | contig 10058 bp, 9 predicted proteins | sample S_130805_EF_Meta_FD_87319 | JGI IMG/M metagenome (GOLD analysis project Ga0114976, IMG submission 87319) | Freshwater microbial communities from Lake Simoncouche, Canada to study carbon cycling - S_130805_EF_MetaG | ecosystem: Environmental > Aquatic > Freshwater > Lake | place: Lake...
TTGTGTGCCATACGTACTGGTGGGCAACTACTAGCAAGATCTTTGTTGGCTTGGTAGCTCAGTTGGTACGAGCGAACGACTGAAAATCGTTAGGTCGCCGGTTCGATCCCGGCCCAAGCCACGGTAGGAATTACTTTGGTAGTTTTCCTTCATCTAATCGCTCAGCAAGTGTTGGTGCTTTCCTATCTTTATCTGAAATCTTCAGTGCGCTCAGATCTATACCCCAGTTAATCCCAATTTTTTTATCAAGCGGATTTATTTCAAATTCATGCGCTGGTGAGAACGGCGCAGAAACCAAGTAAGCAACCGCTGTGTTGTCCTCAAGTGCCACGAATCCATGCCCAAGTCCTTCACTGATAAACACTGCTTTCCCAGAACTACCTGAAAGCTCTACTTCAATCCATTCACCAAATGTCTGTGAATCTGGTCGAATATCCACGATCACATCTTGTATCGAACCCGACACACATGTAATCCACTTTGCCTGACCGCGTGGTGCAAGGCTGTAATGAATTCCACGCAGAGAGCCGGCGGATGAAAGTGAAATATTTGCTTGCTCAATTCCAAAGTCTCTTCCGGTTGCACTCTTTATAGCTTCTGATTTAAACCATTCACGGAAAAATCCTCGGTCGTCGGTCCAAACTGGTGACTCGGCAAGCCATCCACCCTCTAGCTCAAGTGGCGTCAGTTTCATATTTCTATTCTTCCCCTTTAACTGCAGAAATTATTGCAGGCATAGATTCAGCGAGTGCGATTCGCCAATCTCTCATTGGCTTAAGGGCTGTTTTGGCCCATTCATCATGACTAAGAACTGAATACACAGGGCGTTTTGCAGAACGTGGGTATTCAGTTGAAGAAACCGGAGTTATGCGCCCAACATCAGCACCAGCATGCTTGAATATCTCCTGAGCAAATTCAAACCAGGTTGCTTGCCCGGAATTGGTCCCGTGATTTATACCAGCAGGGGAAGTGGTTAGCCCTAACTCAACTAAATGGCTAGCAAGATCTATAGCTGAAGTCGGCTGACCAACTTGGTCATTTACAACCCTGACATCGCCTTCACCTTTGATAGCTAGTTTGGTCATTTTCTTTGCAAAGTTATTTCCCCAAGGGCTGTATAGCCATGCGGTGCGCACAATAAATGAGTTCTCCGGGTAAGTAGCTTGGATTCGCCTCTCGCCCGCTGCCTTAGTTCGACCGTAAACAGATCGAGGATTGATCTCATCCGCAACTTGCCATGGTGTTTGGCCTTCACCCGAAAAGACATAATCTGTTGAAACATGAATCAACTTCGAGTTGCATAGCTTCGCAGCGATCGCCAGATTTTCCGCTCCATCACTATTCACTCGGGATGCAAGTAGTTCGGTATCTTCAGCGCCATCAACATCGGTCCATGCTGCGCAATTCACTATAACTTTCGGCGACAATTTTCTAATCAACTCGGGCACGATTGGGCTCAACGTGATGTCTAATTCAGAGGATTTTGGAGCACTAAACAGTAAGCCGCGCTCACCTAGTTCCTGCGAAACAGCAATCCCTAATTGGCCCGATCCGCCAATAATCAACCAAGACATTTATTAATCAACGATTCTTTAGTGGCTTCCACCACGCTTCATTGTTTCGATACCACTGGACTGTTTCCATTAAGCCATCTTTAAACTTCACTTGTGGTTCATATCCAAGTTCACGTTTTATCTTTGTCCAATCAACGCTGTAACGAAAATCATGACCTTTTCGGTCTTCAACATATTCGATGGATGATTGATTAGCATTCATTGCATCAAGAATCAGATTAGTGATCTCGAGATTTGTTAACTCTTGACCTCCTCCAATATTGTATACTTCACCAGATCGACCATTCATCAAAACTTGATAAATGCCGCGGCAATGATCATCGACATGTAGCCAATCTCGCACATTTTTTCCAGTTCCATAAATTGGAACCCTTTTCCCTTCTAACAAGTTTGTAATAAAAAGTGGTATCAACTTCTCTGGAAAATGATGCGTTCCGAAGTTGTTACTACAACGAGTAATAACTACATCTATCCCATGAGTCATGTTGTATGACCGAGCCAGTAGCTCGCCACTTGCTTTACTGGCCGAGTATGGAGAGTTTGGTTTTAGCGCACATTCTTCAGTCCAAGAACCTTCATCAATACTTCCGTACACTTCGTCGGTCGAAACCTGCAAGAATCGAGTCTTTTTTCCAGATCTTCTTATTGCATCTAATAAGACTTGCACTCCCACTATATTTGTTGCGACAAAATCTGATGCCCCGGAAATTGATCTGTCAACATGAGATTCGGCTGCAAAGTTTACAATACAGTCGAATTCCTCAATCATTGAACTTACTAGTTTTGAATCACAAATGTCACCGTGCGTAAACTTGTAACCTGGGAATGACTTTACCGCAGCTAGGTTTTCTGGAATCCCAGCATATGTCAATTTGTCTAGGACGTGCAAAACCGAGATTCCCTTTAAATCTTGGTTCGCCACCATGCGTGCAAAGTTTGAACCAATAAATCCCGCTGCTCCTGTCAATAATACTTTCAGGTGTCTGCTCCGATCTCATTCAAGTTATAGCCATATCTTATAGAATCAACATATGAAAGGTATCGTATTGGCGGGCGGGACTGGGACAAGGCTATGGCCGACCACTGCATCAACTAGTAAGCAATTGCTTCCAGTGTACGACAAGCCAATGATTTACTACTCTCTCTCTACGCTTATGAGAGCCGGCATACGCGATATTCTCATAATTTGTGCACCAGAATATTTGTCACTATTCAGAACCCTGCTTTCAAATGGTGAAAGACTCGGCATAAAGATTGAATATCGAGTTCAAGAAAGCCCTGAAGGAATTGGGCAGAGCTTCGTTATTGGTGAAGATTGGATTAGAGATGACTCTGTTTGTTTAATTCTTGGTGACAATATTTTTTCAGGAAACCCGTTCAGTTTTGAACGGAATTTTTCTGGAATAGATCGGGGAGCATTGATAGCAGGATATCAAGTTAAAAATCCTTCTGAGTACGGCGTAGCTGTTCTAAATGAGTCCAATAGAGTGATTTCGCTAGAAGAGAAACCAACTAAGTTTATTTCAAAGATTGCAATTCCTGGAATATACGCTTTTGATAATAGTGTTGTAAGCAGGGCAAAGGACTTAAAGAAAAGTGCTCGAGGTGAGTATGAAATTGTTGACATATTAAAAAGTTACTTGGTAGAAAATTTATTAGAAATTCAAATTCTTCCACAAACTTCTGCTTGGTTTGATTGCGGAAATCCAGATAGCCTTAACGAGGCAAGTAATTATGTCAGGGCGATCCAAGAGAGGCAGGATATTTTGGTTTGCTCTCCTGAAGATATTGCCCTTGAGAACAACTGGTTAGAGAAAGATGAACTACTGACTCAATTGAATGACTTCCCAAATGTGAAGTACTCTCAATACTTAATAAAGAAGTGCATACAAAGAGGTGATTAAAATTGCTTACATACCATATTCAGAGGATCTATCACATCCGGCTGATCGTCGGCGAATCAAAAGTTGGGCAGATTACTTCGATCAGAATTTAATTATCGGAGAAATCGATTCTGCAGATATTCTCGTTCTTTCCAATGCGTCAAACTTTGAATACTGGATAGATAGATCCGAGATTCCGATCGTACTAGACTTGGTGGATTCCTATTTGGGAGACCAGGTACTAAACTTTCGAGATTTAGGTAGAAATATTCTAAGGTCCATCAAAAAGAAGAGTTCTCTCAAATGGATCTTCTACTCTAGGCATCTGAAATTTGCGATATCAAATGCCCACGCTGTGGTTGTTGCCTCGCATGAGCAAAAAAGTATCCTGGAGAAATTTAACTCCAATATTTACGTTATTCCAGATAATTTCATCGAGTTTGAGAACCTTTCGCAAAACATTGATTTACAACAAAATACGTTCCCTCCAGGCAATCACGACAATTTTATAGTTTGGGAAGGTTTTGCAGAAAATTTAAAGCACTTCAAACCAGTGGCTGCCGAGTTTGAGAGATTCTTACTCGAAACAGGTTGGGGACTTCACATAATTACTTCAGAGTCATTTGCTCAATGGGGTGGATTTGTAAGAAGATTGGAAACAATGAATTATCTAAAGGATATCTTTCCAAATTCACACCACTTGATAAAGCTGGTTCCATGGTCAATTGATAACCTAATTCATAGTGTCCGTCAATCGCGTTTTGCTGTGATACCAATAGACCATAGGGATCTTTTTGCTTTTTATAAACCGGAAAACAAGCTCATTTCCTTTCTAAAATTGGGAAAACCAGCTTTAATCTCAACTACACCGGCGTATATTCGTGTAGCGGATTCGGCAGGCCTTCAATCGTTATTGGTTAGTGAGGGAGGCTGGTACAAATCTCTGATGAAATTATCAGAGAGCGTTACGGAGGATGGCTGGACAATTCCATCAGCGCAAAAATTTCTTGATGGTAATTACTCTAATCAGTCGATAGTAAATAAGTGGAATTTGATGTTTGCTGAAACTTTAAGGTAAATCTCAGTTTATAAAAATGTCATCAATAAAATCAATATTATGAAACACCCTCTTAAATGGGATGCCTAAATCTTCGGCCAGGATCTGAAACGTGTCATTAATTTGGCTGGGATCACTAATCTCAACAACTCGTTTCACTTTTGAGGAATTCGCCCAAATTAAATTAAAGAACCCCGCACCCATTGGTCCAATTACTTCTTCCACTTGAGAAAAGAGACCTATTTCATCACCGAGGTTGAAATCCTCAAGAAAGACGACGGTAAATCCCCACTTCTTGGCACTTTCTTCAACCTTGATTTCATCCTTGATGGAACGTCGGGAATTTCTCCTACTGATGTATATCTTTTTTGGGTGCGATTCGATAGCTTGAGTTGAATTAACCCTTACGAATTTTCCTAAGTTTCTTATCTTTTCAAGATCTGATTGGGAGGGAAGACCGGTTGCATATTGGCTAGTCACAAAGACTAATTTCTCTGGTCTAAGAACTCTAACTTCTTTCACATTCGTCACTTTCAAAATTTGGAGCGCATCGGTGACAAATCTAGGAGCGCTTGGGCTTATAGCAACATTGATGTCAGGTGCATTTTCCAAAACATTCAAGAAACGAGGAAGATCTTGCATTAGCCAATGGGCATACGAACGTGATGACAAGACCGTCCACGTTCCAGCGTGAATACTCTTAGGACGCATAGGTTTTAAGGAATACGAAACTTCGCCTGGAAGAATATTCGAACTTTCGAGAATAGGAATCTTCCCATTTTCCGTAAAAACAATTCCACTGAAACTGTCCACCAAAACGTTTCGCAAAGTCACAATATGCTTCTCGGAATAGAACTGGTTTGAGTTTGGTGAGTTTCCTTGGTTATTACGCTGAACAAAACTCGAACTTTCCAAGAAATGACTTTCTTGGCAAATATCCTCGAAGCCGAGAAGGTCCCCAGGATTCAATAGCGACAGCCCATATCGCTCTTCATATTTCATCATCTTCTTAATAGCCTTAAAGATTGATAATTGGAATCCACTACGTACTAAAGCATGTTGTATTTGGGAAATAAACTGCATCAAATTGAATATTTCTTCTCAAGGAAAGAGATTATCTGTCGATTAGTAAAGTCACGAGGGTTTATACCTCCATGCAGTGCAATATACCAAGAGGCTGTTTCCTTGATTGCTTCATTACTTGTGTACTTGGGATTCCAATCTAGGTTTTCATTTGCCTTTTTTGAATCCAACATTAGGTAATTGGCCTCATATAGCTCAATTGCTTCAGAGTGATGCCAAACGGGCTCACATTTCATTTCCCTTGCAATGTTTTCGCAAACCTCCGATACGGACAAAACAGAGTCGGTTGAAGGTCCGAAATTCCAGACACCTCTGAGGTCGCGTTGAATCATTGCATCGATGAGTGATAAGTAACCGTTTAGGCAGTCCAATACATGTTGCCATGGTCGTGTTGAACTTGGATAACGCAGAACGGGAATCATAGAATTTTTATAGGAATCAATCACGTTTGGGATTAACCGGTCTACGGCGAAATCACCTCCCCCGATCACATTACCTGCTCGCGCTATGGCCATAGGCAATCCTAGGTTTATGGTCATCCATGATTGACTAAGGATATCGGCCATAGCTTTGGAAGAACTGTAAGGATCTATTCCACCTAATTTATCAGTTTCAACAAAAGCTTTGGTTTGTCCTAGATTTTCATAGACTTTATCTGTCGTGACAATCAGTAGAGCCCTCAAGGAAGTGAGACCCGAAGCAACCTCTAAAAGATTAAGAGTTCCATTAACATTAGTTTCATAAGTAGATCTTGGTTCAGCATAAGATTCCCTAACAAAAGCCTGCGCGGCAAAATGAACAATTACATCCGGATTGATTTTCTTCACATTCTCAGCAAACACTTGTCTATCTCTGATATCGCAGTAAACATTGAAGGTGAGTAACTCGTGTGCTCTTGTCTCCACAAACATTGAATGCGTTTCGGGTGGAAGTGCTATGCCTGAAATCTGGTGGCCTAGAGAGTGCAGGAAGTGGATAAGCCAAGTACCTTTGAAACCGGTGTGCCCAGTGATTAAATAGTGCATTTTCGAAACTCTCCCCTTTGGTCAAGTATTGAATTTTCCATCAAAACTGCAATCTTCTAAGTCTTGATACAGAGAAATTATTAGTTTAACCCCGGCATTTAAATCCAAATACGATTCTGCAACATTTCGACACCTACCACTAGTATCCGGATCTTCCAGAAGTTCAGAAATCCCACCCACATACTCCGATATTTTCTGTTGGCTGTATCCCCGCGTCGCAATTCCTACCCTACTTTTTTCAATTAAGACCCCAAAATCACCTTGCTTATGATTCACAATAATCGGTACACCGGAAGCCAGAAATTCAGCTGTTTTGGTAGATGCGACTGAAAGAAGGGATTTTCCAAGATCGTCTCTCCAGATACTTATCCCAAGGTGCTGAGATGCAACTAAACTTGGCATTTCTGAATGTGGGACAGATACAATTGAATCATAATCTAGTTTTTTCCATAATTCTGTAGTTCCTTTTGATGTTGCGATAGTGAAATCCACCTTGTACCGAGTCCTTAGTTTTGAGACGATTTCATTTATCAGATTAAAATCATACGCCGCACTAAAGGTGCCTGACATTAGAATCTTCAGTGGATTTGGGGAGGGTTTATCTGGTTGAACTTTGAATTTTTCTAGATTTGCACATGTTGGAACTACGAGAATTTTCTCTTTTGATATTCTGTACCTAGACTCAAATTCTTCAACTACCGCATTAGTTATGACAATAATCCTGGAACTCCGCCTTGCAATAAACAGTTCAAAGAGACTCAAAAATAGGAACTCGATTGTAGATTTAAAATTAAATCCTTTAATTGCAAGACGCTGATCCGATTCGAGGGATCGGCAGTCCCAAATCCAATTTTTGTGCCTTGTTACCATGACTGAAATTGCAGCAAAATTACCTCGAGCATGAACGATCGATTTCGCATCTATACGGTTGGATATTCTCCAAACTCTATTCAATCCACCTAGGCTCCCATGCCTTCCATATGGTAACGGTTTCCAGGTTATTCCGATTTCTTCCACTAATTGCAAAAGGTCATTTCCTGGAGTCTCTTTCTCAAAGGAAATCAATTCTACCTTCTTCACTTTTGCGATTAACTGCAAATAAGCAAAAACTTGACTCGCCCCTACACCCTCTTGAATAGAATCAAATGTTACATACTGTAGGCTTGCCATTGTTCGATAATACATCATTTATTTATTGATCGAGGTTTTGAGTGAATATCTTTGTATCTGGTGCAGCGGGATTTATTGGTTCACATTTAGTGGAGAAGCTCGCGATACTTGGGCACACAGTCGTGGGCGTCGATAGCTTTAGGGAAGATTTGTACGAATCTCGAAAGCGAAGAAAGGTTTGGGAGGAATTAGAAGCAAGATTTCCAAATATATCTCTCTGTGAATTCGATCTACAACAGCCCAGGAACTTTGCAGATTTAGGTGATTTCTCGGTTGTTTATCATCTTGCAGCTACGCCAGGGCTACAGCTTAGTTGGAACAATCCAAATCTGTATTTCAATAACAATGTGATCACTACTTTGAATATGATTGATGGCTTTGCGACTTCCAATTTGGATAAATTCTTTTACATTAGTACTTCTTCGGTTTATGGAGAGTTTGGGGTTGGAAATGAATCCATGCCACTAAACCCAATAAGCCCGTATGGAATTTCTAAACTAGCCGCCGAACAATTAGTTAGTAATTACTGTAATTTTTATGGAATCCCATTTAATATATTTAGACCCTTCTCGGTTTACGGTCCACGTCAGCGGGATGATATGGCCTACAATATTTTTTTTAGGAGGATAATGAATGGTGAAGAAATCTCTGTATTCGGTGATGGCTTACAATCACGTTCAAATACTTACGTCACAGACATAGTTAATGGCTTGGTAAACGGAATTAGTTCTTCCCGGAATTCACAAATATATAATTTGAGTGGTTCTGAAACTATTTCTATTAATGAAACTCTACAATTAATGGAAGACATTGTTGGCAAAAAAGCAATAGTTAAATACCATAGTTTCAAACCTGGTGATCAGAAGAGAACTCAAGGAGACTTCTCTAAAGCTGAAACTGAAATTGATTATAGGCCCCAGATCTCGATGCGTGAAGGGTTGCAGCGACAATATCTATGGCATTTGAGTCAACAGAGCTAAATCTCTTCAAATTTAATTACCGCTCTTTAGAAATTTTTGGAACAAAGATTCCTCTTGGATAACTTTTAATTCTCCATGTGCGAGAATTTTTCCATCTTCTAAATAGTAAACGCAATTTACGCGATCTAGAATTTCGAGATCATGAGTTACTATTACCACCGTTTGACCCAAATCCCTTAATTCTATGAGTTTAGAGATCACCAAGTTTTCTGATTCCCTATCCAAAGCGCTGGTGGGTTCATCAAGGATTAAGAGTTTTGGGGCGGCGTAGAACGCTCTCGCAAGACTGAGCTTCTGTTTTTGTCCACCGCTTAGCTTTGATCCTCGCTCTCCTACGTCATAATTCAATCCTTCTGGTATCGAGTTGATTAATTCAGAAAGACCCGAACAAGAAGCTGCGCTTTTCAACCTATCCTCATCGGCGACGCTAGAACCAAGTAGCAAGTTTTCTCTGATGGTGCCTTGCATTACAAATGACTGTTGGGAAACATAATAGATATCCTGTTCAAATCTTCCCAAAGTTTCAGTTGAGCAAATCCCTGAGATTTGTGAACACCCATTCGTTGGAGACAAAAGCCCTAAAATTAGGTCAACTAAAGTCGATTTACCAGAGCCAGTTGAACCTACTATTGCAATCAAATTCCCTGGTTCGATTCTCATATCCACACAATCAAGAGCAAACTTAGTAGAATTTGGATATTTAAATGAAACTTTCTCTAGATTAATTCTGGGTACAAACAAACTTGAAGTCTTAGTAGGAACTAATTCGAAGGCTGTTTTCGGATTATTCCCAGTTTCGTCGATTAGCTTCAACGTTTCTGAAGCCATTCCCATTCCGGTCTTAATCACAATCATGCTTTGCTGGATACGCAGTAACGCCGGGCCTACTCGACCCGATGCAATTAGGAAAACAGAGAACTTAAAAATCGCAGACTGAGGGTCACCTAAAGAATATTGAACAAAACCCACAATGACGGCCAACAATATTATAGAACTCTCAAAAACGTACTTACTCACATACGGAATAAAGTTTAGAGAGGCATTTGTTGAGGAAAGTGCATCTCTTTGGCTCTTGAAAGTTCTGCTGTAGAAATTGATCAATGAGTTTGTACGAGCCTCTCTGAAGGAACTCAATACATCTGTAAATAGAATATTGCTCTTAATATTTAATTGCATGTTTAGTTGTCCCATTTTTGCAGATTTTTTGTGAGATATCATATTTAGCAGAACACCAATAATCAGGAAGAAAGCCACGGTAACTATGGTTGTTGGAATATCTACATAAA
>Ga0114976_10003341_pt1 | contig 10048 bp, 15 predicted proteins | sample S_130805_EF_Meta_FD_87319 | JGI IMG/M metagenome (GOLD analysis project Ga0114976, IMG submission 87319) | Freshwater microbial communities from Lake Simoncouche, Canada to study carbon cycling - S_130805_EF_MetaG | ecosystem: Environmental > Aquatic > Freshwater > Lake | place: Lake...
GAGTATTTCAGCAAGCGTCCTCAGATTCAAGAACGTCTGACTGAACAGGTCTTTCACACTCTTTGCTACATTCTCGAAACTGATAACGTAGCAGTCATGATCGATGCACAGCATTACTGTGTCAAGAGCCGAGGTGTCGAAGATACTGGTTCTTCTACTGTGACTTGTAAGCTAGGTGGTGGATTCAAGACTGATCCTGCTGCTCGTGCTGAGTTTCTTAGCATTGCACGAATGGGTAAATGCTAAACAGAATGACCAACGCCGAACGTAACGAGAAGATAATTGAGGGGATGCATAAACAAACGCAAGAGCGCCTCAATGATCCTGATAAGTTCAGGGAATGGTACCGACAAATTCAGGGTCCGAAGTTAAAAGAACTTGAAGGTAAGGAAGCGGAACATATGCTTCTAGTGTTGACATTAGTAGAACCATACAAAAGCACTAATAATCAAAGAACTGCAACCGACTTCTACGAACATGCTGGCAAAGAATACAGAGTAACATATGGATTGGGTGACAATCCGTTGGTAGAGGAAATATTATATGATATTCAACAAGATTAAAGAACTCAAAGAGAAGGGCCTCAATATTGGCATTACCTTCTCGACCTTTGACATGCTTCATGCAGGTCATATTGCTATGCTTGCAGAAGCAAAGAATCATTGTGACTACTTGATTTGCGGATTGCAGACTGATCCTACTATTGATCGTCCTGACACAAAGAACAAGCCAGTTCAAAGTATCGTGGAACGACAGATTCAACTTAGTGCTTGTCGCTTTGTTGATGAGATTGTTATCTACGAAACAGAGAAAGATTTGGTGGATTTGTTGTTGACACTTCCACTTGATTGTCGTATACTAGGGGTAGAGTATGAAGATAAAGACTTTACCGGAAAGCAAGATTGTCTCGCTCGTGGTATTGAACTTGTATTCAATGGTCGTGATCACAGCTTTAGTAGTAGCAATCTACGCAAACGTGTAGCAGAAGCAGAAAGGAACAAAAATGGAGCCTGAAAAGTTTGATAAGAAGAAGTACGATAACCTGTTCACGAGTTTGAATTTCTCGTTTACAGTACCGACTAATGCATACCAGTTTCCCAAATATAAGAAGGAAACCGTTGAAGAAATGATAGCACGGTTGGACGAAGCTGATGCAGTAATTGATGCGATGACCTCGTATCCCACTGCTGAAAAAATGCTTAACGAATTGTATGGAAAAGCATGAGCTTGATCTACATGGTGTAAGACACCATGAGGTAGATGCGGCAGTGGAGAACTTTATTCTGATGAATCAGAATAATTTTCCACTAACTATCATATGCGGTAACAGTGTGAGAATGATTAGGCTAACAGAAACAGTGATAAATCGGATTGGGTGTGCTTCTTTTGTACTAAGATTCGGAACTATTATTGTTAGTGGGTTTAAATAAGGTAAATAAGAATAGCGGTCTTGGCGTCATTCCCGCTTTACAAACTCTGCCGCCTATGCTAATATTAACATAGGAGATTAAAATATGGCAAATCAACCAGTAAGTTACAAGTACACGAGTACTAAAGAATATCATGATTCGTTTCCCTGCGCTTATCGTCAGTGGCGTGCTGACAGTCATTGTAATTTGATTCACGGTTATAGTTTTAGTATCAAAGTTTATTTTGGTACTGACAACTTAGATGTTCGCAATTGGGCTGCTGACTACGGTGGCTTGAAAGAACTTAAGAAGATTCTCGAAGATCAGTTTGACCATACGCTGTTGGTTGCACAGGATGATCCAGAACTCGAAACGTTCAAGATGCTTGAAGAAAAGAAGATGGCCAAGTTGACTATTCTTCCTGCACTTGGTTGTGAATCTCTTGCAGATATGATCTATAAGTTCATCAACACTGTGTATCTCCCTGACTATTACGGTCCTTCCGAAGCTGAACGTCTTTGGTGCTATCGTGTTGAAGTTCGTGAAACGCAGAGCAATATGGCTTTCCGTGAAGGTCATCGTGAATGGAATGAAGACTTAATAGATGGTTAAATGTGCAGTGTGCGGCAACCTTACTGAACAAGTGTATCATCATTTTTCTGACAGGAAACCACCGCACAACCAGCCGTATTTTGCAACTCTATATCACCGTGATCCTTTTTGGGGTGACGGTGATTTAGAGGAATACTGCGGTCCCAAATGCAGCACTGCTGCATTCATCAAGACCCTCAGCGAAAAACAATAGTTATAGGACATTGTGATGGTTAAAATTAAGAAATACTCTCATGAGGATATCAAGGGAGCAGTTAACGAGTTGATTAGACAGATCACTCAAGATGGATGGCGTCCAGACTATGTAGTAGGTCTTACTAGGGGAGGATTACTCCCTGCTGTCATGCTCAGTCATTACTTTGATGTACCTATGCATACTCTTAAGGTATGTCTTCGTGACAACATAGATACCGAATCTAACTGTTGGATGGCTGAAGAAGCATTTGGATATGTTTCAGAAGACGAACGTGATGTCATAAAGAGTCGATGGGACACAAAGAAACGCAGAAATATCCTGATCGTAGATGATATCAATGATAGCGGTGCTACCTTTGAATGGATCAAGAAAGATTGGGCCTCCGGGTGTTTTCCAAAAGAAATTCAAGCATGGAATAGTGTTTGGGGACAGAATGTACGATTTGCTGCCCTGATTGAAAATGCATCCAGTGAGTTTGATGCGGAATATGTAAGCGAAGTCATTGACAAGTCAGAGAATGACATTTGGTGCCAGTTTCCTTGGGAGCAATGGTGGAAGTGATGCGTGAAGACTTGATGGTTCAACAGCAGATAGATGGTCCTTGGCAACACATGGTTGGGGTCATCATGTTGAACCAAACGTCTCGTAAGCAAGTCAAGCAAGTTCTACCCAAGTTTCTACAAAAGTGGGACAAGGCTGAAAAGCTGTTAGCGGCAAGCGAAGATGATATCAAATCAATCGTAACTCCCCTTGGTATGACAAATATCAGGGTAAAAAGATTATTAGGAATGAGTCGTGACTACTTGACATGGGATAAGAACGATGCTAAAGTGCTTTATGGTATAGGAAAGTACGGCAGCGATAGTTATGAGATTTTCTTCAAGAGTAACTATTCTGTGCAACCTACTGACAAAGAACTACTAAGGTATCTAAAGGACATGGATTATGGCGCAAATCAAGGTTAGTGAACTATTTTACTCTATTCAGGGTGAAGGCCGATATATGGGCGTCCCGAGTGTGTTTCTACGCACGTTCGGTTGTAATTTTAAGTGCGCCGGATTCGGTATGCTGAAAGGGGAATTGTCGAGTGAAAGAGAAGAAGTTAATCCAGAAGATCACAAAGAATACGGGAACCTTCCGCTCGTCACTACAGGCTGTGACTCGTATGCATCCTGGGATCCTCGCTTTAAGCATCTGTCTCCCGTTAGGGACATTGATTCCATTGTCGATAGTATTATGGAACTACTACCGTTCGGAGAATGGCGAGACGAACACCTCGTCATCACAGGAGGAGAACCACTCTTAGGTTGGCAACGTGCTTATCCTGCATTGCTCGGTCATCCTAAGATGCGTGGTCTTAAGGAGATCACATTTGAGACAAACGGTACACAAGAACTAGATCCTAATTTCAAGAAATATCTACTTGAATGGTTGCAGCAAGATAACGATAGAGAGATTACGTTTAGCGTTAGTGCTAAGTTAAGCTGTAGCGGTGAAATTCGTGAAGAAGCTATCAAGCCTGAAATCGTTCGCGGATATGAAGCTGTTGGTACTGCTTATCTAAAGTTTGTGGTTGCGACTGAAGATGATATCGCAGAAGCATTGGAAGCTGCAACGCTCTATCGTGCTGCTGGGTTCCGAGGTCATGTATATCTGATGCCAGTCGGCGGTGTTGAAAGCGTTTATGCTCTCAACAACAAGAATGTTGTACTAGCTGCGATGAAGCACGGTGTTCGCTACAGTGATAGACTTCAAGTTCCTCTATTCAAGAATGCATGGGCCACATGAATTATAACAAGCGTATCGGATTCCTAGTCAGTTCGCAGACGTTGATTCCTCACGGCGGCATCGGTCAATTCACAAAGAGCTTTTGTGAGCTAATGAACAGATACGGTGTGCTTGTTGACATCATTACTGATAAGGCACCACAAAGTTCTAGTAGTGATTTTCTAAACTCTATAGATGCCAATATCATCTATCCTGAGAATAGTATGAGTTATTCTACTCACAGTGCTATCTTTATGTACGGTGATAGTTACTGCTACGAACGTATGGCAAACTTTCGCACTGCTATCATCAAGGCGTTAACTACTAATATGTACGATGCTTTGATTTGCAACACGTATGAGACTATACAAGTAGCGAGTACACTAGGACTTGACGATTGTATTCAAGTCATTGCATATACGCATTTGGAAAGTCAAATCTTCAAAGACACAAAGAACCCGTTTCTGAATAGCGTCAATGACATGATGCGGTTACAGCTACAGATGCCAAACATCACGATCGGTACTCAGAGCAAGTTCAATCAACTACAGTTTGAAGATGCATTTCATCTTCCTATCCCTCTACCAGAACAAGGTCTGCTACAACAATACGACAAGCCACGTGAAGGTGTATTGTTCATTGGTCGTTGGGAAGAGGGCAAGAATCCTGAACTTTATCTTGATCTTATTGAGCAGACTAAGTTGCCCGCTCGTGTTATGACTAATGCGAATGGTGCTAAGAAGTTTGAAGAACGATTGAAGAAGCTAGGTGTTGATTACGAGATTGCGATAAGCGTCATCGGTCAAGAGAAGGTAGACTTTATCACAAGTTGCCGAGTAGCATTTAATCCTAGCACTGTAGAAAGCTATGGTATTGCTTTCTATGAGCAGACTATTCAGCTTCCTACATTTGCTCTTGAGAATCAACGTTGGACGCAGAACTTTGATAGCCATGTGTTCTTCACTACCAACAAGAAGAATATGGCATCGGATATTATAGCAGCATATAATAATTATGATACCGCAGAGAAGTGGTATGATAGCGGATACATTGAATATTTCAAAGCACACGAAGATCAAGTGTTCCATCATTGGAATGAATGCTTCGGTAGTTTTACTAATAAGCAATCTAACAGCAATACTGCTAAGATTTGCAGCGAGACTACGGTTAAGTATGCTGACTTTATTGCAAGTTTGAAGCGCAACGTTATTTGTATTGACGATGTAAAGTCGGTATTTACAAACAAGCACAAGTTCCGTGTCATCTATACTGACAAGGACACTTGGTTGACTAAGGATCCTTCTTTTGAACCATCAGAAGAAGTTACTGGATTAGGATTATTTGAGTTTTAATATGAAAAAAGTTTTAGTAACAGGCTCTTCAGGATACATTGGTTCACACCTCTGTAAGCTACTTGAAAAAGACTATGAGGTTCACGGGCTTGATATTCTTGAACCACAGCATCCCGTTAAACAGTTCAATCACATTGACATTAATAGACGGATTACTATTGAGGATGAATACGATACTGTTATTCATTTGGCTGCGTTAGTAAATGTAAGCAGAAGCGAACGGATGCCTATTCAATATTATATTACTAATTTGAATGGTACAATGAATGTATTGAGCAAGATAAAAACTAAGAACTTTATCTTTGCTAGCACCGGAGCCGCTGCATTGTGTGAAAGTGCGTATGGTATCAGCAAGAGAGCAGCAGAAGATGTTGTTAAGGAATATTGTACTGTTCACAGCCCGATGCCATACACAATCTTTAGATTCTACAACGTTATTGGTAGCTCAGGATATGCTCCTACTAATCCTGATGGGCTTATGTATAATCTTATGAAGTCAGGACACACTAAAGAGTTTACGATCTTCGGTAACGACTATGACACTCCTGATGGAACTTGTATTCGTGATTATACTCACGTTGATGAAATTTGTCATGCGTTGAAACTAGCAATCGAAGAACCTGCGAATGGGGTTGAGGGTTTGGGTCATAGTAAGGGGCATAGTGTTAAGGAAATGGTTGAGATTTTTAAAACCGTCAATAAAAAAATACTTAGTGCAGACTCTGCCGAACCACTCAGTGTTACCTATGGTCCTCGTAGACCCGGAGATGCAGCAGTTAGCGTACTAAAAAATGTGTCCCCTTATATGAAAAATCTATATTCTATAGAAGATTTACTTAAACTGCCTTAGTGCATCAATAAGAATGTATTGAGAACATCGTTACGATTTGCAGAGTCATCTCCGTCGCCCGGCTTAACGATGACGTTCCACTTACCTGCGTCTTTGCTCTGAGGGGTTTTCATCATCTCATCATAGGTTAAGATTGTCTCTGGCTTCACACTGTACTTTGCAGCAATGCGCTGCTTAAGAGAATTTAGTGCTTCTTTATTGACATAGAAAAGCTTACCTTCCTTATCACGGTCTAGAAGGTCCTTGAATAGAACCTCGGGAACGACTCTACTGTTCTTTGTCTTTTTGAAGTCAATCTGCTTTTCTTCACCTGGCTTTGCGCCCATTGAGTAGTTGATCTTGAAGTTATTTGGCTTTGCACCTTGTGCAACTGATGCTAATTTAGTATAAGCATAGAAGTCTACTTTAGGATGCTTCTTTGCTAATGCGTATGCCATAGCAAGATATTGAGGAGAGAAGAAGTCACCTGCGTCATGCCAACGAATTACTAGCTTGGTTTGCTTGTCCTTCTTGTTGAACTTCTTGTCAGCAGCAGCAATTTCATTGCTCATCATCTCCATGAAGCCCTTAGGATCGTTGTACAAGAAGTTGAGAAGCTGTGATTGCCCTTCCGCAACGTTCTTCCATTGAACGTATCCGCCCTTCATGGCGTAGCAATAAGTCTGACATGCGCCTGCACCTGGGCAAGTGTCAATGATCACGAACTTTTTGCCATCTTCATCGTATGCTAGACCCTTAAGTGCAGGAAGACCAATGTTATAGAACACACTAGCAGTACCATCGCTATGCTGCATCTTTTCATTTTGCTTGAGAATCTTATTAGGACGCTTAGTGATCAGGGTCTTTAGCGCATCAAGATCATACTTCTTACCATCTTGGTCAACAATAGGAACTACTGAGCTTCGGTGAACATATGGCATCTTTACCTTATCTTGCTTAGTCTTGCCTGACACATACTTTTCAGTACCACGAGCAGTCTTCTTTGGTTCACCCGTCTTAGGATCAAGAATAGGACTACCCTTGATACGATCAAGATATGCTTCTAACTCTTTACCACCCAATTCACGAGCAGGTGCGTCTAATTTGGCTTCGTCAATTTCTTCATCAGGAGTTACTACACCTGCAGCATTGAGAAATTGATCTAAGGTCATCACGTTTAATTTATCCGAAAACGGAGAAGAACCCTTGACTTCTATTGAATTCTCTGTTATAACGTTTAGTATGTTTCTAATGTCCATGATAAGTCCCACTTTGTATAGTGTATTTATCAAAAGCTGTCAAGAGGTCAAAAATGCAATATATTGACAATACCCCATTGTTCTATGTATCAGGTGCATTGGTATTCGTGGCTATTCTACTTATTATGCTCAAGCCCTTCAAGAATAACAGATAGTGGAGAACTCTCATTAATATTTTTTACGTACACACTGACCCAGTAATCGCTGCACAGTCGATGGTTGATCGACATGTGGTCAAGATGATTCTAGAAACTGCACAACTACTCTCTACTGCCCATCGTGTTCTTGACGGTGAGGAGTACGAGGGTCAGTCACAGTCTGGTCGCAAAGCTAAACGTTGGAGGTTATCAGGTAATGCTGACGCTATTATGTATTCTGCTACTCATATTAATCATCCGTCCGCAGTATGGGTTCGTGAAAACTCTGCTAACTATAATTGGTTGTATGATCATCTTTTGGCTCTTGGTCGTGAGTATACCCATCGTTATGGTCGTACTCACCTTACTATTGATAAGCTAGGAGATATCCTTAAGGATGCTCCTGAGAATATCGTACAAAGCGATGTAACGACTAAGATGCCATCTTGTATGGATAATCAATATATTTTAGGAACGCAGGACCCAGTTGCCGATTATCGCAACTATTACAACTATGGCAAGGTCAAGCTGCTACGCTGGACCAATCGTCTTCCACCTAGCTGGATTGAAGGAGAAGTTTGTGTGATGCTTCCTGAGGAAGATGAGGATTTTGTTGGACTCGTCGGTAGAACGATATATACTATTGAAAGGTGATACATGTTTGAAAAATTAAAGAAATGGTTTAATGAGCCGATGTTTGCAGAAGAACAGCCTGCTGTTGTTCCTGAACCAGAGCCTGCAGTAAAAGCGCCCAAGAAGCCTAAAGTGGAACTCACTGATAAGGAAAAGGCGACGGCGGCAGGAGAACCCTACATTGCAATTCTCAAGGTTGATTTGGATCCGGCTGATATCAATAACGGTTCCTTTGATTTGGATTGGAATGACAAGTTCGTTACTAATCTGATCAAGCAGGGGTATAAGATTCGTGCTGATGATACTGATGCACAGATTGTTGACAGGTGGTTTCAGACGGTATGCAGAAATATCGCCCTTGAAGTGTATGAGCAAGAAATTGCTGATCCTGAAAAGCGTGAATCAGAGTTGCGTATCATTAGACAACGTGATTTAGGCGACGGGTACACCGAAGTTAGTTGATAGTATCAAAAATTCTAAGAATAATGACAACATCTTAATACACAGAAAGATTATCTAATGTTTATTGAAGAAATAGATATTAACAATCCGGATCTAGTAATAGATTTGGGTAGACTCAACGCCGCTAGCCAGATGTATAGTATTGTGCGTAAAAGTAACATAATTCATTATGCTTATGCTTTTTACTGGAGGCCTAATCTTCTTAAAGAGGCTATTCTAATTCAGATTGGAGAAAGTGCTCCTGCTAATGTGTCCGTTAAGAAAGGAATTTTGGGTGAGAGAATTGTAAGGAAAGCAGCTAACCTTTCAGGATGGAAGGTTCCTGCAATAAGCTCTACTGGAATTGAATTACAGAGAGCATTAGAAGCTGCTGTTAATGAAGGGGTAATGCCCTATGTTCCTGATCGTACCGAGATGCTAGTTGCTGTCTGGGATTTGACAAATAGAACAGCCAAGATGCGTTCTACTAATAGAGAACAAAGCATGTGGGCTGAAGGTGAACTGACTAGACAATATAAGATGCAAAATAACGGACTGCTCCCGGTGGGGAACATCAAAGATTGTGAGCGCAATGCATCGTATTATAAAAAGACTTACGTACCCACAGATGTATGGAGTGACCTGTTTCAGGAAATTTAAGGCTTGACAACTGCTCATATTTATCGTATATTATACGTATATTATAAGAGCAAAGGTATCTCATGAAATACGCACTGATTGACACAGCTAACACTTTCTTCCGCGCACGGCATGTTGCTGCCCGCAACACTGATACGTGGGAAAAGATTGGCATGGCTATGCATCTAACGCTTTCGTCTGTAAATCAGACTGTGCGTATGTTTGGTATTGACCACGTTGTGTTTTGTCTTGAGGGACGTTCATGGCGCAAAGAATTCTACAAGCCTTACAAGGCACATCGTGCTATCGATAACACTGCGCTGACTGAGGCTGAGATTGAAGAAAACAAGATGTTCTGGGAAACGTATGAAGCGTTTACGACTTTCCTTTCTTCTAAAACTAACGCTAGTGTGCTGCGTCATCCCAATGCAGAAGCAGATGATCTTATCGCCCGCTTCGTTGACTTGCACCCAAACGATGAACACTATATCATTTCGTCCGATACTGACTTCGTGCAGTTGATCAGCGAGAACGTGCATCAGTACAACGGTGTCGCTGGACAGTTGATCAAGCTAGACGGTTATTTTAATGATCGTGGTAAGCCTGTCAAGGATAAGAAGACCGGTGAGCAAAAGATGCTAGAAGATCCCGAGTATCTTCTCTTTAAGAAGATCATTCGCGGTGATGCTACTGACAACGTGTTCTCTGCTTATCCGGGTGTACGTGAGAAGGGTTCTAAAAACTCTGTAGGCATCAAGGAAGCGTTTGAAGATC
>Ga0114976_10003342_pt1 | contig 10048 bp, 7 predicted proteins | sample S_130805_EF_Meta_FD_87319 | JGI IMG/M metagenome (GOLD analysis project Ga0114976, IMG submission 87319) | Freshwater microbial communities from Lake Simoncouche, Canada to study carbon cycling - S_130805_EF_MetaG | ecosystem: Environmental > Aquatic > Freshwater > Lake | place: Lake...
GTTCCGGGTTTGAATCGCAAGTCTATGAACAAATAGAAAGACATTAAATGCGGCACCACATATGACATCGGTGCTGAATAATAACATGCAATGTTCGCAATAAGTAATAACGAATATACGCGATGCCACATGGTCGATGTTATTATGTTTTTGCGAACCAGAGTCATCATACATGCGGATAATTGTATAGGACCTAACGGCATAAAGGTGGAGTATGTAGTACCCAACATATATAAAGTCGCCGCCACCTGCATCTTACTATGAAACGCAATGATTTCCTGTTGGACCTCTTCGTTCACCTCTTTGTCGAACGGCATATTTCGCATCGTGGTTGTCTCGGCGGTGGCAGCGGCACTCGGCCGGCACACATCCGTCGCAATATCGGCCAGATGCATCGTAATCATACAGGCCGCCATTTTATACAAGACGCCGAATTCGTAATAGGCCAAATAGAAACAAACGACGGACCGGATTGCAAAAATAATACTGTGTAAGCGGAATTCGGGGTAAATCATTGGGGCAGTTCGATTACGAATCGCGGGGATATGGAATATCAGGCTCGATACAGAAAGAGCGCCGTGTGCAAATACGAGACATAGTCCCCGGTTATGAGATAAATCTGTATGACCATACAGCCATATATGTCCGTATTGATATACAAAGTTTGTCAAACAGATGATTCCAAAGAATTTGTGGAAATAGTTGGGGTCTTCTTTTGTTGCAAGTTTGTGTATATTTTCCAGATTCATTGTGTGTATGTGCGTCGGGTTTCTTGTATGTGTTCAAAAAGGTATTATATTCATTGTAGGCAAATATTTATATCGATTTTTGGATGCATTATGACCCGTGACCACAAGACCAAGATAACCCTGTATGACACCCCCGACGCAAAATAAAATTGAAATCTTTTTTATAAAAATGCCAAAAACATAATCAATCAAACAAACTGAAAAATCAAAATCAAAAATGCCACGTTTCTGCTCTTTCTGTGATCAGCCAGGACATAATATCCGAACCTGTAATTCGAACGAATACTGTCTATTGGCCCAACAATCCATCTTGAAAATCCGCGAATCCATTACAAAATTCGAATTGCCAACATACGAACATTCCACCTTTATTCAGTGGCTCTTCTCACTCACCGACCGCGAATTGAAAGGATTGAGTTCCTATCACCTGTCCATTGGCGACAACGCGGGACGTTATGTGAAAATTGCCCGTCTTGCGCTTCGATACTCTCATGCGTTTCCGTATGCCCGTGTTCTTATGTTGTATAGCCACCCCGAAATCAATCTTCGAAACTCTGACCATATGCAAAAACGTATCATTGATAATATCTGGATACGTATGCGCGATAATGGACTGGACTACGATGATTCTAAAGCCATTTCCCTTACGGAGGGATACCGTATCTTTAGCACACAAATCAATACGATTGATTTCGGCACGGAAGACCAAACCGTTCGACGTTTCGATTACGATACGGTATTACAGGAACTCTCATTTAGAATCAATAGCAATTTCAATATCGAATCGGTTCGTCCTAATCATACACCCCTGTATGAACCGGATACCAATCGCATCTACCAATATTTAGGGTATGGAATCACGTATGAGTTTATTCGGAGTTTCTGTCCCAATATTCGCGAACTACGTATTGATTCCCTACAATACAATTTGTTTCGTGTTCGCAGAATGGAAGAGGGCGAGATATTCGAGGATGTCATACAGAAACAATTCTTGAATATCCTGTTTGACACGGCGCCGCAGGCGCCTACCCCCGAGATCTCCTCCGACACCGAATGCTGTATTTGCTACGAGTGTCCTACAGATACTACGTTTAATTGCAAACACGAGTATTGCAGCGAATGCGTATTCAAACTTTTACAAACAATGTCTAACAATCATACCATTAAACCTGTTTGTCCTTATTGTCGCACAGATATCACACAGGTTGTATGCAAGGATTCAGAGATGGCGAACAAAATGACAATGGAATTTACCACGAATGATGTGTAGGATGGGAGCGAATATCCTATGGCTATACACAAATAGGTATGTATGAAACAAAAACAAAAAGACTCGCAAGAGTTTTTTTATGACCTTGATTATGTATTGTCCAAAAATACATAAACGTATTATTATATATTCTCTGAACAATCCACGATCCAAAATGTCCATCACCAAAGAATATTTCGAACTCACCCGAAAACATAAACAAGAATACGGCGAAAAGACCGTCGTATTAATGCTCGTCGGTGTATTTTACGAGATCTATGCCATCAAAACGCCCACAGGGGCAATACACAGCAACATCGAAGAAGTTGCACAAATATGTAATCTCGCCATCTCTGAAGACAGAAAATCCCTGTATGACAACTGCCCCGTTTTAATGTCGGGGTTCAGAGATTATACTCTGGAAAAGTATCTACAGAAATTGTCCGATGTGGGATACACCTCCATCATTTATAATCAAAACAAATCCGACAAAAAAATTACACGCGAATTGGCGCAAATCTATTCGCCCGGCACATTTATTCCGTATGACGAATCGGCAACCACGCGCACTACTAATCATATCATGACCATCTGGATCGAACGGCTGCGAAAACCTACAGGTGATCTTCTTATTATCGGCACCGCCGCCATCAATATTTTCACCGGCGAATCCGTCATATACGAATATCAAACACCCTATATGATTACACCCATTACGTTCGACGAATTGGAACGCCAGATTTCCACTATTGCGCCCAACGAAATTGTCGTCATCTCTGAAATCGACCGCGCACCTACCGAGAAAATTGTCCAATACGCCGGTGTTTCCATCAACCAGACACTGGTGCATTATATCTTTATGACCGCCTCTGACCAGGCTCACGCCACACCGAAACATTTGGCCGAAAAAACGAGAAATTGCACCAAACAGAGTTATATCCGGCATTTGATCACCTGTTTTTTCTCGGAAGAAACCTATGATATTTGCATCGAGTTCAGAGAAAACGCATTGGCTACACAGGCGTTTTGTTTCCTCCTCAATTTCATACAGGAACATAATCCCGATTTGGTCCGACGTATCTCAATACCCCTGTTTGACACCTCGAATACACGTGTATTGTTGGCGTGCCATACATTGAAACAGTTGAATATCATTGATGCCACACATACAAAATCACACGGCCAAACATCAACTGCTATCACAACGGCCAATTCTCTGACATCGATTGCCAATTTCGTCAATCGCTGTTGCACACCAATGGGAAAACGTAAACTGTATGACCAAATCACGAAACCCACATTTGACGAAACGTGGCTCAACCGCGAATACCAAATGACGGCGGTTATCCTGGATGCGGCGTCAGAGGACGACACCAAGGCCAAACACAAAATAATCTGTATGACCGACCTGAGAAAATCCATCCATTGTATCCGTGATTTGGATAAAATACTCCGGCAAATTGTCTTGAAAAAGATCTACCCCGCAGCAATATATCACCTGTATGAATCCGTGCAAACCATCGGCCAAATCTACGAGTCTGTCAAACAGGTTGATTTGCTGGACGCCTATTTGAGGCCGCCGGAGGCGGCCCGGGGGCACTCTGCCCCCCCTTCCTCCTCGTCCTCGTCACGGTCCATCGCCGAAACCGTCCAAGAGTTTCTGGTATTTATCCAACATAATCTACGTATCGACCTTTGCAAGAGCATCACCTCCGCCACCATTTTCGAAGAAAACATTTTCCAACGCGACATTTCCGACAAACTAGATACCCTGTATGACACACACTGCCATGCCATCAAGTCATTCTCTGAACTACGCGAATGGCTGAATCATATCATGTATGTTCAAACGGGTGAAAAATGCGAATATGTCAAAGAACACGCTACCGAAAAATCGGGCGTTTCCCTCCAAATTACCAAGAAACGCGGTGCGATATTGAAATCCATTTTGCCCACATTCTTGGCACAAAAAACGAATTCGGCGGATCATCCATACACGGATTTATTGGCACAACTCGAGTTTGTTAGTGTGAATGCAACCACATTCGAATTGTCTTCTCCCAAAATCAATCATTTGACCAAACAGATGTTATATGGAAAAGAACAGTTGAATACAGTCATTGCACAGACATACCAAACCTTTTTGACAAATCTCGAAACTACGTGGTATACGTCCCTCGATACTCTTTCGAAATACATTGCGAATCTGGATGTCATTCTGTCCAAAGCCTTTTTAGCCAAAACCTATCATTATTGTCGACCGACGATTTCGGATGGGGGTGCGGGGTCCGACCAAAAATCATTCGTCGATGTTCAGAGATTGCGACATCCGTTGATAGAACATATCCAGAAAAACGAAATTTATGTGGCCAATGATCTCGTGTTGGGACGCGACGAAGTCGATGGAATACTCCTGTATGGCACAAACGCGGTGGGAAAAACCAGTTTTATACGAGCCGTAGGTATCGCCGTCATTATGGCACAAGCGGGGTTCTATGTCCCCGCCTCCCAATTTACATATCGTCCATACAAATCGGTTTTCTCGCGCATTCTCGGAAATGACGACCTTTTTCGAGGCCTGTCCACCTTCGCCGTCGAAATGAGCGAACTCCGTGTAATACTCAAATTCGCCGACCAATCGAGTCTTATCCTCGGCGACGAACTCTGTTCCGGCACAGAAATCGAATCGGCACTAAGTATTTTTATGGCGGGGATTATGGAATTCCACAAAAAGCGCGCGTCGTTCCTGTTTGCCACACATTTCCATCAAATGATCGGTTATTCAGAGATGGACCAATGCCCGCGTATCCGATTGAAACACATGTCGGTCATATATGATCGCGAACAAGATGCACTCGTGTATGACCGAATCTTGAAAGACGGACCTGGAAACCGGATGTATGGCCTGGAAGTCTGCAAATCGCTCCATTTGGACGATGCATTTTTAGAAACCGCCTACCAAATCCGCAACAAATACGCCCAGGATGGCACTGGAGGACAACTTGCACTCCAGACATCCACTTATAATACGACGAAAATCCGCGGTATCTGTGAAATGTGTAAAGAAACCCTGAGCGACGAAATACATCATTTAGCACCACAGAAATCCGCCGATAAACAGGGGTTCATTGATACGTTCCATAAAAACCATCCCGCCAATTTGATGGCTTTATGCACCAAATGCCACGATTTAGCACATCGACTGATGGTCGAACCAGAACCGGATGGACCACCACAAATGACACAAACAGATAATCCTGTAGGACAAACCACACCCGCCGCCACCAAACCATCCACTCCTCCACCACCCATTGTCAAAAAGAAGACTACTAAAGGGTATGTGTTTCAAGGTTCGCCACCAAAGAAAGATAAATCATGAATGGTTTACAAATAACCTGTAGGACAAACCCCCAAAAATATATTCGAACTTTATCTTTGTATTATTATATATGGATAAAGGTAGCATAAATAGAATAGTATCAGACTTAATTAAACTCAATAAAATAAATGTTAGTCAAATAGAAGATTTGAAAAATGTGCTACACTATATTTACAAGGATGGTGTGAACAAGTTTAGGAATGGCAAATTATACAAATCAGACGAATTGACGTATCAAGGAGACTTGTTAACTTCTAATAATGTATTAACTGAATTTGTAAACGAACTTGAAAGAAGTAAACCTGAAAGAGTAAATGATATAATAAACCATTATAAAAACAAACTCGCATATGAATCACAACAAGCGCAGCAAAGACGTAATGAACGTAAATCGAGTCGTAGTTCTATGCTTTCTGCAAATAGAGACCGTAAAATTGCAGAACACAGTTTTAATCGAGGAGCCAAGAGACAACGCGAAAGTGAAAACGACGAAGATCAACAAAAAATCGGAGGCAAACGAACCAAACATAAACGCCACAACCCAAAAAAAACAAGACGTCGATACAAATAACCCTGTAGGACCCCATCACACAACCCATTTTGATTACATATAAGATACATGGAACCAAATCCTTTATTTGAGATACCATAAATTTTTGCTTTTGAATGCATTGATTTTGGTATCAATTCCTACCATCCAATTTGCATGAACAAAATAAACATCCGAAATACCCTGTTTGTCTCTGAATGTTTTCTGCATTTCACGATACGTCGGATGATTCGACCATTCACTAAAATAAAGAAGTCCATTCGGAAATTTGTCAATGTCCAATAGTTTCAATGCAATCATCTCTTTGTTTTGAAATAAAAAACGCGAAAAGATGATTTGATCATTTTCATTCGACGTTCTCGAATCATATATATAATTTACAATACTATGTGTTTTACTATTTGGAAAAAACAACATACATCCACTACAAGGCATATTAATATCATTCTGCATAACAATGTCATTCCCAATCAATCCAGAAACCAATTTATTCAGGTCATATAAGACAACCGTGTCTACATCGAGATACCATACAGTGTAATTTTGATTCAAAAGTTCCCCAATAATCTTATATCGGATATAAGAAAGGTCATTGAAATTGTTTGTCCCAAAATCCATTTTTTCACTACATCTATGATCGATGGCATAATAAGTCACGTTATACCCCTTCTCTTTCAATTTATTATATGCAATTTCATCGGTTGCATATGCCATATAGTTATCAATTGCATTCCGCAACAAAGAAAAAATATGATTCTCGGCAATTTCTATACAACCATAATTAAAAACGGATATAAAAAGAACATTTTCCATAAGCCATATAAATATACAATTCATATTTATATATCATTTTTTATATGAATATCTCACTTTCTACATGGCAGAAATATTATAAACCCCCGGAAAATTTGATTGTCCAAGGATCCACGATGGACCATTCGGATGGATGGCAACCATTTCCAATTGGAATGCAATATTCCTATATGTATCATTATGACGAAGGTGCATCTATACAATTTGGAAATCACGAAAATACCGTTTTATGTTGTATTGCAAAAGATACCGATAAACGTCGGCGTCCAACAGGAATAAATCGCGAACAAATTATCCAAAATTTAGAAAAACAGGGCATCACAAATCAATCTTTTTCGTCTTTGGATTATTATAAAATTCTACCCCATTATAAATTTGTGATTTCTCCGGAAGGGAATGGCATTGATTGTCACCGACATTATGAAGCACTTATTGCGGGGTGTATCCCAATTATAGAATATCATCCCGGAATACAGGAGAAATACAAGGGATGTCCTGTATTATATACGAAAGATTATTCGGAAATAACAGAAGAATATTTATTGGGTAAATACGCGGAAATGCGGGATAAAAAATATGATTTCTCTGCACTATTTTTATCCCATTATCCATTGGAAATGCAAATGTATATTAAATATTGCGGCAATTACTGGACGGAGCGATTAACCAATGAACGATTTTACAAGTAATTGACCCTGTAGGACCCAATACACAAAACAATCAAATAACCCTGTAGGACCCAATGCACAAAACAAACAAATAACCCTGTAGGACCCAATACAAGACTGTATTTAACCCAAGGCCCTACGGTTCCCTATATGAAAAACATGCGATTTCTTCCAAGGAATCTTCAACAAATACAATCCAATCACAATGACCACAATACCCACATATTGCAAATAATTGTCAAACCGCTCGCCCAAAAATACATATGCCGCAATACTTTCTATGATCGTTGATATCCCGTCCCATGCCCCATTTACAATCAATACAGTCGAATCTTGTAAACTCACAATCAACATAATCACCACACCAACGTAGCCTAAAATACCCAGTGCCAACATTTCGAGACCACCTTCATTATTGGCATATGCTTTCAGAGAAAAATCGCCAACAATTTCAATGGCCGATAATGCAAATATCTGTGGAATACTCATATATATACATATACTATTTTATGTGCGATCACGATTCATATAACCACTTCCAAGATGGTCGCGATCTGTTTGTGATGTTCGATATCCTGTCTGCGAAGTATCTGACAACAAAGAATTCGTAGGCAATCCACCACTTTGATATGCACGATCATACGATTCCGAACCACCCAACAGATTATCATTGTTTGACATCAAAGCATTATAATCAAAATCATTCTCACATAACCCATAACATTTCCCCTGGTAATAATACATGTTGCGATTTTGTATGGTTGGGTCATTATAATTCACCTTCATTGTCGGTCCATTTGCATCCCCACTTACACATTTTTGACCACCCAAAAGGACACAACACGAAGTGGATGAACAGACCTGCGGATTCACCCTATTACACGCCTGTTCTAATTGTTCCGGTGAATTCTTGTATTGATTACAAATTCCGCCCAATATAGAGGTAGTATTTGTAATCGGCATTGCATAACTTTGGCGTGTCAAACGACTCATAAATACACTGTCTTCGTAATTGGGAACATAAGTCGTTGCGCCAAAACGATACGACCCAGGTTGGTAAAACAGCATACTACCTTTTGTATCTGGATCTGTTTGTGGCAATGCAGTTAAAACACCGTTTTTCAATACCCAAATTACACCTGTATTATTATCAGCGGTTGTTTTGGTAATGGTCGAATAATCATCATGATACTGAATGGAATAATTATTTGAATCATAATCATTTTTCGTATTGGTATTCTGTATTGTCGTCGGTGTATTCGAATTCGCCATTTTGCTTTCATATAAAGCCGTTTTTGAAACAGGATAAAAAGATCGTTTGTCAGCCGTCTCTTTATAACCAGATGGCACCTGTTGGAGAAACCCACTGGCATCAATCCAATAATTGGCGGATATACGACCAGTTACAGTTCTTGCATTTCCTGAATTATCCATGTATTTTACCGTAAAACAATCACCTTTTGGATTTGCCAAACAATCGGATATGTCATAGATTGCGCTTTTTCCAACATAATGTTCCACCATAGATGGTGCGGGTGTCGTAGAAATTACACTGTATGACAAAACGACTAAAGATACCATTAATAATACAATATAGATACCCAATTTCATAGTGATTTATAATATCTGTATACATTTTTTTGATAATCAAGGGATCACACATTACTCATCAAATACAGTATTATACAAATCTTGATTTATATCCAATCCCATTTTTTCTTTTTTTTGTTTCGTATTTTCATTTATGACATCTGAATATTCCGAGTATGTCTTGGATAATAATTTAGACGATGTAAATTCTTTTGTTTTTGCTTTGATATCGACATTACCCCATGACAAATAATCCGAATTTTTGTCCTTTCCGCCCAATGTCATATATAAAATCATAAACACGAATAATAAGATTGCCATTACAACCGTAATTGGGTTATTTGACAGATATGTCATATCAGGTATATTCGGCATCCCGGACAATTTCGGCATCTCCGGTAATTTCGGCATTTTAATTCCGGAAATTGCATTTTTAATACCGGATGCCTTATTGGGAAGATTCATATAGGTCATCATATCACTCGTTATTTTCCGGGGATTTTCCGAACTGGCAGATCCTTGCGACATAATATAATAATAAATTCCCAGCACCAATGCAACCATACCTAATATTATACATACCATAATTTTTCCAATTAAAGAAGTATATGCGCTGGATGGATTCAATCCACTCAACACATCCCCTTCTGTTAATTGTTTGGTTTTTTTCTTTGTCTCGTATTTCATATCCTCTATATGTTTGTCAATTGTATCATTTGGATTCGTATTGGTAATTTTTTTTGATTCATAAGTTGATTTATAATCCGGTGTTAATAAATTGATTTTTATTACCAATGTAAAATTATCATTTACTACATAATTAATCGAATTGCTAATATAAAAATCTAGTGCTATAATTTCCGGTGTCATTCCTTTTGAAAGTTGATTCATAAATTTCACTAATTCGGAATTGTCGTCGGTTTTTATCAAAAAATGTATAATGGACGGCTCACCTGTATTTTCTGTATTGGTAAGTTGATTTAATGTATATAAAGAATCATGTATAACTGGCGGTTCATTTGTATTGGTAACTTGATCTAATGTATATAA
>Ga0114976_10003343_pt1 | contig 10046 bp, 7 predicted proteins | sample S_130805_EF_Meta_FD_87319 | JGI IMG/M metagenome (GOLD analysis project Ga0114976, IMG submission 87319) | Freshwater microbial communities from Lake Simoncouche, Canada to study carbon cycling - S_130805_EF_MetaG | ecosystem: Environmental > Aquatic > Freshwater > Lake | place: Lake...
AAATTTCTGACCTGCAAACTCTGATGCCATCGTTGTTGCATTGAAAAATCCAACAAGCCCAATCAATCCATTTCTGGTAACCGGATGCCTGTACTCAGTTTCTCCATACAATAAATTCTCTGCCCTGAATCTACCCTGAACAAATCCTCTTCCTGAACGATTATATGTATCCCATCCAATTGAAGGTAAGGCAAGATAAGGTATTTTTCCGTCTACTAAAAACTGACCTAATACCCAAAAGGCAAGCACTTGTCCTTTCCTTTTCTGATTCAAAGAAAAATACTTTCTGTATTCGTAATTAATTTGTGTACTACTCGCCTCACTCCCAAATAATTTGAGATTTTGTCTTATTCCCAGCTGCATAAAATTACCTTTGTATGCATTCGCAGCATTGTCCCGTGTGTCAAAAATGGCAGAAAGATTCAGTCCGTTTGTGAAATACTCCTTTGGATTAAATCCTTTTTGTGTAGAATATCTGTAATGATCGGTGTAGTGAATGTCCGGTTCTTCTAAGTTCAATTTTGTATCTTTAATAGAGGTATGCCATTCCAGCAGCGCACCTCCTCCGAGATATAAATGATTTGAAATTCTCCGAAAACCATTTTCGTAAAACCTGATATAATTAAATAACATGGGTTGTCCTTCAGGATTTTCACCTTTATCATTTAACAGTATATAATTTGCTTTTTTTTCAGTTGCAGGTACAGAATAAATTCCCAAGCCATAAGTTGGCTGAGTAAATATTAAAACCCTGAAATCTCCCTGAAATATCCATTTATTGTCATTAGTATAAACATAACTGCGGAGATTAATTAAAACCTGTTCCTTACTGGTAACATTTACGTTTGCAAGATAAGTTGAGACACTTGTACTTGATTGATCACCATATAATGTACTTAAACTGGCACCTACCCCTGCAACAAATCCATATGCAGGGGCATATCCCAGAACAGGCAAAAAGGAAGGATACCACTTCCCTTTTTCATAGGTTTCATTTTGAAGGGTTTGTTTTTTGGGCCAGAAAATATCAAGCAAATCTTTTTGTTTGGTTACAATAGAATCCTGACCTGAAACAGATGAGCCTACTATAAAAACAAATAAAATCAGGAAACTGATTTTTCTGTACATGAAATTCAAACTTTGCTGGGAATCTGTTTTACCTGTAGGTGTCAGGTCAGAAACTATCTTTTTCGGCTTAATACTGCAAAGGTATATATATTTTTTTCTATCGTTCTTTAAGAAATTGTTAAGAAAATTATCGATTTTAGATTCCTAAATATGTTGGCATTTTGCCAAATATTTTAGTATATTTGTTGCACTATCTGATTATTTATGTCCCTGATTGGATTAAATCTTAAGCATTTACGCCGCAAAGCTGGGTATACCCAGGAAGAATTGGCAAACAGACTTGATGTAAAGCGCTCTCTGATAGGCGCTTATGAAGAAGGCCGGGCTGAACCCCGTGCCGACCTTTTGGTACGGATTGCCAAATTGTTTCAGGTTCCTTTGGAAACCATGATTAGTGCCTCAGTGGACCCTGAGTATGCCCCGCCTCGTGTTCCAGTGGCTGACCTTGCCGGGAAAAATCTGAGAATTTTATCTATTTCGGTTGATGCAAAGGACACAGAAGGCATTGAACTTGTGCCAGCCAAAGCTGCTGCCGGATATCTTAATGGCTATGCCGATCCTGAATATATTGAAGAATTAACACGGTTTTATCTACCCATCTTCCCAAAAGGAACCTATCGCGCCTTTGAGATTAGTGGAGATAGTATGCTACCTATTCCGTCTGGTTCTATCATTTTTGCAGAATATGTGCAGGATTGGACCAGCATCCGCGACAATGAATTGTATGTGGTAATTACAGGTTCAGATGGTATTGTTTTTAAGCGGGTCTTCAACCGAATGGTAAAAGATGGTTCACTCCTGATGCGTTCCGACAACCCGGATTTTGAAGATTTTACTATAAAACTCGAAGACTTAATTGAAGTTTGGAAATTCCGTGCTTACCTGAGTACCCAGGCTCCTGCACCTGATGCCGGAATGATACATCTTTCCAGAATTGTTAAAGACTTGCAGCAGTCAGTGGATGATATAAAAAGGAAAAATGCTTAAAACTCACTTCCCTTCCAAATGAAGGGAATGCATCAAACGGTGTACCAAGGGAGATAAGAATAAAGCAATAGTGGTTAAAAAGGCTACACCTGAGTATAAGGCATAAAAAGAGGCAAACAATTTGCCGGCAACGGTAGTTACTGGATTCACAGGACCCATTCCAGTTAGAATCATAGAAGCATTGAGCAGAGAATCTAGCCAGGAAAATCCAGCTAAAAAATGATAGCCAAGCATACCTAGGGTTAATGAAAAAGTAATGGCCAATCCTGATAGCATAAAATAATTGCCCATGCGCATAATAAACGCATTGTTGGAAATCATGGGTTGGGATTTTTGTTCGAATTTCAACATAGAATGGATATTAGCCCAAATTACAAAAAGGGAAAGTATTATTAAATACTTAATTGCTATATATGCTTTTATTCAATTTATAATTCCATTTTAACATGTTTACTAATTTAAATGACATATTCATTTTCTTTTTCAGTTGATAAAAATAATATATATTAGCATAAATTTAAATAAAGTGATATTGGAAGTATAAAAAGAGGAAAAGAAACATATGGAAAAACTCTTTTTGTTAATTGATTGATTTCTTAATGGCAAAATAAAAGAATCGATTTTTGTACTAATTTCACAAGCCTAACTATAAAAACAAATTTATAATAAAATACAAACATATTATAACTAAAACACAAGTTAATCAACCAAAAACACAAAAAAGCAAAGAAAAACGATGAAGCAAGAAAACGACATTCAACTATTTGAGGATAAAAAGGTAAGAACACTTTGGGATGCAGACCAGGAAAAATGGTTTATCTCAATAATTGATGTTATTGAAGTTTTAACTAATAGCGAAAGACCAAGGAAGTATTGGAGTGATCTAAAAGCTAAGCTAAAAAAAGAAGGAAGTGAGTTGTCCGTAAATATCGGACAACTGAAAATGCAATCAGTGGATGGTAAATACTATCTGACAGATGTAGCCGATACCGAACAATTATTCAGGCTTATTCAATCTATTCCATCCCCTAAAGCTGAACCATTTAAACTATGGCTGGCTCAAATTGCTGCTGAACGATTAAATGAGATTCAAGACCCAGAACTCACAATTGATAGGGCTTTAGAACAGTATATGGAATTGGGTTATTCAGAAAATTGGATAAACCAACGATTAAAAAGTATTGAAATACGTAAAGAATTAACTGATGAGTGGAAAAAAAGAGGTCTTAAAGAAGGGCAACATTTTGCCATACTAACAGATATCATTTCAAAAGCCTGGGCTGGTAAAACAACTAAAGAATATAAAATTCTAAAAGGGCTAAAAAAAGAAAACCTGCGGGATAATATGACCAACACCGAACTCATTTTAAATATGCTTGCTGAGGCTTCCACTAAAGATATTTCACAAGCAGTAAACCCTAAGGATTTTGAAGAAAGTAAAAAGGTTGCCAAACAAGGTGGTAATGTGGCTAAAGTAGCTATGAAAGAACTAGAAGCTAAAACAGGCAAAAAAGTAGTAACTGCATTAAATGCAAAATCTATATTACCGGAGAAAACAACCAAAAAAACAAATCCAAAGAAACCTAGGTAATAAATAATTCAAGAAAAATAATAATAAATATACAGTACTTAAAGTTTTTTGAAAGTAATGATAAATAAACTAAGTCAGAGCTTTAAAACAAATTCAATACAATTCTGCCAACATGCAGCGTACACTTCCTCCTCCAATGGTTTCTATGGTTGGAATATCTGCAATAAGGGGGTGTGCAACAGCCTCCAAAGCATTTTTCTGCACCTCCGACAGCATACCCCAGGCCCTTTGTGAAACAACCAAAATTCCACTCTTACCTTCCATATACAGCATGTTTCCACAATAATTTGACATTTGCTCAAGTGAAATTTCAATTATTCTCTTATTGCTTTTTTCCAATTTTTCCAAGACTATATTCCGCTGTTTATAATCCTGAATTGACTCCAGGCAAACAACGGCGAAGCCCCTGCCGAGCATCATCACCACATTGGTATGATACACCAATTTTCCAGACAAACCTTTGGCTTCAAACAATACAGGTTCATATCCAAATTGTACACACCAGTTTTCTACCAGATCCGGATGAGTTCTTTGGGAAATGCAAGCATAGGCTATTTTGTTATCATGGTCCAGCACGAGACTACCCGTTCCTTCCAAAAATTTCCCCTCTGCCTCGTACTTTGAGTAGTCAATGAATCCGGAGGTTCTTGAAGTCAGATATTCAATAATTTCAGGGGTTCGTTCCAATCGGCGATTTGGTGCATACATGGGATACAAAACCAATGTTTTATCTGGTTGCACACTAAACCAGTTGTTTGGGAAAACAGCATCGGGTAAATCCTGACCAGCTTTAGAGGGAAAAATTTGCGCTGCAATTCCCATGTCGGATAGCTTTTTTCGGAAATTATGGAACTCTTCCTGCGCTTTTAAGGTAATGTCTAACAGGCTTTGTTCAGCCGGAGGATGTTGAAATTCATTGTCAGCAGCTGTTTGAAGGTTAAATCCAAAACTGAGCGGTTCGACCATTAACACCTCTGAGGCATAAGAGGATAGAGCAGAAATCATAACACAGAGGCAAAAATGCTTAACTTTGACATTTACGAGAAAACTAAGATGAGAATTATTCTCCTGCTTTTAGCAATTGCGGGGTTCACAAGCAATGCCATTGCGCAAGAGCCTTGTGCCACGAAAGTTACACCTGCCGATCGTATTTGGCTAGACACCCGCGACCATAGCGTCCGAAATTATTATTCACGTTCTGCTGCGGATATTTTATATATACCCGTTCAACTGCATATTGTAGGAGACGATAACGGAAATGGGTATTTTAAAAAGGAAAATGCCTATCAGTTGATATGTGAGCTGAATGCACATTTTGTACCCGTTGGCATAGTATTTTTTATGTCAGCTCCGATTTTGTATCATAACAACACGAGTTATTATATACATAACTGGACGAACGGATACCAGATGATGGATCAGTTGAATGTAGTGAACAACTGCAACATATATGTAGTTTCCGATCCTGCAGGTGCCTGTGGATATGCTTATTATCCTGGAGGCGGTCCTGGCCCTGGTTCCAGAGGTGGCATAGCTTTGGCAAAATCCTGTTCCAAACCTGGAAATAGTACCCTAGCCCATGAAGTAGGACATTATTTGTCTCTGCCGCATACTTTTGATCAGTGGGACAGCAATCCGGAATATGTTAACGGATCTAACTGTGCCTCTGCCGGAGATTATTTTTGTGATACCCCTGCTGATTTTATTGATTACAGATGGTATTGTCCTTATGGTGGCACTACACTTGATCCAATGGGTGACCCATACAATCCAGATGGAAGCTTTTTTATGTCTTATTCCATTGAGCCTTGTGGCAATCGTTTTAGTGCGGAGCAAATTAGTGCAATGCAATATTCCAGAGTAAATGATCGTCCTGATCTGGATAATGTTACCGTTCCAAATCTTACTCCGCTTGACCAGAGCCAACTAATCAGTCCTCCTGACAGTAGTTTGCAATTGAATCCAGCCTGGGTAACCTTCACCTGGAACAGTGTTCCGAATGCAACGGAATATTTTGTTTTGGCGACACCTTATAATTCCTTTGTTTTCACTAATTCAAATACCGTAAGGTCTTTTACTACTGATACAACACTTACTGTTCATAACCTGAGTCCAAATTTGCATTATCGTTGGAAGGTAATACCTTTAAATCAATACAATAACTGTATCAATTTTGATAGTTTAAATCAGGTTATTTACACTTTTGAAACTGGCATAGCTACAAGTACCGAGCCTATGATTGAATCAGGAAGTGTACGTGTTTATCCAAACCCAGGTCAGACCGGAAAAAATATTCAGATCCAATTCAGTGCCGTACAAGGTGGTGTTGGCAGTCTGGACATCTATTCAACAGATGGAAGGTTGAAAAAATCAGTTTCTATTGGGATTGTTCCCGGAGATCAGGAATTGGAAATTCCGGTGAGTGATTTTGATTGTGGGATATATCTGGTGAATTTAAAAGTTGTCGGGCAAACAATAAACCGTAAACTTGTGCTTACACAATAAGCCTATATGTCATTTACTGTTGAAGAAGTTCTTTCAGAGAAGCAAAAACGTGCTTTTCTGGATGTGCCTCACAGGATTTATGCAAAAGATCCGGTTTGGGTTTGTCCTTTGGACCAGGAGGTTGAAGCAGTATTTAACCCAGATAAAAATCCATTTTTTGGTCACGGAGAGGCTACCCGCTGGTTGTTAAAAGACAGCACAGGTACTTTGGTTGGAAGAGTTGCAGCATTTATTAATCATAAAAAAGCAACAAATTTTGATGTTCCGACAGGCGGAATGGGCTTTTTTGAATGTATTGAAGATCAAACTGCCGCCTATACTCTATTTGATACCTGTAAACAATGGTTGATGAGCCGTGGTATGGAGGCCATGGACGGTCCAATTAATTTTGGAGAAAATGATAAATTTTGGGGTCTATTGGTTTATGGTTTTACTCATCCGGCCTATGGAATGACCTATAATCCTCCTTATTACCAGGCCTTTTTTGAGTCCTATGGATTTACAACTTTCTTCGAACAGGTTTCCAATCATTTGAATATAACCAGGCCAATGCCGGAGCGTTTTTTGAAAATTGCTCAGTGGATTGCCGACAAACCTGGTGTACATTATGAGTCTATTAAAAAAGATAACCTTATGAAATATGGATTGGATTTTATGAATGTATATAATGATGCATGGCGATTCCATGAAAACTTTACAGAAATGACTGAAAATCAGATTAAAGTCCTGATTTCAGAATTAAAACCTGTAATTATTGAAGAAATGATATGGTTTGCCTATGTTGAAAATGACCCCGCAGCATTTATGATTTGTCTGCCGGATGTTAACCAGATCATTAAACCCCTAAAAGGAAAATTAGGCTTATCCGAGAAAATTCTATTTTGGTGGAGAAGCAGAAATAAATTCAAATGGTATCGTGACCGGAAATTGCTCACCAGAGGCCGGGTAACGATTCTAGGAGTAAAACCCGAATATCAGAAATATGGTTTGGAATCAGGCCTGATTATGTTCCCTATGGAAAAAGTAAGGGGTTTGGGATTTGAAGAAATTGAATTAAGCTGGGTTGGAGATTTCAATCCAAAAATGCGAAAATTGCATGAAAACACAGGGGCAACCTTAGGCAAATTGCATAAAACGTATAGGGTTTTGTTTGATCCGGTTAAACAGGCAGAAAGATCACGAATTATTGCGATGGACACCCGGGAAAAAGCAGCGAAGGAAAAATATGGGGAAACCGAAAATCCTGAAGCGTAAATACTGGCATACTTATTGTTTGAATTAAAGCATATGAAACAGATAATTGTACTTTCTCTGTTGATTTTTGGATTTTTCCTTTCCAAAGCTCAAACCCTTATACCTTGTACTAACACCTTAACTTCTTCTGATTTTAAGGTTCAAAAACAGAATATTCAGGTATTTACAGGGGAGGTTCAAAAATTAAATGAATCCAAAAAACTGTGTTCTGCTTTTTGCCTTTCTGCCACTCAGGTAAAAGAACTGATGGGCCTTCTTGTTCAGGACATGAACAGATATGAGCTTGCAAGGCATTCTGTTTCCAAATTATCTGATCCTGAGAATAATTATATTCTTTTAGATGGATTTAGTTCCTATTCTACAGCATTTAGGTTTTACGACTTATGGAAATCCGGTTCCAAACCTTCGGATACCAAACCAGTTCCGTCACCAGCACAACTCAATTTCCCTAGTCCAACAACGTATTCAGGAATGAGTTTTTGTTCAACGCCGGTTTCGGAAGCCGATTATGAGGCTTTAAAAAAACAGTGTTTGCTGGCCCAAACCGAGTCTGCAAAACTGAACCGCATGGTTCAACTAACCAACAATTATTGTCTTTCAACCGCTCAATATATGGTTCTTTGCCAAGGTCTTGACCTCGAATCATCCAGACTAGTTCTTTTGAAAGCAGCTTATTCAAAATCCTTTGATCCAGGGAATTTTTCATTTGCAGGTCAGTTGTTTAAGGAAGAAGCATCAAAGGCAGAATTTTTAAAATTTATCGAAGTAGCCGCTAAAGGTGGAGGGGATCCTGTTCCCCCTACTCCCACGCCTAAAACATGTGAAGTAACTCAAACAGATCTTGATGACATGATTCAATCTGTGCGGAAACAAAGTTTCAGCAGTTCGAAAGTCACACTTGCCAAACAGGTTTTGAAATCAGGAGAATGTTTTAAAGTTTCTCAGGTATTAAGTATTGTTAAATTAATGGATTATGATTCTGATCGCCTTGATATAGCCAAGTATGCATGGGATTACACTATTGACAAGAAAAATTACTATCTGTTAAATCAGGCTTTCAGCTTTGAATCTTCAGGAACTGAACTAAGTAAGTTTGTAGAATCTAAACATTAATTTAGGAGAATCTTCCTGGAATTGACGCAATAAGTTCTTTTGTATAATTCTCTTTTGCTTGTTCCAACAAGTCATACACAGGCAATGTTTCTTCCAGTTTGCCTGACTTCATTACCATTACACGGGAACATAAAAACCTGACCACACTAAGATCATGTGTAATAAACAAATAAGAAAGGTTAAATTTTTCCTGTAAATCAGCAAGCAAGTTTAAGACCTGAGCCTGCACAGAAACATCTAATGCAGATACAGCCTCATCACATACAATGAATTCAGGTTCCACTGTTAGAGCTCGTGCAATACAAATTCTTTGGCGTTGACCTCCGGAAAACTCATGAGGAAATCGGGTACCTAATGCAGGGTCTATTCCGACGCTTTCTAATAAAAAAGCAACTTTTTCCAGGGCTTCTTTTTTACCTGAAGCTAACTTATGAACCAGAATGGGCTCTGCCAGAGCACTGTTTATTGTCAGTGAAGGATTTAAGGAACCATAAGGATCCTGAAAAACCACCTGAATTTCTTTCCTTAATTTTCGGAGTTCTGAACCTTCTAGCTTGGTTATATCCCTGTTTTTGTAGAAAATATTTCCTGAATCTGCTTCCTGCACTCTAAGTATAACCTTTCCCAGAGAGGTCTTTCCACTTCCGGATTCTCCTACCAATCCAAGACTTTCCCCTTTGTATAATTCAAAATTGATGTTATCAATTGCAGTAACCCAGGATTTCGTTTTTGAAAAAAATCCTTTCCTGACAGGATACTTCAGATTAAGATTATTTACCTCAAGCAACTTGGTCCCAGAGCAAATATCTGTCATTTTTGCTTTTTCCTCTTCCCTGCTCATTTCCCTTAGTTGAAGAGTATCGCTATTTTTTGAAATAAAATCAGCAATTACAGCAAGACGATAGGTTTTCTTATAAATATCTGGTCTGCATGCCATAAGACCTTTAGTATATTCATGCCTTGGGTTTCTGAAAACTTCTTCCACCTTGCCATATTCCACAAGCTCTCCCTTATACATAACTGCTACCTCATCACACATCTGAGAAACAACTGCCAAATCATGTGATATAAAAATCATGCTACTACCATACTCTTCAATCAGCTTTTTAAGGAGATTCAGTATTTTTTTCTGAAGGGTAACATCTAATGCTGTAGTAGGTTCATCCGCAAGGATAAGTGAAGGTTTACATGCAAGAGCCAAAGCAATCATCACTCTTTGTTTCTGGCCTCCAGACAGCTCATGTGGATAAGAATGGTAAGCCCTTACCGGGTCAGGCATTTCCACTTCTTTAAATAAACGAAGAACTTCTTCCCTAACTTCCTTTTTGTTCAGCCCCATATGAACCTGCAAACCTTCACCCGTTTGAAAACCACAGGTCAAAACGGGATTCAGAGCAGTCATGGGTTCTTGAAAAATCATGGAAATATGCTTTCCACGAATTCCCTGCATCCCTTTCTTATCCAGTTG
>Ga0114976_10003344_pt1 | contig 10045 bp, 10 predicted proteins | sample S_130805_EF_Meta_FD_87319 | JGI IMG/M metagenome (GOLD analysis project Ga0114976, IMG submission 87319) | Freshwater microbial communities from Lake Simoncouche, Canada to study carbon cycling - S_130805_EF_MetaG | ecosystem: Environmental > Aquatic > Freshwater > Lake | place: Lake...
ACATAGCTGAACAATGAGCCCCTGACCTCGTCACTGCCCCGCATTCGATCCTCGCTGCACAATCAGCACAGCGAATCACATTCAGGCGCCAGTCGCGAGGGTGAATTTCAGCAGCCTGCTAGTAGAGAAAACCCCTGTGCCTGTCACCGACGCGCGGCACGTCGGCGAACCGTTTTGCCGCCCGCGCCGCCACCCGGCCTTGCCTTGTCAGCCCTGTCCCACGGCCTTAATCCCCCTGTCACGGAGGATGCCCTATGGACCAGCCGATGCTCGCCGCCGACCCGCATGCCGAGATCCGCGAGGAGGTCGCCAAGCTCTGCGCCCGCTTCCCCGGCGAGTACTGGCGCCAGGTCGACCGCGACCGGCAATACCCGACGGCCTTCGTGCAGGCCTTGACCGAAGGCGGCTGGCTCGGCGCGCTGATCCCCGAGGAACATGGCGGCGCCGGCCTGCCGCTCTCCGCCGCGGCGGCGATCCTCGAGGAGATCCATCGCTCGGGCGGGAACGCGGGCGCCTGCCACGCCCAGATGTACATCATGGGCACCATCCTGAAGCACGGCAGCGCGGACCAGAAGAAGCGTTACCTGCCGAAGATCGCCTCGGGCGAGCTGCGGTTGCAGGCCTTCGGCGTGACCGAGCCCACCAGCGGCACCGACACCACCGCGCTGCGCACCGTGGCGAAGCGCGAGGGCGACAAGTACATCGTCAACGGCCAGAAGATCTGGACCAGCCGCGCCGAGCATTCCGACCTGATGCTGCTGCTCGCGCGCACCACGCCGCGCAGCGAGGTCGCCAAGAAGACCGACGGGCTCTCGACCTTCATCGTCGACATGAAGGCGGCGCTCGGGAAGGGGCTTACCATCCGGCCGATCCGGACGATGATGAACCACAACACCACCGAGGTCTTCTTCGACAGCATGGAGGTGCCGGCCGAGAACCTGGTCGGGCAGGAAGGCCGCGGCTTCCGCTACATCCTCGATGGCATGAACGCCGAGCGGCTGTTGATCGCCAGCGAAAGCATCGGCGACGCCAAGTGGTTCATCAGGAAGGCGGTCGACTACAGCAAGGACCGCGTGCTGTTCGGCCGCCCGATCGGGCAGAACCAGGGCGTGCAGTTCCCGATCGCCAAGGCCTATGCGCAGATGCGCGCCGCCGAGGCGCTGCTGAAGCAGGGGCTCGCGAAGTTCGAGCGCGGCGAGAACTGCGGCGAGGAGGCGAACATGGGCAAGATGCTCGCCGCCGATGCCGCCTGGGCCGCCGGCGAGGCCTGCATCCAGACCTTCGGCGGCTTCGGCTTCGCCGAGGAATACGACGTCGAACGCAAGTACCGCGAGGCGCGGCTCTACCAGGTGGCGCCGATCAGCACGAACCTGGTGCTGAGCTACATCGGCGAGCACGTGCTGGGCATGCCGCGGAGCTACTGACCTTACCTCCGAGGTAATCGCGCGGCAGTGGCCTCCGCGCCGAGTGTGCTCCTGGCCGGGGCTGTCCCGGCACCTGCCAGGAGACCCTCATGCGTCCCGCCTTGCTTGCCGCGCTCGCCTTCGGTTGCGTGCTGACCGCCGCCCCGCTCGCCGCCGCCCCTTTCGTCCTCGACTTCCAGGGTGTCGAGGACGACCCCATCCCGAACAGCTTCGGCGCGCAACCGGGCCTCAGCCTGACCTACCGGAACCTCGCCGGACCGGGCAATGTCGGCCTGGCCGCGAGCGGCCGGCTGCTCGTCTCCAACCGGCAGTTCGGCGACCTCGCGGGCGTCGCGCGGACCGGGGCCGCCGGCTCGACCGGCGAGATCCGCTTCGACATCGATCCGGGGTATTCGCTCACCATCGACAGCGTGCGGACCGCCGGCGCCTTTGGCGCCGACCGCCCGACCGAATTCCGCATCTACGACACCGCCTACAACCAGCTCTGGACGAGCGGCAACATCACCGCGCCGGGCACTGGCAACCTGCTCGTGCAGGCCAACATCACGCGTACCTTCTCGCTCATCTTCCAATGGGGTCCGGACAGCTTGGGCGCCGGCATCGACCGGCTGAGCTATACGCTCGTCGCGCCGGATACGGGGGTGCCGGAGCCCGCCAGCCTCGCGCTGCTGGTCGCCGGGCTCGGGATGCTCGGCATGGCCCCGCGGCGGCGCCTCACTCCGCCGCCTGGCTGACCTCGCGGGCGGCGATGCGGGCGAAGAAGTCGCGCGTCGCCTGGTCGGCCGGCATGAAGGTCTTGATGCGGAGTTCCTCGGCCAGCACCTCCTGCGCGGTGCCAAGGCTCGTCAGGGTGGTGATATAGGCAACCTCGACCCCGCGCGCCGCGAGCCGCGTCGGCAGCAGCGGCGCCGGATTGTCCAACGTGCCGGAATCGCCCAGCGCCGGGATGCCCGGGTGCTGCATCAGCTCGGCCAGCAGCGCGGCCGGGCCGCCGGGTGAGACATCCAGCATCGCCTCGCGCCGGATGCGCAGCAGTGTCGCGCCGGCGACCCTCTCCCACTCCAGGATGCTCGGCCGGAACAGGTCCGGCGCGAGGTAGAGATGCGCGGCATTGCCGATGCGCGGATCCCCGGCAGCCGAGACCGCGCGGCCGATGAAGAATTCCGAGAAGCGCATGGCGGCGCGGTTCGCCAGCAGGATGTCCCAGCGCCGGTTCATCACGATCGCCGGGTTGGGATGCTGCGCCTTCAGGATCAGCCGCAGCGCCTCGGCGAGCGGCGCATTGGCCGTCGCGGCGAGATCGGGCGTGTCGCGGAAGGCCGGCGCGAAGCCGGCGGCGACCAGCAGCTCGTTGCGCGCCCTCAGTGGCAATTCGAGGATGGCGGCGAGCCGCAGCACCATCTCCCGGCTGGGCGCGGCGCGCCCGGTCTCGAGGAAGGAGAGGTGGCGCGCCGCGGTCTCGGCGGCGAGCGCGAGGCCAAGCTGGCTCTCGCCACGCAGGATGCGCCAGCGGCGCAGCAGGGGACCGAAGGACATCGCCGCAGCCTACACAGGCGGCGCCGCGCGGAGAAGACACGGGCGTCCCGATCGGCATCTGTGCGGATTGGCGCGCAGCGCCCGCAACGCACGGTTTGACCGGCGCTGCCGCGTACCCATATGTGCTGCTTGTGTCGGGACGCCCGGTCACCATGCGCAGACGCGCGATCCGCCTGATGCTGCTGGCGAAGCTGGCCCTGGTGCTCGGGCCGCTGGCCTGGGCCACGCCCTGTGAGTCGCATTCGGCATCGGCGGCAGCCGTCGAGGATCCGCACCACCATGCGCCGGCGCCGCAGGAACGGGCTCCCGTCGACTGCCTCGCGCCCGGCTGCCCGATGCTGCATCCGATGCCGGCCGCGCCCCTGGTGATGGTCGCGCCGGTGCCGCCGCAGGCCGCGCCGATCCGGCACGAACCGCAACGCCTGGCGGGCACCGACCCGGCGCCCGCCCTGCCGCCGCCGCGCCGCGCGGGCTGACGCGCACCCACACAGCCATCCCCTTCACCGCCCGCTGCCGACATCGGCGGCGCGGCGAGCCATCGGACCATACCCATGACCCACCCCATCATCTTGGGGGCGGCGCTTGCCGTCGCCCTGGTGCTGCCCGCCACGGCCGCGATCGAGGAGCCCTATCGCCCGGGCGAGGCGCCCATCGCCTCCACCTGGTACGGCCTTGCCGATCCGGCGGAGCAGCGCCGCGACGCCGCCTACATCGCCGGCATGCGGCCACACCATGCCGGCGCGCTGACGATGAGCGAGGCCTATCTCGCCGAGCCCGGCCGCAGCAGCCCGCTGCTGCAGGCGCTCGCCCGCGCCATCATCGCCAACCAGCACTTCGAGATCGGCGTGCTGGACGCTGTGGCGCGCGACCTCGCCGCGCCGGCGCTGCGCCTGCCCTTCGGCGTCACGCTGCGGCCGATGGCGACCGAGGGGCTCGGCGCGCTCGAGCGCTTCCAGCGCACGCCGGTGCCCTCGGTCGCCAGCAACGCCATCGGTCCGGTCAGCGCCGATGACGTGCGCTTCGCCAAGGCGATGATCATCCACCACGAGGGCGCGCTGACGATGGCGCGCGACTACCACGCCGATCCGGCGGCGCGGAACGGCTTCCTGGGGCTGATGAATGTCGACATCATCGCCGACCAGTCGCAGGAGATCGCGCTGATGCAGCGCGTGATCGCGGCCTATCGCGGTGATGCGTCCCGCATCGTAGTGACGCCCGGCATGGTGCACGGCATGGAGGGCATGGACCATGTAGGCCATGCGCATCCGGCGCCGCAGGCGATCGCGGCGGCGCCGCATGTCCATGCGCCGGCACCGCAGCCGCGCCCGAAACCCGCGCCGAGGCCGCGCCCGTCAGCGCCGCCTGCGCACCATCATCACCACTGAAGCCAGCGGCCGCTACCGCTCGCGCCAGGGCGTCTTTGCCCGGAGCGCGCGGCAGCGGTCCTGCATCGCGCCAAGCTGCGCGAACCACTCGGCGCCGGGGATGAAACGCACCTCGGTGAATTGCTGCTCGAGCGCACGGGCGAAGGCCTCATCCTTCGCCGCTTCCTCCGCCGCCTGGCGCAGTCGCGCGAGGATCTCGGGGGGCGTGCCGGCGGGCGCGAAGCGCGAGCGGCACGGTCCCGCCTGCGCCATGCTGGTGTAGGGGCCGGCGGCCGAGACCGAGAAGGCGTTGGGATCGCTGGCGATCTGGCCGATGCCGACAAAAGCCTCCAGCTTGAACTGCGCCTGCCGCTCGATCGGGATGGTGACGAGCGTCGGCAGCGTCGCGGCGCCCAGCGTGGAGCGATCCGGCCGCGTGCGCGCGACGGAGGCCATCGCGACCTCGGTGCCGGCGCCGGGGCGGTTCACCACGACGACCGAGCCGCCGAGCCTGGCTTCGAAGAAGCGCGCGAAGCTCCGCATGTTGACGTCGGTGCCGCCGCCCGGCGCGAAGCCCACGACCAGCTCGATGGGGCGGTCGGGGAATCGCGCGCTCTGCGCGAGCGCAGGCGTGGCGAGGGTTGCGCCGAGCAGGGCGCGGCGGGTCACGGTCATCGACTTCTCCCGGGCTTCTCTTGGCCACGGGGGATCGTGAGGTCAGGGGCGCTTCGCCACCGCCTCGATCTCGACCAGCGCGCCCAGCGCCAGCGCGGTGACGCCGACGCAGACCCGCGTCGGCCGCGCGCCCTCCGGGAAGATTGCGGCATAGGCCGTGTTCATCGCGGCATAGTCGCGCTCGAACTGCGTCAGGTAGACCCGACAGGACACCACATGCTCGAGCCCGAGGCCGAGGCCGAGCGCGGCCAGCGTGCGCCCGAGATTCGCCAGGGCCTGCGTGGTCTGCGCCGCGACGCCCTCGGCCAGGGGCGTCCCCAGCGCATCGAGGTCGCGGCCGAGGAAGCCGGTCATGTGCACCCAGCCATCCGCCGCGACCGCATGGCTTGCGGGCGAGACGGTGGGCGGGAAGCCCGGCAGCATGTGGCGCTCTGGCAGCGGCATCAGAGCAGGAAGACGCCCTTGCCGCTCGTCTGCTGGTCGAACAGCGTGTAGGCCTGCTCGGCCTGGTCGAGCTTCCAGCTCTCGGTGAAGAGCGCATCGACCTTGATGCCACGGTCGATGATGAACTGCGCGCATTCCGCCTGGCCGACCGAGGAGAAGGTCCAGGAGGCGATCACCGTCGCCTGCCGCCGCAGCATGTCGGGCGAGACGTCGATCGTCACCTCGCCGCCCTCGCCGACGAAGCAGCAGGTGCCCCAGACCTTCAGCGCGCGGATCGCCTGGATGCGCGCATCCGGCGACGACGAGGTATCCAGCGTCAGGTCGGCGCCCAGCCCATGCGTCAGGTCGCGGATCGCCGCCACAACATCGACGTTCGAGGGGTTGATCGTCTCCGCCGCGCCGAACTCCCGCGCCCGCTCGAGCCGCTGCGGCGAGATGTCGAGCGCGATCACGCGCGCGCCCATCGCCGCGGCCAGCTGCGTCGCCGACAGGCCGACCGGTCCCTGGCCGAAGATCGCCAGCGTGTCGTTGCCGCTCACGTTCATCCGCCTGAGCGCGCCGTATGCGGTTCCCGTTCCGCAGGAGATCGCCGCACCCGCGGTGAAGCTCAGCGCCTCGTCCAGCGGCACGAGGGTATTCGCCGGCACGCACATGTACTGCGCATGCCCGCCATGGCTGTTGTTGCCATAGACCTTCACTTGCGTCTTCTGACAGAGCTGCTGCCAGCCCGTGCGGCAATGGCCGCAGGTGGTGCAGCCCTGGTAGTGGTGCACCATCACCCGCGCGCCTTCACGCGCAGCGCGCGGATCGACACCAGGCCCGACGGCGGCGACCACGCCGCAGGGCTCGTGCCCGGCGATCACCGGCCCTGCCGCGGCCGCGATGCCGCTGGTCTGCCGTACGCCACGCGGCCGGCGATAGTGCTTCAGGTCGCTGCCGCACATGCCGGATGCCTTCATCTCCAGGACCACCTCGCCGAAGCCTGGCGTGGGGTCGGGGAATTCCATCAGCTCGACGTGCTTGTCGCCGGTGAACACAACGCCGCGCATCCGCGTTTCCTCCTCGTGTTTGAACGGATGCTAGACCAGGGCATGGTTCCGGCAAGCCCGCGCGGTGTGGACGTGCCGCGATGCATCGCCCATACCCGGCCGAGCCCGTATCGTCCCGGACCCGAAGCCTGACCGCATGGCCCGTCGCCCCCGCCGCCTCGACCGCAGCCCGGCCCGCATCTGGGCGGGGCGCGCCCTGCTCGGCTTGGCCGCGCTCGTCCTGCTGGCGGCCGGTGGTCTTGCGGCCGGGGTCTGGCTGAGCAAGCCGCCCGCCGGCGGCACGCTGCGCCTCGCCGGGCTCTCCGCCCCGGTCGAGGTGACGATCGACCGACAGGGCGTGCCGCGCATCAAGGCGGCGGATGAGCGCGACGCCGCCATGGCGCTCGGCTGGTTGCACGCCCGCGACCGCATGTTCCAGATGGAGATGATGCGCCGCGGCGGCGCGGGTCGCCTGTCGGAGGTCGCCGGCGCCGCGACCCTGCCGGCCGATCGCATGGTGCGCACGCTCGGTCTGGCGCGCCGTGCCCGCGCCGACCTCGCCGCGCTGCCACCCGAGACGCTCCGCGTGCTGGAAGCCTATGCCGCCGGGGTGAATGCCTGGATCGCCGCGCGCGGCCGCCTGGCGGCGCCCGAATTCCTGCTGCTCGGTGCGCCGGAGCCCTGGCTGCCGGAGCATTCCCTGCTCTGGGGCAAGATCATGGGGGTCTGGCTGTCGGGCAACTGGCGGACAGAGCTGGCGCTCGCCCGGCTCTCGGCGACCCTGCCCCCCGAGCGGCTGCGCGAGCTGATTCCGGCCGATACCAGCGCCGGCAGGCCGGATGTGCTGGCGCTCGATAGCGGCCATCTTGGCCGGCTCGTCGCTGCGCTGCCGAGCTTCCCCGAGCCCTTCACCCTGCCGAGCTCGGCCTCGAACATCTGGGCGGTCGCACCTGGCCGCTCGGTCTCCGGCGGCGCCCTGCTGGCCGCGGATCCGCATCTCGGCTTCCAGGCGCCCATCCTCTGGTACCTGGCGCGGATCGACCTTGCCGACGGCAGGATGCTGGCAGGCGCCACCAGCCCCGGCGTGCCCTTCCTGGTGATTGGCCGCAGCGACGCGCTCGCCTGGGGCTTCACCACCACGCAGTCCGACACCCAAGACGTCTTCGCCGAGCGGCTGGTCGACGAGCATCGCTACCAGACGCCGGAGGGGCCGCTGCCCTTCGGCATCATCGAGGAGATCATCAAGGTCCGCGGCGCCCCGGACGAACGGCTCTACGTGCGCGAGACCAGGCATGGTCCGGTCATCTCCGACCTCGACCGGTCGGCGCCACCGGGGATGGTGCTGGCGCTCTCGGCCGCCAACCTGGCGCCGGCCGATACCGCGCCGGCCGGGCTGCACGCGCTGAACCGTGCCCGCGGGCTCGAGGATGCCCGGGCCGCCGCGGCCTTGATCACCAGCCCGTCGCAGAACCTGATGGTCGCCGACCGCGCCGGGAAGATCGGCATGTTCCTCACGGGACGCACGCCGGTGCGCAAGGCCGGCGACGGCATGCTGCCGGTCGCCGGCTGGACCGGCGCCTTCGACTGGACCGGCTGGGTGCCCTTCGACGCCATGCCGCATATGGCCGAGCCCGAGAGCGGCGTCCTGGTCAACGCCAACAACCGGCCGGCGCCGCCCGATTTCCCGGTCTTCCTCGGGCAGGACTTCCCGGGCGACTGGCGGTTCCGCCGGATCGGCGCGCTGCTCGGCGCGGCGCCGAAGCACGCCGCCGCCGATTTCGCCCGCATGCAGCTCGACACCGTCTCCGTCTTCGCGCGCGACCTGGTGCTGCCGGCCGATGCCCTGCTGCGGACCATGCCGCGGCCACCGGGCCTGGCCGGCCAGGCGCGCGACCTGCTGCTGGCCTGGGATGGCGACATCGCGCCGCACGTACCGCAGCCGCTGATCTTCAACGCCTGGATCCGCGAGGTGGGGCGGCTCGCCATGGCGCAGCGCGGCGTGCCGGAAGGCGCCTGGCGGCCCGATGGCGAGTTCCTGGCGCGGCTGCTGGCGCCGGCCAGCCCGCTTGCCGGGCCCTGGTGCGGTGGCGATTGCGCCAGCTTGGCGGCCCGTGCGCTGGAGGCGGCGGTCGCCCGGCTCTCAGAGCGCTTCGGCACGGACCCCCATGCCTGGCGCTGGGCCGGGCCGCACCTGGCCCGCTTCGAGCACCCGCTGCTGCGCTTCGTGCCGGTGCTCGGCCCGCGCGCGCGGCTCGAGGCCGCGACCGGCGGCGACGAGTGGACCGTCTCGCGCGGCGGGACCGGGGCGCAGGGATATGCGCATGTTCATGGCGCCGGCCTCAGGCTGGTCGCCGACCTTGCCGATCCCGACCGTACTCTTGCCATCATTGCCACCGGCCAGTCCGGCAATCCTTTCGCACGGCATTGGGGCGATCTTCTGCCGGCCTGGCGGGACGGCGGAACCCTGCTGCTGGGGCGCCAGCCGGCCGGTATCTGGGGGGAATTCCGCTTCGCCCCCTGAATTCCTGCAACGGTGAGGCGTGCCGGCTGTTGATTCCGCCATCGCCCGCCGCGAGACTGATCCCGCCCATGCACCAGCGCTCGACCCGCCGACCGCAATTCTTCTACACGACAGCCCCGCTGCCGTGCCCGTACCTGCCGGGCCGGACGGAGCGGAAGATCGTGACCGAACTGACCGGCCCGGACAGCGAGGCGGTGCACGACCGGCTTTCGCGCGCCGGCTTCCGGCGCAGCCATAACATCGCCTATTCGCCGGTATGCCCGGGATGCACCGCCTGCATCCCGATCCGCATCGTGGCCCCTGAGTTCGAGCCGAACCGCACCCAGCGCAAGCTGCAGAAGCTGAACGCCGACATCGCCGGCTTCGAGATGCCAGCGCGCGCGACGGCCGAGCAATTCGCACTGTTCCAGCGTTATCAGCAGGCCCGCCACGGTGAGGGCGACATGGCCGCGATGGGCTTCTACGACTACCGCGCCATGGTCGAGGACACGCCGATCACCACCGGTATGGTGGAGTTCCGCGACGCCGAGGATCGCCTGGTCGGCGCCTGCCTGACCGACTGGCTGAGCGACGGGCTCTCAGCGGTCTATTCCTTCTTCGCGCCGGAGGCGGCGCGCCGCTCGCTCGGGTCCTGGGCGATCCTCTGGCTTGTGGCACGCGCCCGGGCGCTCGGGCTGCCCTATGTCTACCTGGGCTACTGGGTGCCGGAGAGCCGGAAGATGTCCTACAAAAGCCGCTTCCGGCCGAGTGAGGTGTTGATGGCCGGGACCTGGCGGCCGCTGCCGGCGGGCGAGGAGGAGGGGGCCGATGTAGCACCCGGCACGGTGCGCGAGCGGGTAATTTAGGTTTTGTCCTGCTTCCAGAGTTCCTCCGATTCGCTGTGTTTGGGAGCATACGCACTGGACGGCGCCGAGGATGTCGGAGGCGGTCTAGCAGTCTGTCGGATTCCCAGGCGCGCTGAAATCGGCGAAGCTGACGTGCATGACGACGTTCATTCCCTACAGCCGGGACCAGGCGTTCCTGCTGCCGCTGGATGCGAAGGAGTGGCTTCCG
>Ga0114976_10003346_pt1 | contig 10042 bp, 7 predicted proteins | sample S_130805_EF_Meta_FD_87319 | JGI IMG/M metagenome (GOLD analysis project Ga0114976, IMG submission 87319) | Freshwater microbial communities from Lake Simoncouche, Canada to study carbon cycling - S_130805_EF_MetaG | ecosystem: Environmental > Aquatic > Freshwater > Lake | place: Lake...
CGCGGGATCAGGTGCGGATGTGCTTGCGCTTGGCCTTGCGGGCCTTGCTGTTGGCGGGGCGGGCGCCGTGGTTGGCCTTCTTGAGTCCGCGGTGCGGTTTTGCCATGGGAGATCTCCGGGAAAGCGGGGTCGAGACGGGTTCGGACGGGGTGACCGTTGTACCACGGCGCGTCCGCCCATTCCACCGCAGGCCGACCTCAGCGATCGGCGGAGACCGACGACTGCTCGGCGGCGATCGCCTCGCCGATGCTCGTGCGGATGATCTCGATGAAGCTCGCCGCCAGGAATCCGAACAGGCCGCCGATCACCGCCGACGAGAGTCCGCCCAGGGCCGCGCCGGCGAGGCTCGCCGAGGTGAGCGTGGCGAGGGCCGCTGCGCCGCTGACGCCGCCGACCGCGGCACCGATGCTGGCCGACACCGGCACGAGACGGCCGAGGCTCTGCCGCCGTTCCAGCCGCGTGGGCGCGGGCCGCGGCACGGCGGCCGGCGCGGCGCTGCGCCGCCGCAGGCGGGCGAGGTCGCGGTCGGCCGCCTCCCGCAGCGTGGTGCCGACGGCGTTGCCCGCGACGTGCATCGCCACGCTGGCGACCACGACCGCCACCCCGATCCAGCCGGCGATGCCCAGCCAGCCGATCGCGGCACAGGCCACCGCCACCACCACCACCAGCCAGGAAAAAGTGACCGGTTGCATGCTGACGATCCCGCTCCACGCCTGACACGACGGTGACTCTCGCCAGTATAGGCCCCTGCGGGCCGCGGCCTACCAGCCACCGGCGACCGCGTCGGGCCCGTAGATCGGCAGCATCCGGTAGTACACCTCGAGCGTGAGCACGGCGAGCGCCGTATGGGCGAGCCGGCCGCCGGGCGCCGTGTCGGCGTCGGTGAGGAACCAGCTGCCGGCCTCGTGGCCGCGGACGGCCTGCCGGGCCACGAGCTGGTCGCGGTTGCGGGCGTTCCACCGCTGCCAGAGCGGGTGGTCGCGCTGCAGGAGCGCCTGCGAGAGGTAGAAGTTGAGGTAGATCGCGTCCGGGTCGGGGCCCCCCTTGGCGAGCGCCGTCAGACCGCGGTCCACCGCCGCTGCGTTCGGCCAGCCCGTGTAGAGGCGGCAGAGGAGGCCGATCGCGGACGTGCAGGGGCGGGCCTGCGGCGCCTGGTAGCCGTAGGCCTCGCCGCGCCGCACCTGCACGCGGTCGAGAAACCGCACCACGCCATCCACCGTCGGCGAGGGGACGGCGATGCCCGCCAGCCCCGCGCTCTTCAGGGCGGCGAGTTGCCAGGCCGTGACGGTGGTGTCGCCCGGCTGGCCGGGCAGATAGCGCCAGCCCCCGCCGTGGAGATCCTGCGACGTCTCGATGAAGCGGACGGCATCGCGGACGTATTTCGCGAGCGCGTCGTCGTGCGTCATGCCATACGCCTCGGCGAGCGCGAGCGTCGCCACGCCGTGTCCATACATCGTGCCCTCGCTGAGGTCGCCGCCGCGGGGCGTGGGCTGCATCCGGCTCATCAGGTAGTAGAGGCCGCGGGTCACGGTCTCGCGGTAGGCGCCATCCGCCTGCGTGTGGCCCGCCCCGAGGAAGGGCAACAGCGCGATGCCGGTGGCCGCCGTCGTGCTCGCGACGGTGCCGGGATCGCGGCAGCCGCCATCGCAGCGGCAGCCGCTGAGGTCGAAGCGCCACGAGCCGTCGGTCGCCTGATGACGGGCCAGCCAGGCGAGTCCGCGCTCCACCGCCTCCTCGCTCGCCGCCGAGCCGCCGCGCTCGAGGGCCCCCGTCCCGCGTGCCGGGCCGCGCCGGCCCTCGAAGACACGCTGCCCCGGCATGCTCCCGCCGCTGCGGGCGCGCGGGGCCAGCGAAGCCGCGATCGCCTGGACCGTCGCCATGGCGGATGGCGGGTCGGTGGAGGCAATCAGGCCGGCCGCGTCGGGGGCGATCGCCACGGGCTCCGTCACCGGCACGATCGGGGGATCGACCCGCAGGGCGTCGTCGAGGGTCGGGGCCGGGTCGTCCGCCAGCGGCACCACGATCTCGCCGCTGCCCTCGTCCCCGCCGCCGGCGGCACCGGGCATCACGTCGATCGACGCCGCGTCGGCCATCGCGATCACGATCGGCCGCGGCCGCGGCTTCTCGAGGCACGGGATCATCAGCAGCGCCAGGCAGATCAGCACCAGCACGTGCGTGACGAGGCTGGCATACGTCGACCGCACCGCGGGGCTGTGGATCAGCCGCTCGATCAGGCTCGGCGTCTCATGGCCCTCGGACATCGGCGTTTCGCGTGGGGCGGGCTGATTCGGTCGCCTGGGTGGTTGGGGCAAGTGCGAGAGACTTGGCCGGCGCGCACGCTGCCCCTGCCATCATCATCGGCATCAGGCGGCGGGGAACCGCAAGGCGAAGGGGGCCGCCGGACGTTCGCTCCGCCAGGAAGCCCAATCGCGTCAGCGATGGGGATCTTCTCCGCCGCACCGCTCGGGGCTGCCCGTGCCCCATCGCCGGACTTTCGCGGATGCCATCGTGGCATCCGCTCACTGCATGTCCGCGGCGCTTCGGCATCCTGCCTGCGCTTGCTCCCATAGCCCGGCTCCCGGGGCACGGGCAGCCCCTCGCTGCATGATCGTTCTCAATCGTTCTCAATCGTTCTCGGTCGACTTGCAAATTGGGGAGCAGCGGGATCGGAGGCACGCGCAGAAGCCGGTGACACTTATGGACGCCGGAGGTCGACATTCCGTCAGAGCCTTGAAATCACACACCGCAGGTGGGTCGGAGACCTCATTGCCGCCGGCGCCGAGCATGTCACCGGCCCGCTGCGGTGCAGGTTTTGGCCGGCACAGGCGAGATGGCGGGCGGGGTAATTCCGCAGGTTGAACACCTGCGGCCACTTCGGAAATCTGCGGCCACTTCTGAAAACCTGCGGCCCGGCTGCGCTACTCTTTGAATTCCTCGTCCACCGACTGCGTGCGGTAGATCGGGAGATGGCGGTAGTAGACCTCGAGAATCATCGTCGCCAGCGACGTGCTGTAGAGCCGGCCCGCCGCCGTGGCCGCGTGGCCCTTGTCGAAGCCGGCGTGCCAGCTGCCCGCCTCGTGGTCCTGGTTGGACTGCGACTTGAGGATCAGCTCCTTCATCCGCTTGTTCCACGAGATCCAGACCTCGCCCTCCATGTGGTGCATGATCTGAGTCGCGTAGTAGTCGTAGTAGAGGTCGGCTGTCGGCCCCGTCTTCGCCAGGAAGTCCACGCCGTCCTGCAGCGCCGGATTGTCCTTCTTCCAGCCGAGATACATCCGGCAGAGCAGGCCCACGGCCGTCCGTCCGGGCGTCGGCTTCGAGTTGTCGAGGTAGCCGTAGCGGGCGCCCCCCTGCGACTCCACCGAGTTGAGAAACCCGACCGCCTTCTTGATCGTCAGGGGATTCACCTGCAGGAAGGCCATGTGGCCGCTCTTCAGCGCCATGATCTGCCAGCCCACCGCCGAGGTGTCGCCGGGCTGCCGCGGCTCGTAGCGCCAGCCGCCCCCCACGGGATCCTGAGCCGACATGATGAAGTTGAGCGCCAGCTGCGCCGGCGCGGCGAGCCGGTTGTCCTGCGACATCGCGTAGCACTCGGAGAGCGCGATGCCGGCGAGCCCCTGCGAATAGAGGTTGCCCGCGGTGTCGTAGGCCTTGCCCTTGCCGACGACGGCCCGCTGGGCGAGGAAGGCGATGCCCCGCTCGATGGTCGGCTTGTACGGCCCCTCGCGATGCGTGTAGCCGCGGCCGAGGAAGGGCAGCAGCGCCAGCGCCGTAGCGCCCGTGCGGTCCTGCGCGCGGCTGACGCCGGACCCGGAACACTTGCCGCCGCAGCTCGGGCAGTCTTTGAAGTCGAACGACCAGCCGCCGTCGGGGAGCTGGTGGATCGCGATCCACTTCAGCGACCGATCGACCGCCTGCTCCGTGTCGCCGCCGCCGCCGCTGGCCACCGCGAGCTTGGCAGCCTGGGCGCGGCCGCCGAGCCCGCCGGCGGTGCCGCCGATCGCGCCCACGGTTGCCAGCATGTCGGCGGCGGGGGCTGTCTCGGTGCCGAAGTCGGTCAGTTCGACCGCCAGCGGCGCGGCGTCGAGGTCGTCGGCATCGGCCACCACCTCCACCGGCGTCACCGCCACCTCCGGCGTCGCCGCGACATCGGCGGCCGGCGACGCGACGTCGATCGGTGGCTGGTCGATGAGGTCGTCCTGGAACTCGGTGAACTCCTCCTCGGCCTCGGGGCTGCTGGAGGTGATGATCCGCGCGACGTCCTTCTGCGGCGGCGTGCTCACGATCAGCGCCATGCTGAGCAGGGCGACCACGTGCACCAGCATGCTGATCGCCCACGCGGGCGCCTGCTTGACCGCCTCGGTGGCCAGCGTCGGCCCGTGGGCATGGGGCTCCGGGTGGACGGGCTCCGGGGCGGCGTGCCCTGCGGCGGCCGGCGGGGCAGCCAGGGGGCTGAAGACCGGCCTGGCGGCTTGCAGCGGTGCCGCCGCGGACGGCGACTGCTTCACGGGATCGGGATCGATTCGGCTCGACATCGCGACGTTCCCCGGCGGCCCCGGCCGCTGGCCGGGCCGCGGCGGCAGGGCTTCTTGATTATATCGCGGCGGCCGTCGCCATGAGACCCGAACCGCGTCTCCCGGCGGGGCCACCGAGACCGCTGGCCTTTCGGCGGCCGGGCGGGTAAGGTTTTCGCTTCCGGTGAGCCGCCACCGGCGCGATGACGACCGACGGCGATCCGCAAGAAGGACTGCGAGCCCCGCAGGCGACAGAGACACAGAGACATGGCCAAGGGCAAGAAGAAACTCGAAGTGGTCCACCTCGTCTGTGAGGAGACCGGCGACATGAACTACACGCTCCGCCGCAAGACGGGGGGCGAGAAGCTCAAGGTCAAGAAGTATTCGCCGCGGCTCCGCAAGCACACGCTGCACAACGAGAAGCGGAAGTAGGCGGCCGTCAGCCGACGGTGTCGAGCGCGGTTGCGGTTGCGGCTGCGGCGGCGCTTCCGACGATGACGACCTGGTCGGCTTCCCGCACGAGGCGATCGTCGGTCGGGTAGCCCTCCCCCACGAGGGCCAGCCGACACTCGGCCCGGCGGGTGAAGCCCGCCGTTCCCGGGCGGATGATCACGTCCACCTCGCAGGCCGCGGCCGGGGGCACGACCATCGCGGCCGCGAGCTGCCCGGCGACGGTGCGGCCGAGTGGCGTGGCCAAGAGATCGGCGGGCAGGCCCCAGGTGACGGCGGCTGCCGGCCGCGGCACGAGGCCGCGACGGCAGGCCGTGAGCCGGCCGCGACGATTGAAGTAGCTGACGTTCACGCCGTCGCGCCAGCGGGGCGTGGCGGTGGCGTCGGTCTGGTGCCAGACGTGGAGCGAGTGGGTCTGCCCGAGGATCGTCTCGAGCCGCACGCCGGCGGCGCGGAGGCGGAGGCCGAGGTCGTCGTCTTCCTGGCCCCAGCCGACGAATCGTTCGTCGAAGCCGTTGACGCGCTCGAAGTCGTCGCGCCACACGCCGAAGTCGCCGCCGGCGAGCCGCGGCTTGGTGGGATGGCGGGTGATCGCGTGCCACCACGCCTTCCGCCGGCGGCGGGCGAGGCTCTGGCGCTCGGAGGCCGGCACGAGCGCGGCGAGGTTCGTGAGCGCGAGATTTTCCGGCACGAGGATCGCGTTGGCCTCGGCCGGGAGCCGGGCGCAGTAGCCGAGCAGGGCCGTGCCGAGGCGGCGGCGGGCGGCGTGCGCGGCGACGTGGTGCCCGGGGACGATGCAGTCGCCGTCGAGGAACAGCAGGTAGCGGCCGGTGGCGAGCCGGGCGGCCTCGTTGCGGACCCGTGCCAGCCGGAAGCCGTCGTGGGGCTGCGTGGTGAACCGCACGGGAAACGGTGCCGCGGCGGCGAACGAGCGGACGACCTGCGGGGTCTCGTCGCCCGAGCCGTCGTCCGACACGACCACCTCCATCGTTACGCCGCCCGTCTGCTGGAGGGCCAGCGACTCGAGGGCCAGCGCCAGGTGCCGCGGCCGGCGGTACGTGGTCACGAGCACCGACACGTCGATCGGCCTGCCGCTCATGGTCGGGAGCCCGCCGGGGAAGCCGCGATGCCTGCGGCCGCCGCGTCGATCAGGGCGGTGACCTCGTCAGCGCCACAGAGCGGCTCGATCGCGATCTCGACGGCTCCCACCGGCAGCTCGTCGGCGCAGCCGGGGGGCACCTTGACAAGGTCCTTGAGCGTGGTGACGAGCAGCGCGGCACCGCCACGGCGGGCCCGGGACACGAGCCGCGCGAAGTCGGCCGGCGTGTAGGCGTGGTGGTCGGGAAAGGCGACGAACTCGACCACCTCGGCGGCGAGGCGGGCGAGGGTGGCGCGGAACGCGGCGGGGTTGCCGATGCCGGCGAAGGCGAGGACGGGCAGTCCGCGGAGGGCGTCGAGCGGCCGCGTGCCGCCGCCGGCCAGCCGCACGGTGATCGGGCGATGCTCGGTCTCCATCCAGGCGTTCTCGAGCCGCCGGCCGCCGGCGGCCGTCACCGCCGCGCGAATCGCCCGCCGCTGCTCGGCATCGACCGCCGACGCCCGCGTGAGGATCACGGCGTCGGCCCGCGCGAGGCCCGCGAGCGACTCCCGCAGCAGGCCGCGCGGGAACAGCCGGCCGCAGCCGAACGGGTCGGTCGCATCGACCGCCACGAGGTCGAGGTCGCGATGCAGGCGGCGGTGCTGGAAGCCGTCGTCGAGTACCGCGGCGTCGCAGCCGGCCGCGAGCGCCGTCCGGCAGCCGGCCGCGCGGTCGCGGTTGGCCACGTGCAGCGCCTCGGGCACGACGAGGCCGAGTTCCGCCGCCTCGTCGCTCCGCTCGCCCGGCCGCGCCGCGTAGCCGCGGCTGACGATCGCCGGCCGGCGGCCATCGGCCGCGAGCCGCCGCGCCACCCAGGCCACCAGCGGTGTTTTGCCGGTGCCCCCGAGCGTGAGGTTGCCGACCGAGATCACGGGCATCGGCACGCGGGCCACGGCGAGCAGCCCGCGGTCGTAGGCGGCGTTGCGGGCCGCCGCCGCCAGGCCGTAGGGCACCGCCGCCGCCGCCAGAGCCACCCGCGCCGCCGCCGCCCCGGCGCCCGGCGTGGCACCGGTGACGAGCCGCTTGAAGGTTTCCGCGTCTGGCAGCATCCCCATCCGGGTCTTCCTGTCTCATGCCGACGACGAGGTTGGCCCGCGTCTGGCACGGCCATCGTCGCCAAGGGCCGAGCGGCGTGCCAAGTCGGCCGTGTTTTTCGGACGGGAATCGGCGGCCGGACCGATATAATCGCTGACGAGCGGCCCATGTGGTCCGCCTCCGGTCCAGCGGCCCGCCGTCCGCGTGGTGGAGCAGCCCATGGCGACGGTGTCCCGCACTCCTGGCGATCCGCTGGCTGTCCCGAGTTGGGCGGCCGAGGGCGACGGCGAGTCGAAGTCGGAGCGGTATCTCGCCAAGCGGCTGGCGGCGGCGGGGGCCGAGTACAAGGGCGTGGCCCTGACCACGTTTCTGCTGGCGGCCGGCGTCGGCGGCATGCTCTGGCTCGCCTGCGGCGTGGTCGCGGAGCACTGGCTGGTGCCGGGCGGGCTGCCGGGTTGGCTCCGCTGGGCATGGCTCGCGGCGGGGGGCGTCGTCCTGGCCGCGGCGGTCGTCCGCTGGGTGCTGCCGCTGATCCGCTACCGCGTGAACCTGGTCTATGCGGCGCGGATGCTCGAGCGGGAGCATCCCGACCTGCACAACGACGTCGTCAATGCGGTGCTCGCGCAGGCCCATGCCGACGAGACGACGCCCTTGATCGTCAAGTCGCTCCGCCGCCGCGCCGCACGGCAGCTGTCGGGCATGTCGGGAGACGGGCTGGTCGATCGCGGCCCGGCGCTCAAGTTGGCGTATGCGCTCGCCGCGCTGATCGCGGCCGCGTGCGTGTATGAACTTCTCGCGCCCAAGAGCCTCCTCGTGTCGGCGAGCCGGCTGGTGGCGCCCTGGCTCGGCGTGGCCGCGCCGTCGCGCGTGCGGATCGCGCCGCCGACGCTGGCCTGGAGCGTGCCCGGCGGGCCGGCGACCGCGGACCCCGAGCGGGCCGTCGCGGTGGTCGATGGCGTCGCCACGCTGATCCGCGGCCGGCAGCTGGTGGTGGCGAGCGACATCAGCGGCCTCGCGGGGGAGGAGAAGCCCGCGCTGCTCGTCACGCCCGTCGGCGACGACGGCCTGGCCGCGGCGTCTGGTGGCTGGCGGGTGCCGCTCGTGCCGGCGGCGGCAGGCGGGTTCACGGCGGTGCTTCCCGACGCGGCGCGGGGACTCGACCAGTCGGTGGAGATACAGATTGTCGCGGGCGACGCCCGGAGCGAGCGGATCCGCGTGGCCGTGGTGGACGAGCCGGCCATGCTCGTCCGCGAGCTGCACTACCGGTATCCGGTCCACACCGGGCAGCCCGCCGAGACGATTCCCTGGCAGGGCGACATCCGCGGCGTGGAGGGGACCGAAGTGACGGTGGTGGCGGAATGCAACCATCCGCTCGAGGCCGCGTGGATCGACCTCGGCGCGGATGGCAAGCGGGACGCGCCGCTGACCATCGACCCCAAGGATCTCGCGCGGGGCCGCGGGAAGTTCACGCTCCGGCTGTCGCCCGATCGGTCCGCGGCCGAGCACGCGCGGTATCGGCTGCTGTTTCAGCCCAAGGCGGCGTCGCTTTCGCAGCGCGAGCCGACGGTCGTGGACAAGATGGAATACCGCATCGAGGTGCTGCCGGATCTCGCGCCCGAGATCACGATCGAGGAGCCGGTCGAGAAGGTCGTGCGGGTGCCCCCCGACGCGCCGGTGACGGTGAGGCTGCGGGCGCTCGACCCCGACTTCGGACTGGCGAGCGTGACGGTGGAAACGCGGCTCGCCGCGGGCGCGGAGCGGCCTGGCGAGGAGCTGCTCGTCGGCACGCGAAAGACCTTCCGCGGCGCCGCGACGCTGATTCCCGCGGCGCTCGGCGCGGGCCCCGGGCAGGTGCTCGAGTATCGGGGCGTGGCCAAGGACACGCGGCCCGATGCGGCCAACGTGGCGACCACCGACTGGTACAAGCTCATGATCGATCCGAGCGCTCCGCCTCGTCAGCCGCCTCCGGCCGATGCCCGGCCGCCGCAGCCTGCCGACGGCCAGGACGGCGAGAACGGCCAGGAAGGCCAGGACGGCAGAGACGGTCAGAACCGGAAGGAAGGCCAGAACGGGAAGGACGGCCAGGAAGGCGGCGAGCCGCAGGCCGGTGACTCGGGCGGCCCGTCCGAAGCCGGTGGCAAGAATGCCGATCCGCAGGCGGGCAAGCAGGGGGGCGCGAAGGGCGCCGACGGCGGGCAGAACGGCGAGCAGTCGCCGTCGCAGCGGCAGCCCGATCCCAAGCAAGGCGATCAGCAGGGCGATCCCCAGGAAGGCGAGCAACAGGGGAGTGCCGAGGGAGGGAAGCCGAACGACAGTCGCGAAGGCAAGGCCGGCAAGCAGCCTGGCCAGCAGCAGCAGCAGGGGAGCCAGGATGGCGCCGGATCCGAGCCCGAAGGGCAGGGAGGTGCCCAGCAGCAGGGCGGGCAGGCAGGCAGGCGGCCCGACGCGGGCGGCGGCGCCGCGGAGCAGCGTCCGTCGGGGAGCGGTGGGCAGGGCAAGGGTCAGCCCGGCACGTCCACATCGGGCGGCGACCAGTCACAGCCGGATGCGGCCAAGGGCCAGCAAGCGGGCGGCGCCGAGAACTCCGAAGGCCAAGGCAGTGACGGTGACCGGCCTGCCGATGCGGGCAAGGGGCAGGGCAAGCCCCGTCCCAAGGAGACCGTCGCGGCAGACGGCACCGATGATGGCGAGGCCATGGAGCGAATCCTGGAGCACCGGCGGCAGACACAGAAGGACCAGCCGCCGGCCGGTGCGTCGCGGGATCCAGGTGCGGGCGAGCCTGCCGGAGAGCAGAAGCAAGGCGGAACGAAAGAGGGATCGAAGGAGGGGCAGAACGCCGACGGTGAGTCGGGCGAAGGCAAGCAGGGTGAGGGCAAGCAGGGTGAGGGCAAGCAGGGTGAGGGCA
>Ga0114976_10003347_pt1 | contig 10041 bp, 10 predicted proteins | sample S_130805_EF_Meta_FD_87319 | JGI IMG/M metagenome (GOLD analysis project Ga0114976, IMG submission 87319) | Freshwater microbial communities from Lake Simoncouche, Canada to study carbon cycling - S_130805_EF_MetaG | ecosystem: Environmental > Aquatic > Freshwater > Lake | place: Lake...
GCGATCGAGGGCTTCCACGCCGCGCTGATCCCGGACGCCGCCGACCAGATCACCTGGCGGATCGGCGATGACGGTTTCGACATGACGCTCTCGGGCTTCGTGCCGCTGACCCTGGCGCGCGCGCTGCCGGACCAGGCGGCGGCGATCATGGGCGGCGCGCGGGTTTCGGACTTCGACCTCTGGGCGGTGCATCCGGGCGGGCGCAGCGTGTTGGATGCGGTGATGCACGGGCTCGGCCTGCCGGCGGATGCGCTGGCTGTCAGCCGCGGCGTGCTGCGCGACTGCGGCAACATGTCCTCGGCCACCGTGATGTTCGTGCTGCAGCGGATGCTGGCCGATGCCCTGCCTGGCCAGCGCGGCTGTGCGTTGGCCTTCGGGCCGGGGCTTTCGGCCGAGACCATGCGCTTCCGGGTGGCGTGATGTTCGCGACGCGCAGCACCGAAGACGAGTGGATGGACGATGCGAATGCCGGCGAGCCGGAATTCGCCCTCGCGCTCGAGCAGCTCGGCACCATCAACCGGCTGACCTTCGCCTTCCGCCCGGTGATCTCCTGGCTGGATCGGCTGGTGAAGCAGACCGGCGCGACCCAGCTTTCCATCCTCGATGTCGGCTGCGGCGGCGGGCAGATGCTGACCGCGATCGACGCCTGGGCGCGGAAGCGCGGCATCGCGGTGACCTTGGCCGGCCTCGACCACAGCCCCTGGGCGGCCCGCTACGCCGAGGCGCACAACGTCCCGGCGCGGATGATCACCGCCGATCTCTTCGCGCTCGACCCGAATGAGCGCTTCGACGTCATCCTCTGCAACCTCTTCACCCACCATCTGCGCGACCCGCAGATGGTGGCGTTCTTCCGCTGGTGCGAGGCGCGGGCGGGGCGCGGCTGGCTGGTCTCCGACCTGCATCGCCACTGGCTGCCCTGGGGCGTGGTCTGGGTCGGCTTCCGCATCATGCGCTTCAGCCCGATGATCATCCACGACGCAACGGTCTCGATCGCGCGCAGCTTCACCCGCGCCGAGCTGGAACAGCTGCTGGCCGAGGCGGGCGTCGCGGCGGAGGTGCGCTGGGTGTTTCCGTTCCGCTGGAACGTCTCCGTGGTGCGCGATGCCTGACGTGGTCGTCATCGGCGCCGGCCCGGCGGGCTGCGCCGCGGCGATCGCGCTGATGCGGGCGGGGCGCGACGTGGTGCTGTTGGAACGCCAGGCGGCAGCGCGCGAGGCCGTCTGCGGCGAGTTCCTCGGCGCCGATGCCGCCGATGCGCTGGCGGCGCTCGGCTGCGCGCCGGCAGCACTGGGCGCCATGCCGATCCGCGCCGCGCGGGTCGGCTGGGGCCGGCGCGAGGCCGGCTTCCACCTGCCCTTCCCGGCCTGGGGCCTGCCGCGCGCGACGCTCGATGGCGCCCTGCGCGCGGCCGCCACGCCTGTCCTGCGAGCGGGCGTCGCGGTGTTGGGCGCGGAGCGCCACGCTCAGTGGCACCTCCGCTCCAGCGCTGGCGAGATCACCGCGCGCCACGTCGTGCTCGCCACCGGCAAGCACGCGCTGCGCGGCCATCCGCGCGAAGGCGCGCCCGAGGGTGCGCTCGGGCTGAAGCTGCACGTCGCGGGCGTCGAGACCGGCGATGCCGTCACGCTGCTGCCGTTCGACGGCGGCTATGCCGGCCTGCAGCCGACCATAGGCGGCGCCAATCTCTGCGCCGCGCTGCACGCCGCGCCGGGTGAGGCGGCGCGCGATGCGTCGGCTTTCCTCGCGCGCGTCGCCGCCGGCAGCGCGCTCGGCGCGCGGCTTTTGCGCGACGCCGCGCCGCTCTGGTACCGGCCGCTCGCGGTCGGCGCGGTGCCCTATGGCTTCCGGCATCGCGCCGCCTCGCCGCCGGGCCTCTATCGCGTGGGTGACCAGGCCGCCGTGATCCCCTCCTTCACCGGCGAGGGCATCGCGCTCGCGCTGCATTCCGGCCTGGCGGCGGCGCAGGCGATCCTGGCGGGCGAGAGCAGCGCCGCCTTCGATGCTGCCTGGCGTGCGCGCAGCGCCGGGCCGCTGCGCTGGGCCGGGCTCGGCGCCTGGGCGTTGCGCGCGGTGCCCACGGGCTTCGCGGCGGCGGCCGGACTTGCGCCGCTCGCGCGCCTCGTCGCCCGCCGCACGCGGGTTCAGCCGGCGGGCATCACCTGCGCCACCCAGTCGGCGACGATCGCGGCGTAGCGCTCGGCGATCCATCCCGGTGCCAGGTAATGCGCGGCACCCTCCACCCAGACCAGCTCGCGTGACGGCGCATTCACCAGGCTGTCGTGGATCGCCTGGGCGTTCGGCGCGAAGGCGATCTCGTCCGCGGTGCCGTGCACGACCAGCGCCGGCACGCGCACCGCGGCGCCGTAACGCCAGGAGGACAGCGGCGTGTCACTGGGCGCGCCGAAGATGTCGAGGAAGCCGCGCGCGGTCATCAGCACGTGCCGGCGCGGGAACCAGTCGGTGAAGCGCATCGGCGTCTCGCCGCGGCCGGCGGCGACTTGGGCGCGGCAGTCGGCGAGGAAGGCTTCCAGCCGCGCGCGATCCTCCGCCGAGAAGCGCAGCTGCGCCTCCTCATAGGGCGACATGATCGCGGCGATGTAGCCGAGCGCCTGCACGGCGGGGTCGGCGGTGCGGTGCAGGTAGTAGGTCACCCGCGGCCCGCCGAGGCTGGTGCCGAACAGCGCGATGCGCGTCAGCCCGCGCTCGCGCCCGGTGGCGAGCGTCGCCGCGATATCGGCCTCGCAATCGGTGAAGCGCGGATCGGTGAAGTCCGACGCGGTGCGCAGGCCCGGCAGCAGCAAGGCAAAGCCCTTCGCCGCCAGCGCCTCGGCCAGCGGCTGGTAGTCATGCGCGCCGCCGAGGATGCTGCCGTTGAAGCCCGGGATCAGCACCACCGCGCGCTCGGTCGGCCGCGGCGGCGACCAGTGCAGCGCATTCAGCCCGACGCCGTCGGCAGTGCGGAACCGGAGGAATTCGGCGGGCAGCCCAAGGGGGGACATCTATCAGTCGATGCTCAGGCCGAGCTTCGCCACCATCTTCTTCTCGTACTCCACCCGCTCCTTCACGAAGGCCAGGTAGTCCGCCGAGTTGAGGTACTCCCGCGGCATCTCCCAGCGCCGGACCACCGCCTGGGCGCTCTCGTCCTCATAGGCCTTCTTGAAGCTGCGATGCAGCGTGTCGATGAGCTCCGGCGGCAGGCCCTTCGGCCCGACGATTCCATACGGGGACGTCACCACCATGCCGTAGCCGAGGTCGAGCAGCGTCGGCACTTGCGGGAAGCTCACCAGCCGCTCGCGCGTCCAGACCGAGAGCAGCTTCAGCTCGCCGGTCTCGACATTCGGCCGCCAGGACGACGAATCGGCGACGATGTCGATCTGCTTCCCGAGCAGCGCGGTCACCCCCTCCTGCGAGCCGCGGAAGGGGATGTGCGTCATCGAGACGCCCTCGCGCTCGCAGAGCTCCTCCATCGCGATGTGGTTGGTCGTGGCGATGCCGCTGGTCGAGAAGGTGAGCTTGCCCGGGTCCTTGCGGGCGGCGGCGATCATGTCGGCGAAGCTGTTCCAGCCACGATCGGCGCGGACCGCGGTGCCGAACAGGAAGCCCGAGACCTGCATGATGTAGGAGAAATCGGTGACCGGGTCCCAGGTCTTCTGCTTCGTCAGGAAGGGGTGGCGCAGGATCGAGAGATGCTGGTGCGCCAGCGTGTAGCCATCCGGCTGCGCCTGGTTGACCAGGAAGATCGCCGCCTGGGTGCCGCGCGCGCCGGGGCGGTTCTCGATCACCACGGGCTGGCCGAGATCCTTGTTCACCACCTCGAACATCGTCCGGTGCAGCGCATCGAGCGCGCCACCGGGCGGCCAGGGGATCAGGAAGCGGATCGGCCTGTCGGGGTACTTCCCGCTCTGCCCGAGGGCGGGCGCGGCGAGCGTCACGCCCGCGAGGGCGAGGAGGGAGCGGCGCTGCATCTCAGTCGATCCTCAGGTTGAGCTTCTTCGCCATCTGCTGCTCATAGGCAGCGCGGCGCGCGACGAAGTCCTGGTAGCGGGCGGTGTCGTAGTACTCGAGCGGCATGTCGAACTGCGCGCGCACCGCGGTATTGGCCGGCGAGAACAGCGCGTCCTTCAGCGCATCGTGCAACGTGCGCACGATGCCGGGGTCCATGCCCTTCGGGCCCGACAGGCCGTAGGGGCTGGTGATGACGAGGTCGTAGCCGAGCTCCTTCAGCGTCGGCGCATCGGGGAAGCGGGTGCTGCGCTCGCCGGCCCAGATGCAGATGCAGCGGAGCTGCCCGCCCTCGACCAGCGGCCCCCAGGCCGAGGAATCGGCGACGCTCATCACCTCGCCGCTGACGACCGAGACCGCGGCCTCGTTGCTGGCGCGATAGGGCACATGGGTGAGCTCGATGCCCTCGCGCGCCGAGAGCTCCTCCATCGCCAGGTGGTTGGTCGTGGCGATGCCGCTGGTCGCATAGGTCAGCCGCCCGGGATTGGCGCGGGCATAGGCGACGTAGTCGGCCCAGCTCTTGATCGGCCCGTCGGCCTTCACCACCACGCCGAAGAGCCAGCCGCAGAGCCCGATGATGTGCGAGAAATCCGTCACTGCATTCCAGGGCGGATTCCGCACGATGAAGGGCCGGCGGATGATGCTGAGATGCATCTGCGAGATGACGTAGCCGTCCGGCTTCGCCTGGGTGTGCATGAACTGCGCGCCGAGCGTGCCGGAGGCGCCGGTGCGGTTCTCGACCACCACCTGCTGGCCGAGCGCCTTGCTGGCGACCTCGCCGAGCGAGCGGAGTTGCGCATCGGCGGACCCGCCGGGCGGCCAGGGCACGATCAGCCGGATCGGGCGATCGGGGTAGGTCGCCTGCGCGAGGGCCGGCAGGGCGAGGCTGCCGCCGGCGGCGGCGAGCCCAGTGACGGCCAGAAGGTCGCGGCGGAGCATCGGCGTCAATCCAGCGTGATGCCGAGGCGCTTGACCATGGCCTGCTCATAGGCCGCGCGCTCGGTGATGTAGCGGGTGTAGTCGGCGCTGCTGAGGTACTGCGCCTGCATGTCGAACTGGCCGCGCACGGCGGTGTTCGCGGCGCTGTCGAGCCCGCCCTTGAAGGCGTCGTGCAGCGCGGCGACGATCTCCGGATCGATCCCCTTCGGCCCCGAGATGCCGTAGGGCGAGGTCACCACCATGTCGTGGCCGAGCTGCTTCAGGGTCGGCACTTCCGGCAGCTTGGGCAGCCGCACCTCGGTCCAGACGCAGAGCGCGCGCATCGTCCCGCTCTCGACATGCGGCATCCAGGCGGAGCTGTCGGCGATGCAGTCGGTGGTGCCCGACAGCACGGCGGTCACGCCTTCCGAGCTTCCGCGATAGGGCACGTGGGTGAGCTGGATGCCCTCGCGGATAGCGAGGTCCTCCATCGCCAGGTGATTGCTCGTGGCGATGCCGCTGGTCGCGAAGGTGAGCTCGCCGGGCTTCGCCTTGGCGGCCGCGACGAACTCCGCCCATGTCTTCCAGGGCCGGTCCGCCTTCACCGCGACGCCATAGGTCCAGCCGCAGACCCGCATCACATGGCTGTAGTCCTTCGTCGTGTCCCAGAGCGGCTGCTTGACCAGGAAGGGCCGCCGCACGACGGACAGGTGCATCTGGCCGAGCGTGTAGCCATCGGGCTTTGCGGCCGCGAGCGCCTGCGCATGCAGCGTGCCGGAGGCGCCCGGCCGGTTCTCGATCACCACCGGCTGGCCGAGCGTCTTCTGCGCCTCCTCGCACATCGAGCGCATCTGCACGTCGGAGGAGGATCCGGCGGTCCAGGGGATGATCATGCGGATCGGCCGGTCGGGGAACTTCCCCTGCGCGCGCGCCGGCGCGGCGAGCGCACTCCCCGCCGCCAGCAACGCGCCGCGGCGCGTCAGGCCTGCCTTGGCCATGGCGTGATCCTCCCGGTTCTTCTCCGCTCAATGTGCCGGGTCGGCGGGCCGGGTAGAAGCCCCCTCGTCGCTCAGCCGGGCTTCAGCGGCAGCAGGATCTCGGTCAGCCACTCGGCCGGCGGCAGGAGCCGGGGGTCGTTCAGGTAAACCTCCATGGCCGGGTGGTCGGCCGGTTCGAAGCCGCTGCGGGGCAGCCATTCGCCATAGAGCCAGCGATAGGCCGGCTCGAGCTCGGCATAGGGGCCCTGGAACAGCAGCACGGCGACCGGCATCGGCGGCACGTCGATCGGCCGTACCTCGCCCTCGACCGGCGTGCCCGGGGGCACCGTCAGGCCGGCATCCGAGCGCAGAGCCGCCTCCGCCACCGGGCCTGGCTCGTCGTGGTAGAGCGCGATGAAGCGCGTCTCCGCGCCGATCAGCCCGCGCGCCCCGGCCCAGGCATTCAGCCGGTCGAAGACCGTGCCGATCTGCGGATAGGGGCCGATGTGCCGGATGGCGGCCAGGGTGAAGCCGGGCTCCTCCCGGCGGGTCACGCTGAACATGGCGGTGTCCTCCTCCGTGGCGATGCGGGGCAGCGGCTCGGCCAGGCCGCCGCGGGCGCGATAGGCGCCGGGCGGCAGGCCGTAGCGGGCGCGGAAGGCGCGGGTCAGCGCCTCGGCGCTGCGATACCCCACGCTCCGCGCGATGGCGGCGACCGGCTGCGCGGTCTCGAGCAGTGCGACCGCGGCGCGCTGCAGCCGGGCGCGCGCCAGGGTCTCGGCCGGGGTCTCGCCAGCCAGGGCGCAATAGATGCGGTGGAAATGATAGGGCGAGAAGGCGGCGACCTCGGCCAGCTCCTCGAGCGAGGGGGGTATGCTCCGGCCGGGCCTGCAGGTGGTGCATGACGCGCGTGATCCGGCGGGCATAGTCCGTGGCGGTGGTGGGCTTGGTCGGCATGGGCTTGTTCTGCCGCAAGGACGCTTGATCGCGCTTGCGCTTTTTCAGGCCTCCTTGCCCTGCTGCCGTTCCGGCGGCAGGGTCCGCCCGCGCGTGTCGACAGGAATACCCATGCCCGAAGCTTTCGACGTCATCGTCATCGGCGCCGGTCCCGGCGGCTATGTCTGCGCCATCCGCTGCGCCCAGCTCGGCATGAAGGTGGCCTGCGTCGAGAAGCGCGCGACGCTCGGCGGCACCTGCCTGAATGTCGGCTGCATCCCGTCCAAGGCGCTGCTGCAATCGAGCGAGCATTTCGATGAGGCGATGCACAAGCTCGCCGACCATGGCGTCGTCGTCAGTGACGTGAAGCTCGACCTTGCCAAGATGCAGGCCCGCAAGGGCGAGGTGGTCGGCGCCAATGTGAAGGGCGTCGAGTTCCTGTTCCGCAAGAACAAGGTGACCTGGCTGAAGGGCGCGGGGAAGATCGTGGCGCCCGGCAAGGTCGAGGTCGCCGGCGAGACCTACGAGGCCAAGAACATCGTCATCGCCACGGGCTCCGAGAGCACCCCGCTGCGCGGCGTCGAGGTGGATGAGCAGCAGATCGTCACCTCGACCGGCGCGCTCGAGCTCGCCGCGGTGCCGAAGCACCTGGTCGTCATCGGCGGCGGCGTGATCGGGCTCGAGCTCGGCAGCGTCTGGCGGCGGCTGGGTGCCGAGGTGACGGTGATCGAGTTCCTCGACCGCCTGGTGCCGGGGATGGATGGCGAGATCGCCAAGTCGCTCGAGCGCGTGCTGGTCAAGCAGGGGCTGAAGTTCAAGCTGAAGTCCAAGGTGACCGGCGCCGAGAAGGCCGCCGACGGCGTGACGCTGACGGTCGAGCCCGCCGCCGGCGGCACGCCTGAGAAGATCAAGGCCGATGTCGTGCTGCTGGCGATCGGCCGCCGCCCGCATGTCGAGGGGCTGGGCCTCGCGGATGTAGGCGTCGCGCTCGACGAGCGCGGCCGGGTGAAGACGGATGCCGGCTTCGCCACCAACATCCCCGGCACCTATGCCATCGGCGACGCCATCGCCGGCGCCATGCTGGCGCACAAGGCCGAGGACGAGGGCGTGGCCCTCGCGGAAATGCTCGCCGGCCAGCACCCGCACATCAACTACGACGCGATCCCGGGCGTGATCTACACTTGGCCGGAGGTCGCCTCGGTCGGCAAGACCGAGGAGGAGCTGAAATCCGCCGGCATCGCCTACAAGACCGGGAAATTCCCCTTCACGGCGAATGGCCGGGCGCGGGCGATGGGCGACCTCGACGGCTTCGTGAAGATTCTGGCGGACGCCAAGTCCGACAAGGTGCTCGGCGCCCATATCCTCGGCCCCGATGCCGGCACGCTGATCGCCGAGGTCGCGCTGGCGATCGAGTTCGGCGCCAGCGCGGAGGACGTCGCGCGCACCTGCCACGCCCACCCGACCCTGAACGAGAGCGTCAAGGAAGCCGCGCTCGCGGTGGATGGGCGGGCGCTGCACATCTGATCGTGAGCGGCGCGCGCCTCGCCGAGCGCGCATCGAAGCGGGTATGATCCCGATTCGATGATCAAGTATATCGGCAGCAAGCGCGCCCTGCTGGGCCAGATCCTGGCCGCGGTGGGCGCGGTGGCGCCGCCGGGCGCGCGGGTGCTCGACCTCTTCTCCGGCACCGCCCGTGTCTCGCACGCCCTGAAGCAGGCCGGCTACCAGGTCACCGCGAACGACCACAACGCCTACGCCCATGTGCTCGGCACCTGCTACGTGCAGGCCGATGCCGAGCGCTGGGCCGAGCCGGCGCGGCGTATCCTCGAGGAGCTCGACCGCCTGCCGCCGGCGCCCGGCTGGTTCACCGAGACCTATTGCGTGCAGAGCCGCTTCTTCCACCCCGACAATGGCGGCCGGGTCGAGGCGATCCGCGAGGCGATCGCCCGGCTCGGCGCCGAGCCCGAGCTCGAGGCCGTGCTGCTGACCGCCCTGCTCGAGGCGGCCGACCGGGTCGACAGCACCGCCGGGCTGCAGATGGCCTATATGAAGCGCTGGGCGCGGCGGGCGGAGAACCCGCTGAAGCTCCGGCTGCCGGCGCTGCTGCCGCGGCCCGCCGCCGGCGCCTGCCGGGCATTGTGCGGGGAGGCGGAGGAGGTGGCGGCTGAGGTCGCCTGCGACCTCGCCTATCTCGACCCGCCCTACAACCAGCACTCCTATCTCAGGAATTATCATGTATGGGAGACGCTGGTGCGCTGGGACCAGCCGGCGGTGTATGGTGTCGCGATGAAGCGCGCCGACTGCCGCAGCCGTCTCTCGGCCTTCAACTCCAAGCGCGGGATCGGCCCGGCGCTCGCCCGGACCGTGGCGGCGCTGCGCTGCCCGACACTGGTGGTCTCGTTCAACGACGAGGGCTATCTCGACCGCGCCGCGCTCGAGGCGATGCTGGCGCCGCGCGGCCATGTGCAGGTGATCGCGATCCCCCATGGCCGCTACGTCGGTGCGAAGATCGGCATCCACAATCCGCGCGGCGAGAAGGTCGGCACGGTGGGGAAGCTGACCAACATCGAATACCTCTTCGTCGCCAGCGAGCGCCCGCTGGCGCTGCCGCAGGTGGCGGCGTGACCCGCAAGCTGATCGGCATGGTGCTGATCGGCTTCGGGCTGTCGGCCATCCTGCTGCCGGTGCTGCAGGCGCTGCTGTTCTTCGGGGTGGGCCTTTTCGTGCTGCGCGACCAGTTCGACTGGGCCCGCGCGGCGGTCGAGCGGGTGCGGCGCCTGGCGCCGGCCGCAGTCGGCGGCGCCGAGGCGGCCGAGGCGCGGCTGGTGGGCTGGTGCAAGCAGGCGGCGGAGACGCTGCGGCACCGCATCCAGGGCTGACGCCGATCGCCGACGGGCTGGCTGACGCTGGGATGCCGGTTGGTCGGACAGCCGAGGCTTTGCGGGTCAGCGTGTCGTATGTGTCAAAGGGGCTCGGCCGGCGTCGCGCGACCGGCGAGTTGCGGCGCTGGCTTACCGAGACCCACAAGGTGTCGGCGAGCGAAGGGCTGATGCACAAGACCTTGGCCGCGCTCGGCCTGACATACAAAAAAAGACGCTGCATGCCGCGGAGCAAGAGCGCCCCGATGTTGCAGCGGCGCGGGCTATCTGGCGCGGCGATCAGCCGGGCTTGAGGCCGGGCCGGCTGGTCTTCATCGATGGTTGAGCGC